>LQAI01000226.1_pt1 | contig 10826 bp, 14 predicted proteins | sample 1535821 | NCBI WGS metagenome assembly LQAI01 (sample SAMN04331586, study PRJNA305678) | bioreactor metagenome | isolation source: bioreactor_5 inoculated with Wadden Sea sediment 1st replicate of a... | place: Germany:Bremen | reverse complement strand
ATTAACATCAATATGATCTGTGAATAAGATGATTGGATCATCAAACTCATCATCACCAATGTCGCTTGTTTTGTAATTTCTTAAGGCAGATAATAGCAAGACTATCAGGACGCCGCCAATCGGAAAGAACAAAGCGATGAGCACGTTGCCAACGCGTTCTATTGGAGGACTGGTTTTAGCTCCAACCAAAAACATTAGGGCGCTAATGAACAAGTGAACTAGTAAATAAATCATTTATCCTCGCCTCCGGCATAATACTAACAACAACCTCTTTCTCTTCCATTCTTCCAACGACAAATTTAGCTTCTGCAGAATTGGTATTGGTTAGTAATAACATCAATTCGCCTCTAGGTCCTTCACCAACATAGTCTATGTCGCGGATAATACGATCTACAACATGGTGGGTATCTTTTTCGCGCCAATTTTCATCTTCAATCTCGATGATAGTGTAAGAAACGTCGCTGTCAGCTCGAGCAGACATTCTAGATTTCAATACTTCTTTGAAATAAATCCCATTTAAGAACACTTGTACCAGAAACAAATTTCTGTTCATCTGCTATGGTTTCATACTCATATGCTCGTATGAGAGATGTGGTTACTAAGTCTACGAGTGTTTTAAATAAGTTTTGGTTATACAAAGTCATGGCTGTAAATTCTGCAGCATATATAACTACAAATGCACGGACTTCATCATTTAGTACAACGGGAGCCATCATCATTGGTGCGTCTGGATCAAGTTCTGTATTTGTGTACAATGCTTTAGTTTCCATAATCTTTTGAGCTGCTGGAAAATCACTAATTGCAACAGATTTTTTGAGCTCTTTTTCAAGTTTGTTCGAGCTTGAAATTAACCGTAAAAAATCAGAGTTTTTGCTAACCATATAAATGGCAATGTCGTGGGATTTAAGAATATCTTCAAAAACCCTTACAGTACCATCAAAAATGAGGTCAGGTTTTAATGAGTTTAATCGCATAGATACATCATACATTTTAGTAAAACTATCATCTGTTTTTAAAATTTGGGTTTGAAGCTCTTTACGCACAATTTTTGAATCTTGATACAGGCTATACAAATGATCGAATTTGCCTTGAAGATCTTTTTTTTCTAAGGCATTGTCATTGATCTTATTTTTAAAGGTATCTACTGTATGTCCTAAAATGGCACCTATAAGAATATAAACACTAAGCTGCAAGAGTAAATTTGCATCAAAGAGTACTGAGATGGGTTCTTGACCAATTGCTAAAAAGTTATAAACTCTGAACCCTGTTGCTAATACGACAGCTAAAATACTTTGTTTTAAACCATATGTGACAGCTACAATCATGATGTAGAATAAAATGAAATCAATGTCTACACCAATGTTAACTTGTCTTGTAAAACTAATTAGTATTACAGCGAAGAAGAAAGCAAGTACATTTTCAAAGTAGGGTAAAAATGGATGTTTCTTATTTTTACGTTGCGATTCTTTTTCTTCCTTTGATCTTTTCCTTTTGCTCAACTTTTTCAGCTTTATCAGCCCACTCATAGGTTTTATTAAGACCTTCGAGTAGTTCGAAACGTGGATACCAAGTCAAATGTTCTTTTGCCATTGCATTGGAAATATTTGAGTGTAAAACTTCTCTAGGAAGTGGTTCCTCTTTATTTATGATGATTTCATCTCCACTGATGACTTGAAGCATTTCAATCACTTGGTTAAGGGTATGACTTTTACCTGCACTAATATTGAGTGTCATACTGCCAGAGTATTCAATGGCACGGTAAATAGCTTCTACGACATCGCTAACATACACAAAATCATAGGCTTGGTCACCCGTTCCATGAATAGTTAAGTCATTTTTGTGTGCAAGTTGATCAATGAGTGTTTCGATAACACTGCCTTCGCTACTTAAAGTTTCACGTGGACCATAGACATTTGATAACCGTAATGTAACTGTGTTCATTGAAGCTGAATCGTTATAGTAATGAACACATTTTTCACCTAGAGCTTTACTTAATCCGTAAGAAGATTGGGGGCTTATTTCTGATCCCTCATGAATCAATTCATCACCTGCGTTGCCATATACAGCAGCTGATGATGTAAAAATGAATTTATTAACCCCATACTTTCGAGACAGATTAAGTATGTTAGTTAAGCCACAGACATTGGCTTGTTCATTTTTAACTGGATTCAATTCAGCTGAAGTTTCACTTGTTTGTGCCGCTAAATGAACGACAATATTGTACAAATTGCTTGCAAAGATCTCTTCTACTTTTGAATCGTTAATGTCCAATAAAAAGTGTTTGACCTTAGAACTAATATTTCTCTTTTTTCCAGTTACTAGGTTGTCGATGATATGGACTTCGTGACCTTCCTTGATTAATCGCTCGACAGTGTGAGAACCGATGAATCCATATCCACCTGTTACTAAAATTCTCATAACATCACCTCTCAAATACTTTATACCCCTAGTTATTTAAATAAATCTTGTTTGATATGTTATTGGGAGTGTGATCTGAGTAACAATGAGTCGATATAAGACAATATAGTATTAGAAGAGTGAATAAAATGATTAAGTTTAATTATGATCCGGTATAAAATGATACAATTAGTAATTTCAATGTATTTGATGGATTATTTGAAAGCGATGAAATATTATTTTCTTTATAGAATGACTATAAACTGATGTAAAAAAATTTTAAAGGGAGAGAATTTCAATTGAAGAGTTATATTATTGGTAACGATTGTTTTAAACTCCTGCTGTGAGTTTGTTACTATTTTATGTCTCTTATATGGAAGAGCAAAATAGACGACTTAGAAGATTAAAAAATGTCATTTTTTAAGTAATATCTCTTGAAATAATGATTTAGATATAATATATTATACTTGTTAGCACTCTTCTTTATTGAGTGCTAAAACATAAAAATAGATTTTAAAATATGAAAGTATATAAGGAGGCAACATAATGAACATTAAACCTTTAGGTGATCGTGTAGTTATTAAAAAAATTTGAAGCAGAAGAAAAGACAAAAAGCGGGATCGTGTTACCTGGTCAAGCTCAAGAGAAGCCTCAAATGGCTGAAGTTGTGGCTGTAGGACCCGGAACAAAAGACGTTGAAATGGAGCTTAAAGTAGGCGATAAAGTAATCTTTGCTAAGTACTCTGGCACAGAAGTAAAAATGGATGGCGAAGAATACACAATTATGCAACAAAAAGATATCCTAGCAATTATGGGATAAGTAATAAGCGAACAAATCGTCAAAACACTTATTGTAATGAATAAAAAGATATTTCCTTAAGTCTTTAAAAAATTAAGGGATTAAAAAATGGAGGAAATTAGATATGGCAAAAGAAATTATGTTTTCAGAAGAAGTTCGCCGTAAACTAGAAAACGGTGTAAACGCACTTGCAGATACAGTTAAAGTAACTTTAGGTCCAAAAGGTAGAAACGTTATTTTAGAAAAGAAATTTGGAGCACCACTTATTACAAATGATGGTGTTACAATTGCACGTGAAATTGAGCTAGAAGATGCATACGAAAATATGGGAGCTCAATTAGTTAAAGAAGTTGCTACTAAAACTAATGATGTAGCTGGTGATGGAACAACAACTGCGACTCTTTTAGCACAAGCAATTATCCGTGAAGGAATTAAAAAATTTAGCAGCGGGTGCAAACCCAATGATTCTTAAAAAAGGAATTGAAACAGCTGTAGAAGTTGCTGTTAACGAAATTCAAAAAATCTCTTCAGTTGTAGATAGTAAAGAAGAGATTGCAGATGTTGCATCTATTTCTGCTGCAGACGAAACAATTGGTAAGCTCATTGCAGAAGCAATGGACAAAGTAGGTAAAGATGGTGTTATCTCTGTAGAAGAGTCTAAGACAATGGCTACGGAACTAGAAGTTGTTGAAGGTATGCAATTTGACCGTGGTTATCTATCACCATACATGGCAACAGATATGGATAAAATGGTAGCTGACATGGAGAACCCTTACATTCTTATTACAGATAAGAAAATTGGTAATATTCAAGAGATCTTACCTGTTCTTGAGCAAATTGTTCAGGCTGGTAAAAAGCTTTTAATCATTGCTGAAGATGTAGAAGGAGAAGCACTTGCTACGCTCGTTGTTAATAAATTAAGAGGTACTTTTGATTGTGTAGCAGTTAAAGCGCCAGGTTTTGGTGATAGAAGAAAAGCAATGTTACAAGATATTGCTATTGTAACTGGCGGTACAGTTGTATCAGAAGAGCTAGGATACGACTTAAAGTCTGTTTCTATGGACATGCTTGGAACAGCACACTCAGTTAAAATTTCTAAAGAAAACACAGTTATTGTAAGCGGTAGCGGAGCTCCAGAAGCGATTCAAGATCGTATTAAACAAATTAAAAACCAAATAGAAGAAACAACTTCTGATTTTGATAAAGAAAAACTTCAAGAACGTCTTGCTAAATTAGCCGGCGGTGTTGCACTTATTAAAGTTGGAGCAGCAACTGAAGTTGAAATGAAAGAAAGAAAACTACGTATAGAAGATGCACTTAACGCTACAAGAGCAGCAGTAGAAGAAGGGATTGTACCAGGTGGTGGTACATCAATGATCAATGCTATGCCAGCGGTTGAAAAGCATATCGAAACATTAGAAGGCGATGCAAAAACAGGTGCTATGATCGTACTTAGAGCACTTGAAGAGCCAGTAAGACAAATTGCTATTAACGCAGGTCTTGAAGGTTCAGTCGTTGCTGAAAAGGTTAAAAACTCAGAAACAGGTATTGGGTTTGACGCTCTTAAAGGCGAATATGTAAATATGAAAGAAGTAGGGATTGTTGACCCAACAAAAGTTGAGCGTTCTGCACTACAAAATGCAGCTTCAATTTCTGCAATGTTCTTAACAACTGAAGCAGCTGTTGTTGAAGTAAAAGGTGACGAGCCAATGATGCCACCAATGGGTGGTATGGGCGGCGGAATGCCGGGAATGATGTAAAACATAGGAGCTCGGAGTACAGAGTTCGGAGAACGGTAAGTTCTATATTTTTAAAAAGCAGATTGCGGAAACGCAATCTGCTTTGTTAGTTTTTGGATTTTCAATTCTCAATTCTCCATTTTCAATTGCTGTTGTAATTCAATAACTATAATTTCAGGTCGATTAAAGATTCTAAAAAGGGAAAACGGAATTACCAAGGCCACGGCTAACAATAAGGGTATGGTCTTTAAAAAGTGTGTTGGCTCTCTGTATATTCAGGGAAAAATCCTTGATTCGGAGAAAACAGCCCACCTATGAAAGGGACTCTTATTTGTCCGCCATGGGCATGTCCACTAAGCATTAAATCAAAATCATATTTAGTCAACGATTTAAATGATTCAGGGCGATGAGATAAGAGAATGGTGAATAAATCTGAATTTAAAGTGCTTAACATGGGATCGATTGAGTCTTTATAAGTTTGTTTACGAATGTGTTTTTTACTATGTTCAGATCTTAAAAAAGAAGGATCGTCTATTCCCGCAATAATAAGAGGGTTACCCTCAATCATAAGTGTGGCACTTTCATTTCTTAACAGGGTGATGTTCATTTCATTAATACCGTCAAGAAATTCTGGCAATTTATGTGACCAACCTTCATGGTTACCCAATACAATGTATACAGGAGCAATTTGCTCCATATCCCTTAAGAATTGAAGTGCTCTCTTTAGGTTGGGTCTCCTTCTATCTATGGTATCACCAGTAATAACAATTATATCGGGCTTGTTATCAGCAACCATAGAATCAGTTGTTCATTACTATTTCCAAATGATGTGTTATGAAAATCGGATAAATGTACTATTTTGTAACCATCAAATGCTTTTGGTACAGATGATGTACTATAGGTAATTTGTGTTTCAGAAATCCATTTATTTTGTGTGTATAGAAAGAATATTAAACTTACTATTAAAAAAGAAAATGATAAACCATCGTAAATTCATTTGAAACCTCAATCTTTTATTTTATAGACTTAACTATTGTAGTTTCTATTGTATTCTGATTTTTTTAAATAATGCATGTTATCAAATAGATGCTAAGGGTATAAAAAAAGTGTAAGGAAATGGAGGTGTATGAATGTATATATTCGAGTGGGATGACGAGATAATAACAGGTTACGAAGTTATAGATAAGCAACATCGTGAGTTATATGAACGCATAAACACATTCTTTAATGCTACGAACAGAAATCAAGAAAAAGAGATAATGGATGATATGATGCGTTATTTGAATGGTTTTTTTGTTGAACATTTTACAGATGAAGAAAAAAATTCATCAAGAAGGTAACTATCCACACTTGGAGGAACACATAGAAGCTCACAAGAAGGTTCTAGAAGATTTGAATGAAATTGATCAATTATATTTTAAAGAAGGTTATACAGAAGCTTTGGAGCTTAAGTTATATAACTTGTTAATACGAGATATGTTAACGCAAATGAAAGAGTATGATATACCCCTTGCACGTTTATAAAAGAAACTGATTAGCACACCTAATGCTGTTCGGCCGAAACAGAAGTTGCACTAATGATTGCTTGTTGTGGTTTAGCGTGATAAAGTGCCCTTAACCTGTTGAAATTAAATAGGTAGAAAGGGCTCTTTTATTTTTTTGATAGATTCTATTGACTTTTGACAAAGGAATTGATAGGTTATAAAAAATGCTTATAACCGAATTGTTTATGAAGGAATTTCTTAACAATTGGTCTTAAAGCCCCTGCATAAGGTAGGGCAGAATAAGAGATTATATTCTTATTCTTCACTCATATATTTTCGAAGATATGGTTCGAATGTTTCTACAGGTCGCCGTAAATGACCTACTATGGGTGAAAACTATTGATTTACGTGCTAATAAAGCGCAATAGTTTTCACGACTATTGCGCTTTTTTTGCGTGAAAAACTAAGAACAGCACTTAAAAGTAATTGAATACGGCAAGAAGTGTTTACGGTTGTTGCCGTATTTAATTACTTTTAAGTATTGGGCGCGTTTCGCGACCACAGCAATGGTTTTTCATTGCTGGGTGTTCTGATCTTGGTCAGCATGATAGTTGTTTATTAGAAGACGCGACCACAGCAATGGTCTTTTTCATTGCTGGGTGTTCTGATTGTGGATAACAAGATAAGTTGTTTATAAGAAGATGCGACCATAGCAATGGTCCTTTCATTGCTGGGTGTTCATTGGCCGACATCAAAGCAAGAAGTTCTTGTAATTGAAAGAAAACAAAAAGTGTTAATAACAAATTGATATAAACGATGAAGTTACTGTTACTTGAAAGGAGCAGATTTAAATGGAAGGCAAATTACTCAAAGAAGGACTAACATTTGATGACGTATTATTAATTCCTCAAAAGTCAGACGTACTACCTAACGAGGTTAATTTAGGAACACACTTAACAAAGAAGATAAAATTGAACATCCCCTTAATGAGTGCGGGTATGGACACTGTAACAGAATCACAATTAGCTATAGCTATTGCACGTGAAGGCGGAATCGGAATTATTCATAAAAACATGTCTATCGAAGCTCAAGCTTTAGAAGTAGACAAAGTTAAGCGTTGCGAGCATGGTGTTATTGTAGATCCATTTTCTCTATCTCCAGATCATATTGTAGGCGATGCACTTGAACTCATGAAACGTTACAGAATATCAGGGGTACCAATTATAGATGAAAGCAATACGCTTGTTGGCATCATTACCAATCGAGATATCCGTTTTGAAGGTGAAGCTAATAGAAAGATATCTGAAGTTATGACAAAAGAAAATTTAGTGACTGCTAAAGAAGGTATTACCATGGATGAAGCAGAAGCTATTTTAAGAAAATGGAAAATAGAAAAGCTACCATTGGTTGACGATGAAGGTAAACTTAAAGGTCTAATTACAATAAAAGATATTGAAAAAGTTGTACTCTATCCTCATCGTGCAACAGATAGCCAAGGTCGTTTATTAGCAGGTGCCGCAGTTGGAATTGGCGCAGATATGATGGAAAGAGTTACTGCATTAGTAAAAGCAGGTGTAGATGCAATCGCACTTGACTCGGCTCATGGACATTCAAAAAACATTATAGAATCAGTAAAAAAAACTTAAAGCTACATTCCCAGAACTACAACTTATTGCTGGTAATGTTGCTACTGGCGAAGCAACTCAAGACTTGATTGACGCTGGTGCAGACTGCATTAAGGTCGGTATCGGACCAGGTTCTATATGTACAACACGCGTTGTTGCAGGAATCGGCGTTCCTCAAGTAACAGCTATTTATGACTGTGCTCAAGTAGCAAATAAATATGGTATTCCAGTAATTGCAGATGGTGGCATTAAATACTCTGGTGATGTTGTAAAAGCAATTGCAACAGGAGCACAAGTTGTTATGATTGGTTCTCTATTTGCAGGTACAGAAGAGAGCCCAGGTGAGACCATTATCTTTAGAGGTCGAACTTTTAAACAATATAGAGGTATGGGTTCAACAGGTGCAATGGAAGCCGGCAGTAAAGATAGATACTTCCAAAACGATACTAAGAAGTTTGTACCTGAAGGAGTCGAAGGCCGTGTACCATTTAAAGGAGCATTAAAAGACACCATTTATCAATTGGTAGGTGGTTTAAGATCGGGTATGGGTTACTGCGGTACACCTACGATCAAAGACCTTATTGATAACAGCAAATTTGTTCGCATTACTGGGGCAGGACTTGTAGAGTCACATCCTCACGACATTACAATTACGAAAGAATCAGAAAACTATCAAAGACGTGACTAAAGCACGTTAAATATCCCTTTTGCCAATCAACTAACATACGTTCCTGACGTGTGCTAGTTGATTGGCATGTTAGTTTATTCATATTTGTTAGGAGGCTATATTATGCAACAAAAGGTAATCGTTGTTGACTTTGGTGGTCAATACAATCAACTCATAGCAAGACGTGTACGTGAAAACAATGTATATAGTGAAGTTGTACATTATAAAAAGCACTAGAAGTTGTAAAAGAAAGCAAGCCAGCAGGTGTCATTTTACAGGTGGACCTAACTCGGTTTATTTAGATGATGCCCCAACAATAGAAAAAGAGATCTTTGAACTTGGTGTTCCAGTACTAGGAATCTGTTATGGAATGCAACTTATGTCAGAGGTTCTAGGCGGTAAAGTGAGTCGCGCAGAGTCACAAGAATATGGTAAAATCAATCTTCAAATAAAAGATCATTCAAAACTATTTAAAGGAATCGAAACAGGCTCACAATGTTGGATGAGCCATTTTGACTATGTAGAAAAAGCTCCAGAAGGATTTAGTATTGTAGCATCAACAGATAGTAGTCCTGTTGCAGCAATGAGTAATCAAGAGAAAAACCTTTACGGTGTGCAGTTCCATGCAGAGGTTGAGCATACACCATTTGGTCGTCAAATGATTAAAAACTTCTTATATGAAGTGTGTGGTTGTAAAGGTGATTGGACAACAGCAAACTTTGTTGAGGAGTCGGTAAAAAAGAATTAAAGAACAAATTGGTGACCAAAAGGCAATCATTGGTTTATCAGGTGGTGTTGATTCGTCAGTAGCTGCGATTTTGGTACAAAGAGCAATTGGCGATAATTTAACAGCTATATTTGTTGACCACGGTCTTATGAGAAAAGACGAAGGCGATCAAGTAGAAGAAACTTTCGGTAGAGAGTTTAATATGAACTTGATCAGAGTTAATGCTCAAGATCGATTCTTAGGAAAACTAAAAGGCGTATCTGACCCAGAACAGAAACGTAAAATCATTGGTGAAGAATTCATTCGCGTATTTGAAGAAGAATCTAATAAATTAGAAGGTATCAAATTCCTTGTTCAAGGTACAATTTACCCAGATGTTATTGAATCAGGTACAGATACTGCAGAAGTAATCAAATCACATCACAATGTAGGTGGTCTTCCAGAAGATATGGAGTTTGCCTTATGTGAGCCCCTAAGAGACTTGTTTAAAGATGAAGTAAGACACACAGGCTTAGAACTAGGTATAAATCCAGAGTTAATTTGGAGACAACCTTTCCCTGGACCAGGTCTTGCAATTAGAATCATGGGCGAAATCACAGAAGAAGGTCTCTATTTAGTAAGAGAATCTGATGCAATACTAAGAGAAGAAATTAAAAATGCAGGTCTTGAAAGAGATGTATGGCAGTACTTCACAGCTCTTCCAAACGTAAAAACAGTAGGTGTAATGGGTGATGAAAGAACCCATACACATGCAATAGGTATTCGTGCAGTAACATCAATAGATGGAATGACATCTGATTGGGCAAGATTACCTTATGAAGTACTCGATAAGATTTCATCAAGAATCGTCAACGAAGTTAATGGTGTTAATCGAATCTTGTATGATATCACCAGCAAACCGCCTTCTACTATTGAGTGGGAGTAATCGCGAAAACAAAGAACAGCATGAAAATATAAGCAAAGAGCACCGTCGGAATATTCATATTCCAGCGGTGCTCTTTGCTTATATTTTCATATTGGGCGCGTCCGCGTCCCGAGCAACTGAAAGTTGCGGAGGCTGTTCTGAACTATGAATAGCTCAATAGTAGAGCAAATCATAGATCAAAAAATTGTTTCTACTCAATTTCGATTGCCACTATAAAAAATTATTGTTAATTTAATACAAATTTAGGGTGTGATGTATTAAACTAATACTTAGAAATGTACACAGGGTGGAGACAAATGATGAATATAAACTGGTCAAAAAGTTAAAAGAGGTTTAGTAATATTTGTTCTAATGATTCTAATGCTAGAAGAAGAGTATTAAAACTCTCAAAAAAGAACTAACTTAAAAAGAAAGATATAAGTCTTTAGTTTTAGAACGATGGCACTTCAACGTATTGACAATG
>LQAI01000225.1_pt1 | contig 10921 bp, 7 predicted proteins | sample 1535821 | NCBI WGS metagenome assembly LQAI01 (sample SAMN04331586, study PRJNA305678) | bioreactor metagenome | isolation source: bioreactor_5 inoculated with Wadden Sea sediment 1st replicate of a... | place: Germany:Bremen | reverse complement strand
ACCGGCGAAATCTCCATCAAGGACGGATCGGTCTTCGACTTCGAAGGCGACAGCATCCCGACCTCGGTTGAAGTCACCGTGACCGATGCGGACGGACTTTCCACCTCGCAGACGCTCAACATCAACGTCACAGACGTCAACGAGGGACCGGTTGCCGTGGACGATGTCTTCGGTACCACCACCGTCGTTGATGGTGAAACCATCGACGTCACCACACCGGATTCCGGCGTCAACGTCACCACAGTCATCAACGACTGGAGTGGCAGCGGCGTCAACGTCTCGGCGCACACCGGCAACGGTCTGGACCCGGATACCTGGGAAGATGCGAACATCGGAACCAAGAACGTCTCCTTCAATGAAGGCGGACAGCACTATGCATACTCCGGTATCGCGGTCAGCGCTTCAGCCAGATCGACGGCGGTGAAACCGACACCATCGACGGCAGCGACACCACGGACACCGAAGTCATGTCGGTCTCCTTTGACAAGCCCATGGAACGGTCACTCTGGAACTCTCCGCCCTGTTCGACGGACTGGAAGAATCGCCGAACGACGGTGTTGACAACCGAGGCCCGTACGACAGCGGTTATGTGGAAATGGCCGCGTGGCAATCTATGACACCGACGGTGTCCTGCTCGGCACCGTGGATGTATCCGGCACGAACAACGGACTGGCTACCATCACTCTCGATTCCGCAGACTACGTCTGCCCATCGGCAGCGTGGCAGTCATGCCGCTCGACGACGGCGCAGGTGACAGCGGCACACTCCGACTCCTGCTCCGCAGCGGAGCGGCGAGACCGTGGACGAAGTGACCGGCACCTATCTCGAGGACCAGCCGATCGAACTCACTGCAAACGACCTGATCACCCATGCCAATGCGCAAGGAGAAACCGACTCCGACGTGGACGGCGACGCACTCTCCGTCACTTCGGTCAGCAACGCCACGCACGGCACGGTCAGCATGGACGACGACGGAAACATCACCTTTGAACCCGAAGACGGATTCTCCGGTGCGGCAACCTTTGAATACACCATCAGCGACGGCCACGGCGGCACCGATACCGCTACCGTCACGCTGAACATCACTCCGGTCAACGACGCTCCGGTCATCGACCTGAACGACACCGGCCAGCATCTGGACCTCAACGCGGCAGACGCCGACTCCTGGAGCTACAACCTCGTCGGCATGTACGTCACGGACGATGCGGGCAATCCGGTCGCAACCGAGGTGCTCTACCATCACAGCGACGTCAACGGCCCCGAAGGATTCGCTATCGGCGAACTGTTAACACATGTTGAGGACGGACAGACTCCGCACTTCTTCTTCCTGAACAGCGGCGACGCACGCAACAGCGTTGAGCTTACCGGCGAGGACGGACACACCTTCAGTGAAGATACGAGCATCACCTTCACTCAGGGCGCTGACGGCCAGTGGTACGGTACCGGCATCGACGAAACCGGCAACCCGCTGACCTTCAAGGCGTTCTTTGACGACAACTCGCTCAACCCGGACAACCACAACCGCTTCACTTACTCCGTTGCCGACGAAAACGCACCCGGACCCTGAGTATCGAAGAATACAACGGCCATGCCATTGACCGCGATGACATGCGGTTGACCATCACTCCGCAGGAAGACGACAGCTCCGGCTACACCACTTCCTTCACCGAAGGCGGCAGCGCCGTGTCCATCGTGGGCAACATGACCATCACCGACGCCGATTCTCCTGACATGAGCAAGGCGGTCATCACCCTGACCGGCGCACAGGCAGGCGATATGCTCAACACAAGCGGCGTGTCCGGCCTGTTCGTGGACACCGATATCACCGAATCCGGCGACATCGTGGTCACCCTCAGCGGCAAGGCGACTCTGGCCGAGTACCAGAACGCCATCAAGGCGATCACGTTCGACAACACCAGCAATGATCCGGTCGAGGGAACCCGCACCGTGACAGTGCAGGTAACCGACGCCGCAGGCAATGAATCCGACGTCAGCAATTCTGCGACAACTTCCATCACTGTTACCGCAGTGAATGAAGCGCCCACCAGTGACGCAGTCACGGTCACTGTGAACGAGGACGGCTCCGTCACCGTGACGCAGGCCATGCTCCTCGCCACCGCACAGGATGCGGACGGCGACACCATGACCGCAAAGAACCTCACGGTTACCGGCGCGGACGGCACGACTTACGCACTCACCGACAACGGAAACGGCACCTGGACGTTCGATCCGGGCGACAACGTCGAAAGCGACTTCAGCTTCACCTTCGACATTGAAGACGGCACAGGCGAAAGCACCCCTGTCAACGGCACCTTCGACGTACAGCCCGTCAACGACGCTCCAGTCATCGACGGATCGGGCACAACGGCCACCTACGAGGAAGGAGACGGCGCTCTCGCCATCCTGAACGGCATGTCTATCTCGGACGTAGATTCCGACAACCTCAGCACGGCGACCATCACCCTGAGCGGTACGGAAGCGGGGGATGTTCTCGACACCAGCGGCGTATCCGGCCTGTTCGTGGACACCAGCACCAACGCATCGGGCGACATCGTGGTCACCCTGAGCGGCACGGCCAGCGTGGCTGAATACGAAAGCGCGATCAAGTCGATCACTTTCAGCAACAGTTCTGACGACCTTGACGACGGCACCCGCACTGTTTCCGTGCAGGTAACCGACGCCGAAGGAACCGACTCGAAGCCCAGCACGGTCGCCACCGCCACCATCGACGTGGAAGGCGAGACTGATCCTGGCATAGTCAACTACGACGTACAAGGTCAGGCAGTTACCTTCCATTCCGAGAAGGCGGATTACCAGAACATGCTTGGCATCTACACCATTGTGAATGGCAAGCCGTCTGATCCCGAGATCATCCTCACGAACAGCAATGACAAGAATATGCTCAAGGAAGTCATTCACACCTTTGCCGAAGATGCGGAAGTCCACTTCTTCTTCCTTCCGAACGTGGCAGGAAAGACCTTCGATGCCGACGGCGACCTCCAGTTCATTGCTGACGGCGATGGTTATCTCCTCCTCCGGCAACGATCATCTGGATGCCAAGTTCGACATGCCGGAATTCAACCACGCCGGCGAGGAATACGGCTTCAAGTTCTCCGGCAATGCAGAAGCAGGGTTCACCGCTGAAAACAGCGAAACTGTCACTGTCAGCATGGACGACCAGTTCGTGCCGGGATTCAAGACTCCCGGTGATGACGACGACTTCAATGATCTCGTCGTCAAGGTCCAGCAAACCGATGACGGCCTGTTCGAAGGCGGCTCCGGCAACGACTTCGCAAGAGGAGGCGAAGGCAACGACACCCTCGTCGGCGGACGCGGCGACGACACCCTCTACGGCGACGATATACTGCTCGGAGTGCATAATGGCGACGACCATCTGGACGGCGGCAAGGGCAATGACCTCATGTACGGCGGCGGTGGTGACGACCAGATGGACGGAGGCGAGGGCCATGACATCATGTACGGAGAGTCCGGTCATGATCTGATCAACGGCGGCTCGGGCGAAGACCTCATTTACGGCCAGTCCGGCAATGACACCATTGATGCAGGCGACAACGACGACCTCGTCTACGCAGGTTCAGGGAACGACCTCCTCAACGGCGGCGCGGGTGACGACATCCTGTACGGTCAGTCCGGTGACAACCTGCTGGTCGGCGGTGCAGGTGACGATACCATGTACGGCGGCTCCGATGACGATCTGTTCATTGCTGGCGACGGCGCGGACGTCATTTACACAGGCTCCGGCAACGACACCATCTTCATCGACCAGTCCGTCCTCGGTGAAGGCCACAACACCATCGAGGTCAGGGACTTCCATGTCGGCAAGGATGTGCTGGAATTCGGCGACAATGTGGTCAAGGAAATCAACGTCGACGACCAGAACGGGATGTCCCTTGTGGTCGGCAACGACGAAAACTCCAACGACGACGTGGTGGTCAAGCTGCTCGGCGTCACCCCGACCCAACTGGAGAATCATGGTTCAATCCATGATACCGACACCACGGCGAACGACCTCATTCAGCACATGATTGACTCTGCTCACAACGGTCACAACAACTAGGATCCAACAACAAAATACAGCAAGGCCCGATTTCATACGAAGTCGGGCCTTTTCTTTATTCGGAAGCAAACCTGATAGCCTCCGGTTTCCACAAGGCAGGACTTTCCCACATTTTCTTCGAACAGGGTTACAGAAAAAAAACACATCTGATATGCTGAACTTAACCCGGCATGAAAAACGAGTTTTGTGACAGTTATCTGAAATGAGGAGAAGCGGTGTGAATGAACATATCTGGCATGATTTCATGGAGCGGCTTGTAGCCGATGAAATCAAACTGAAAGCATTCTGCAACCTTGACGCCGATGATATCGACGCATGGCTCGCAACACACCAGATGGGCGTCACCCTGACTCAACTGCTTGAGTCCTCGCCGCGCATGACGAAGGCCGAAGACAAAGGCCATATCGGCAGGTACGCCGAACGCCGCCTGCAACAGGAAGTCGAACGAAACGCATTGTACCTGTCCCCGGACTCTCCCCTATCTGATTAAATTCTCCACCTTCACACCCATTTTCCGACATATTTCACTCCGTCGACAGGTCCGTCGACTCTGAACGCATTCCCATAAATCGGGAAATTTTCCCGTTTTTAGTGATTCCCCCATTTACAATCCCGTCTGACGGATTATCTTTTCGCTTCCGGGACAAACAAACAGGAGAATCATGGGAAAACATATCATCGAGGAAGCCAAGCGCTGCCTGCAATGCAAAAATCCTCTGTGCAGCAAAGGCTGTCCCAACAGCACCCCAGTCAATGAAATGGTCCGCCTCCTCCTTGAGGGGAAAATGCTTGAAGCGGGCGAAATGCTGTTCAACAATAATCCGTTGTCCGTGGTTTGTTCACTCATCTGCCCACATGAGAATTTCTGTGAAGGACACTGTATTCTCGGCAAGAAAGGTTCGCCCGTTCAGGTCAGCGACATCGAGAACTACATTTCCCGCTATTATCTCGAACAGTTCCAGCCTCAAAAGCCCAAGCATGAAAACAACGGCAAGCGGATAGCCATCGTCGGTTCCGGCCCCGCAGGAATCACCGTGGCCTTTATCCTCGCCTCCAACGGCTTTGATGTGACCATCTTCGAATCCGAAGACAAGATCGGCGGCGTACTCCAGTACGGCATTCCGGATTTCCGCCTGCCCAAGGAACTTCTCGCCCAACTCAAGACAAGGCTGGAACGGCTCGGCGTCAAAATCCGGCCGAACATGGTCATCGGCCCGGTGGTCACCCTCGACGACCTCCTGCGCGACGACTACAAGGCCATTTTCATCGGCACCGGAGTCTGGAGCCCGAAACCATTGCGTCTCAGGGTGAAACCCTCGGCCATGTTCATTACGCCATCAACTACCTCAGAACCCGGACGTCTACACACTGGGCCGCAAGGTCGCTGTCATCGGCGCAGGCAACGTGGCCATGGACGTGGCCCGCACGGCACTGCGGAAAGGCGCGGAAGAGGTGACGGTGCTCTATCGTCGCGGCGAAAAGGACATGACCGCCACTCAATACGAGTATCAGTACGCCCGACTCGACGGCGTGAAGTTCAAATTCTACCGTTCGCCGCTCGAGATTGTGGATGAAGGCGTGATCTGCACGGAAACACGCAAGGAAAAGGACGGCGACGTCGTCCGCGTTGTGCCGATTGAAGGATCAGAAAAACTGTTTCAGGCAGACTCCGTTTTCATCGCCGCGAGCCAGAACCCGCGCAACAACCTCACCGGCATCGAGATAGGGAAGACCGGCCTCATTCTGGTCAATGAGGATGGACGCACCACCCGCGAAGGCATTTTCGCTTCCGGCGACGTGGTCACGGGAGCCAAGACCGTGGCGGAAGCGGTCAACCTTTCCAAACGATCCGCACAGGCCATTATGGACTATATAGCCGGACTGCCGGATTAAGGTACAACAGAGCCGCACCACGGGAGCGTCATGAAAATACTGTTTCTCTGCACCGGCAACTCCTGCCGCAGCCAAATGGCCGAAGGCTGGACCCGTCACCTCAAGGGCGACGAAATAGAAGTCTGGTCCGCAGGCGTGGAAACTCATGGCCTCAACAAAAGGGCTGTCACCGTCATGAAGGAAGCGGGGTGGATATTTCCACCCACGTTTCCAAACTCGTCTCCGACCTGCCGGACGGCATCGAATTCGATTACGTAGTCACGGTCTGTGGCAACGCACGGGAGAGCTGCCCGTTATTTCCCGCCAAAAGCACGATCGTGCATGTCGGCTTTGACGACCCGCCTGCATTGACCAACGGGTTGGAGGATGAAGAGATGGTCCTCGACGTCTACCGACGCGTACGGGACCAAATCAGGGAATTCGTACTCACCCTGCCGCAAGCACTGACAAGCCAACGTTGACGGTAGACTTCCACACCGCATTCGTTTACCCCGAACACACCTCGCGCAACGATTGCAACCTCCGGAGAACAACATGGCCCAGCAATTCACTACCGATACCCTTCCCTGTCCCTCGATATGCCCCAGTGGCTGTCTCGGCACTCAACGATCTCCCGGAGTACCTTCCTTCCCATGAAGACCGCATGGCGGCAGTCATCGAGTTTTCACGTCAGAATTTCCAGAACGGCACGGGTGGCCCCTTCGCAGCAGGGATATTCGAGCGCGACTCCGGCAGGCTGGTGGTCATCGGCGTCAACCGCGTCATGCCCTACAATTGTTCGTCCGCCCATGCCGAAATCATGGCCATGTCTCTGGCCCAGAAAATGCTGGGAGTGTATGACCTCGGCGGGGACGGGCTGCCTGCCCACGAACTGGTCGTCAACTGGCGGCCCTGCGCCATGTGCTTCGGCGCGGTACTCTGGTCCGGTGTGCGCTCGCTGGTCATTGCAGGCGACGGCCCAGAACTGGAGGAAATCACCGGGTTTGACGAAGGACCGGTGCATGAAGACTGGCGCGGAGAGCTTGCCCGACGCGGCATCGCCCTGACCGAAGACGTACTCCGGGACAAGGCCATCGAAGCCTACCGGGAATTCAACGCATCGCAGAACCTCGTGTACAACGCCCGTCAGGGAGAGATGTAACGCTCAAACTGGTTGCCGTCTCAAGAAGCGATTGCAACCGCACGTTCCTATTGACAAACCTGTCGCCACTGACATCCCGGAACCGTTCGGCCTTCAACATACGGGAACATCATGGCACGCGGTTTCATCTACTCCATCATCTCCGCCATCTGCCTCGGCAGTCTGGCAATTTTCGCCAAGACAGGTCTCGCCATGGGCATGGCTCCCATGCAGATCGTGCAATATCGTTTTTTCTTCGGAGCCCTGCTTCTTTTCGGATGGATCGGCACGACACAGCCACAACTGCTGAGAATCCGCCCCAAGGGATTGCTCAAGGCCGCAGTCTCGGTGCAGGCATCTACCCCGTCCAGTCATGGCTTTCATCAAGGCGCTCCAGCATCTTCCCGCGTCCACCACGTCACTCATCTATTATCTCTATCCAGTGGTCACCACGCTGATCGCGGTCATCTTCACCGGTCTGCGGCCGAATAAGACAATATACCAGTCGCTGCTCCTCATCCTCGCCGGGTGCGGACTGGTTTTCTACAACGCATTCACACAGGCGGTGGATATCCGTGGCATATGGTTCATACTCGCCTGCATGGTCACATTTTCCATATACCTGACACTGGTTCAGCGCTTCACGGAAAACGACGAAGCGCAGCGTATCTCCATATGGGTCATATTCTTCATGGCCGCCGCAGTCAGCTGCATATCACCGCCAACGACCATCCTTGCCCAGCCCCTCAAAGGATGGGGCATTGCCATAGGACTCGGCCTGATCCCCACAGCCCTTGCCATCAGCCTGCTCTACCGGGCCATAGAAAAAATCGGCAGCGCGTACACGGCCATGTTTTCTACGGTGGAACCCGTGACCACGGTACTGCTCGCAACCCTGATGCTTGACGAACCAATGGACATTATCCAGCTCGCAGGCATGGTCCTCATCATCACGGGAATCATCATGCCCAACCTCGGCTCATACGGGAAAAGACGATCGTTTCCGCAAAGTAGCACGGAGCCTCCCCTGCGGGACACGACGAACAAGACTGTTCTTGACTCTACAGCCGCGCTTGCCTATTCATAATAATAGGACAAATTCCTACTTATCTTTTTCCCAGTGAGGATGGAAATGAGCCCGGTATTCACCAAAGACAACAATGACGACTGGTTCCTGCCCGCCGATGTTCGCGAACAGCTGAAAAAGACTTTCAAGGACCTCGACAGTCCGGTCATACTTGAAACGTTCGCCCGTCCCGGCTTCAATGACGAATTCAGCCAGTACATGATCCGTTTCTGCACGGACCTCGCCAGACTCTCGGATAAATCACTGTCCGAACATTCAGATGCCGTCCAGTCGGCGGAACAGCTCGGCATTACGGCATCCCACCTGTGCGTCAACCCCGATGAATACCATATCCGGTTTCTCGGTGCGCCGATTGGGGAAGAAGGCAAATCATTCATCACGGCCATCATGCTCGCCTCACTCGGCATGAGCGGCCTGTCCGAGGCTTCCCGCCCCATTCTCGAAGCTCTGAATGAAGAGCGACTGGCACAGGTGTTTGTCAGCCCCACCTGACCCTATTGTCCTGGCCAGGTTATGAACGCCATCAAGTGCGCCATAGCCCGCCCCGGCCTGGTCCAGGCCGAATGCATTGAAATGAATGAGAACCCGGACCTGACAGCGCAATACAATGTCGGATCGGTTCCCCACACGATATTCAATCAGGGACGGCACGATGCGCTCGGCCTTTTGCCTGAAGAGCGTTTCGTGGTGGAACTCGTCTACCTCAAGTCAGCAGAGGATCTACTGGCCGAGGGCAACCTGCCAAAAATGGAGGCCGAGAAAACGGCATCAGGCTACGGCACCATTGAACCGGGCGAAATGGATCTCGTCATCATCGGAGCCGGACCAGCTGGCCTGACCGCGGGCATCTACGCCGTCCGGGCCGGACTCAAGGCCGTGGTCCTCGAAAAGAACATTGTCGGCGGTCAGGTCGCGCTGACCCCGGTAGTGGAAAACTATCCCGGATTTTCCACGGTTCCCGGCAAACAGCTCATGGACATCATGAGTGAACACGCGCGGGAATACCTGCCCGTCAACGAAGGAGAAGGCGTGGAATCCATCACGCTCGGAGACATTGCCGCCGGAGAATCCATCACCCTCACGACCAACCGCGGCATATACTCGGCCAAGGCGGTCATCCTCGCCACTGGCTCGGCATACCGGCAAATCGGAGTGCCGGGTGAAACCCGCTACTTCGGGCGCGGCATCAATTACTGCGCTTCCTGCGACGGCTATCTATACAAAGGCAAGAAAGTAGCCATCATCGGCGGCGGCAACACAGCTCTGACCGACGCACTGCACCTGAAAAACCTCGGTGTGGACATCACGGTCATCCACCGGCGCGACTCTTTCCGCGCACAAAAGCCCTTGCAGGACTCCCTTGCCCGCGAAGAAATTCCGGTCATCTGGAATACAGCTGTCGAGAAAATCGAAGGGGATGAAAAACGAGTGACCAATCTCCAACTTCGAAACCTCAAGGACGACTCCATAACGGACTTTCCGGTAGACGGCTGCTTCATCGCCATCGGTCAGGTCCCCAGCACGGACCTCGCCAAGACACTCGGCGTGAAATCAAGGAAGACGGATTCGTCGAAGTGGATACTGCCATGCGCACCAATGTTCCCCACGTCTATGCCGCGGGCGACCTCACGGGAGGACTCCAGCAGATTGTCACCGCCATCGGGGAAGGCTCCATTGCCGCAATGAGCGCATTTGAAGACATCAGTCAGCCGTACTGGAAAGAATAACCATACGAAAAGCCCGCGTCCGCCTCCAAATGGGAAGAGCGCGGGCTTTTCCATTGCCACGCGTCACCGGATTCAGACCGGTTCTGTTGGCATGACTGCCATAGGACGCCCTCATTTTCCTTCCCCCCTCTTGACACTGTCAAAATCTCCGTGCTAGCTGTGAACTTCAAAAAATGACCACGGGTCACTTTTCGACCCACGGTCATTTTTTGAATAAACCAAACATCTGACAACTCGGTCTATCTGGCCGGAGAACTGACGGAACATGTCGAAAAAACAACAGGAAAAATCACAACAGACCATGCAGGAGCTCATGGAATCCGCCAGAAAACTGTTCGGTTCCAAGGGCTTTTCACAAACGTCTGTAGCTGAGATCACCGAACATGCGGGATATGCCAAAGGCAGTTTCTACCGCCACTGGAACAGCAAGGACGAACTTTTTCTCCAGATTGTCGAGCAAAAATTCAAAACCTACCGTTCCGAACGGGATGGACAGCTGAAAACCCCTCAAAATCTCGAAGAAGCCATGAACCGCATCTGGGACTTCCTCGAAACCATCGTGCGTGACAAAAGCTGGTCCTCCATATTCCTTGAATTCACCGTCTATTCGGCACACAGCGAAATACTCCGCAAACTCATGAACAAATCAGACTATCGCCTTTCCAACCGCATTTTCGCCGAACTGGTCCGCGACCACGTGGAGACTGATTTCCCGCCGGAAAAATCGGCGCACTCAATACGGCACTGTTCGAGGGGTATCTCATCCACAGTTCACTGGAAACACAGATTCTCACATTCGAGGATGTCCGGGAATCCGCTATCGCACTGGCCTCAGAAACGGGACAAGACAAGACTGATAATCGGCGCGGACTTCCCGTACCGAAATATACATTTCACAAGGACTGAAACCATGAAAAAACTTTCACTGACCCTGGCCGCAGCTTTCATCGCGTCACTCGCGTTCGCCTCCATTGCCCTTGCCGGGAGTGTGCGGTTGACCTACTCCAACTTTTCCC
>LQAI01000224.1_pt1 | contig 10932 bp, 12 predicted proteins | sample 1535821 | NCBI WGS metagenome assembly LQAI01 (sample SAMN04331586, study PRJNA305678) | bioreactor metagenome | isolation source: bioreactor_5 inoculated with Wadden Sea sediment 1st replicate of a... | place: Germany:Bremen | reverse complement strand
TTAAAACAGATTTTAGCATCGTAGGCCGCGTTACAGAAAAGCAAAGTCACCATTGATTATTAAGTAAAAAGTGAATGTTAATAAACATAAAACAACAGCAGGCCAAAGCCTGCTGTTATTTTTTCAAATAATTATCCTATTTCATATCAATATCCACAACTAACAATGAATCATTCTATGCTAAAAAAACAAATTATGCGTAGTGACAGGATACATCCTGTCGGGTTTTGATGGGTCTATACTTTTATGATTCATACAGTTTTGCTTATTTCCTTAATTCAGCTGCTGGGATAGGATATATCCTAGCCTATAGTTAGATTCATAATCTTACTTCATATCAATATCCACAACTAACAATTAATCATTCTATGCTAAAAACAAAATTATGCGTAGTGACAGGATGCATCCTGTCGGGTTTTGCCTGTTCTATGTTTTTAATTTTCATGTGATTACATTAATTTCCCTAATTCTTATGCTGGGATAGGATATATCCTATCGCTACAAAACCCATAAAATCACTCAAAAAAAGAACCGAATTTTTTTAAACTAAGAATAATCCTCAAAAAATAAAGACCCTATTGAGAAGTGGATCTCAATAGGGCTTTATAATACATACACAGAATGTTAAATTATTTATTGTGAAACCACTTAGGGTTTTCACTGCACGGTGATAAGCAATTTGTTACAAGGTACTTAAATTATATTATGCTGATTTCTTATCTGCTTTTTCTTGATCTTCATAATCCTTAGTCATCTTAAAGATTAATGGACTAAGAGCAAGAAGTGCAACTAAGTTCGGGATAGCCATAAGGCCGTTAAATGTATCAGATAAAGACCATACGAAGTCTGCTTTGTAAACAGCGCCTACAAATACAAGACCAATCCAAACCCATTTGTATATATCAACAGCGCCTACACCAGCGATGTACTCAAGACATTTAGATCCATAGTAATACCAACCAAGAATCGTTGAGAATGCAAAGAATACAAGACCGAATGCTACAACAACACCACCAACACCAGGGAAAGCCTGGTCAAATGCAGTCGTTGTTAAAGCAGCACCGCTTAATCCATCAGTAATACTCATAACACCTGTAACCGGATCAAGTTGAACAAGACCAGAAACAAGAATTACAAGAGCTGTCATAGAACAAACAACAAGTGTATCAAGGAAAGATCCTAAAGAACCGATAATACCTTGACGTACAGGGTCATTATTTGTAGATGCAGCATGAGCGATAGGTGCAGAACCTAGACCAGCTTCGTTTGAGAATACACCACGTGCAACACCAAAACGGATAACTGTACCTAATAAACCACCACCAACTGCTTTAGCAGTGAATGCATTAGAGAAAATCATGCCAAATGCCATTGGGATAGCGCCTGCGTTTTTAAAGAGAATGATAAGTGCACCAATTACATAAATAACTGCCATGAAAGGTACGATTTTTTCAGTAACTTTACCAATACTTTGGATACCACCAAGGATAACAAGAGCTGTTGCTACTGCAATAATTGCACCTGTAATGTATGGAGATAAACCAATAGAAGTAGAGATAGACGCTGCAACTGAGTTAGCTTGTACCATGTTACCAATACCAAAGGCTGCTACTGTTCCAAAGAATGCGAACGCCCAACCTAACCAAGACCAGTTTCCGCCGTATTTCTCAGCCATACCTTGCTTGATATAGTACATAGGTCCACCAGACTTTTCGCCACGTTCGTTTGTTGTACGGTATTTAATAGCAAGTAACGCTTCACCATACTTTGTAGCTCCACCAAATGCTGCTGTTACCCACATCCAGAATACTGCACCAGGTCCACCAGCTGCGATTGCGCCTGCAACACCGGCAATATTACCTGTACCAATTGTTGCTGCTAGGGATGTCATAAGTGCTTGGAATGGTGTAATGTCACCTTCGCCTACGTGATCCTTTGAGAACAGTAATTGAAAAGCATACCCAAGTCTACGGAATTGTACAACACGTGTTCCTACAGTTAAAACAAATCCAGTACCAACAAGACAGAAAATCATAAATCCGCCCCATGCAAAACTATTAATCTGACCAATAATTGCATTTAAAGCTTCCACTTATTTAGTTCCCCCTTTAATAATGTTTTCTAAAGTCATAAAACTTTAGAATCTGAAAGTAAAAAAAGATAAATTGCAAAACCCTCTTGTGTTTCACCGGCAAGACTATTATAAATGCCAGGTTTCGGAAAGTTACAGCAGGTTTCAAAATAAAATTTTCAAATTTCAGAATATTTCTAAAGAGCCACACAATTTGCAAATACTACAATAATCAAATAGCAATCTATTGTGTTACAAAATTGTGTGACTGTATTTATTAAATGACTATTTTATATATCACGAAACCGTAGCGTCGGTCTTGCGCCGACTTAAGCAATGATTTTGAATTTTGTTGCTTGAAATATTGCAAAACAGCCCAGCAATGAAAGGGCCATTGCTGCGGTCGCTTTACGCGCCCAATACTAGTAGCAGAAAAAAGACACGATTTAAAATGAATTTTAATCATGTCTTTTCTCTGTTACTAGTGCTGTTTTTGTTTTTCACGTAAAACAAAAGCACCTTAACAAGTTTTTCTTGTTAAGGTGCATTACTGTAAAAAAGTAGGGAGCATTATATCTCCCAAGTGCGGTGAGAAGTAAATACATTAAACTCCGCACACACCGAAGTGTGATTGGAAAAAACTAATCTAAAAGCTTAAGTGAATCTGACACGTGCTCATAATCTTCGGTCATAGCAAAGATTAGGGGGGTGAGTGAAAGAAGTGCTATTAGATTAGGGATAGCCATAAGACTTAATAATACACCGGACATTACCCAAAGGCTGTCCAATTTGAAAAGGGTGCCTGTAAAACAAAGGACAATCCAAATCCATTTATACCAATGCAATGATTTAACATCTACTAAATATTCTAAACATTTAGCACCGTAATAATACCAAGAGATCATTGCAGTTATTGAAAATACCAGTAAGGCAATACGTACCATGTTACCACCTAATTGAGGTAGTACAGAATCAAATGCCATGGTTGTTAATGTGGCTCCAGTTAAGTGACCTTGTATATAGGTGCCTCCAGAGATAGGGTCAAGTTTTACAAGACCAGATAATAAGATAACCAATGCTGTTGAAACAGAAATGAGTAAAGGACCTATTAGCAAACCAATCGAATTAATCATTCCCTGAACAACTGGGTCGTCATTTGTTGAAGCTGCATGGGCAATAGATGAAGATCCAAACCCAGCTTCTGAAGCAAGGGCGCCATGTACAATGCCATATCTAACAACTGTACCAATGAGCCCACCACTTAAAGCAGCTTTTGTAAATGCATGGCTTGTAATGAGCCCAACAACACCTGATAGTGCATGTGCATTTTTTATTAAAACTAAAAGTGTACAACTTATATAAATAAATCCCATAATAGGAATCAAGTGCGATGTTATTTTTCCAATACTTTTAATGCCACCTAATATGATCAAAGCCACAATAGAGGTGAAAACTGCACCAGCAATATCCGTTGTTACCATTGAAGAAAAGTGAAAGGATTGAATCACTGAATGCGATTGAATCATATTGCCAATACTTAAAGAACATAATAGGCCAATGATTGCGAAGAGGCTAGCAAGCCAATGCCAGTTGCCACCATGCTTTTCTTTTTAAACCTTGTTCTATGTAATGCATAGGTCCACCCGTTTTTTTCGCCCAGTGTATTAGTTGTGCGATACTTGGTAGATAAAAACCTTCAGCATATTTTACTATGCTACTTGCTAAGAGTGTCATAATCATCCAAAAGACTGCACCAGGTCCGCCAGCTGCAATAGCCATGGCTACACCAACGATTGATCCTGTTCCAAGTGATGATCCCATGGAAGTTGTTAAAGCTTGAAAAGGTGTTATATCACCGTCTCCATGTTGAGGAGAAAGCAATTGTCTATAGGTAAATCGCCATTTTGAAAGTGGAATAAAGGTTCTTTGTTCTGTAAATGTATGTGAATATTTAAATGGACGATCAGTCATCCTGTGCCACACGTGTGAATATTTTTGAATAGCGATGTAAGTCAATAATGATCATTACAATTTCCCCTTCCAAATTCAAAACGTGGTTTCTACAAAATAAAAAACCTGCTCTTACAAACGGCCTGTAACCTATATTAGAATATAAGTTTCAGAAAGTTTCAGCAGGTTTCAAAAATACTTTATATATAATTTTTTAGTCGTTTTTCTCACAGTATAAAACAAGTCCATCAATAAACTTTCGTAGACTGACCTTGCCATGTTGACTGACCTGACCACGAATATAATCCATTTCTTTTTTGACTTCAGAAAAATTGTATAATCCATTGGAATATTCTAGAAAAGTATCGTTCATGTAATCTTCGATCCCCATGTGAGCTAGGTTGACCATACCAATGGTTGCTGTTCTGCGAATACGCTGCTCAACAGTTTTAGAGTTAAGACCAAATTGATTACACAAATCTTTAATCGTATACATGGACAAATTGGCATGGGATGTAACGAGAAAGGTCGTTATGTCGATAATGTCTTGTGTACCGGATTCTCCAATAACACCAATCTTCTGCAAAATGTATTTGATCTTACGCTCGTAATCAGGTTTAGTTTGTTCTTCTGTTTGTAAGACGTCAAGGTTAAATAAACTTTTAATTTGCTTCAGCTTTTTAGATTGTTCCTGAAAATCTGAAACACGATTAAGAACATTTTCAACTTCTACGGCATTAACAGGTTTTTGAATATAAAACTCAATTCCACTTTCGTAGGCTCTGCCGATCATATCTTTTGCAGACACTTGAGAGATCATAACATAGGACATTTCTGCAAACTGAGGTTTTAGTTCAGAAACAAGGGTAATACCATCTTTACCTGGCATAAATAAATCAACTAAGACAATGTCTGGTTTCAGTTGCACAATTTTATCATATGCTTCTTGACCGTCTTGCGCATGGCCTATTATCTCGCCTAATTCTCGTTCCGATATATCTTGCTCAAAATGCGTATGATGTTTAAATCGTCTTCTGCTATAAAATATCTCATTCTTCTTGAACCTCCAAAAGTCTTTCGGGATTTGTATTGTAAATGTTGTTCCTTCACCAATGACTGATGCCACTTTGAGTATACCACCAAAGTCTTTTTCGACAATGTCTTTAACAAGACTAAGGCCTAGACCACGGTTAATTTCCCCCGTTTCATAATTAATTTTAGTCGAGAAACCAGGGAGAAGATATCTGTAATGTCGTGGGTTCTATACCGCAGCCTGTATCCATGAGCTCAACACATGTCGTCAGTATCATCATAATGATAAACTGAATGGTGCTTTCACCTTCACATTGTTTAACGGCATCAAAGGCATTCATAATTAAATTTCTAAAAACAGACATGAGTTGATAATGTTTGTCTGTATAAAATCGTGACCTGTATCAAAACCCAAAACCACATTGAGTTCTTTATGTCTAATTTTCATTTTTCATTTTGTCTTCAAGTAAATTCATAATGTCTTTAAAAAACATACCTTGATCTTGGAACTTAAACTCTGTTATTTCTGCAACACCACGCATGACCAATTCGTATTCCTTTTATCTCATGGACATCGCTGGCAACCTGTACAGAACGATCTGCCCAAGATTCTGGGTGGTCGTTGTTACGTATACTATCAAATAAGTTGTATGCATGGGTCATGGTTTCTTCTATTTTATCCATGTTCTTATTCATCCAATACATTTCTGATTTTAAAATGAGTGTGAGCCATACAAGTTTACGGTATCGTTTTTCGTGCTCTTCTTTCATAATCAGCATTTGATAATACCGTGTTCCGTTTATACTGAGCCAAACGGCACTGGACCGAATCATGGCAACCATCATAAGAGAGGTTAAAATGTCAAAGTAGAAGGTTTCGTTAAAATAGATAATCCGAATCACAACTTCAAGCACATTGGCAGTAAAGTCACTGGTGGCAATAATCATAAAAAATCGATTGGCGTCTTTTACTGTGTTATGATCTGATAACCAATAAAAAAAGGCACCATAGAACATATAAAAGAATATTTCGGGTATAAACCCACTGACAATTGTTTGGTCAAAGCCTGTTGTAAAAAATAAGAATCCCGGTCCGCCAAATAAAAAGTAGAAGCAGATACGGTGATCCCTAAGACAACAGGGTGCAACTCCCGGTAAAAATAAAGCACAATACCAAGGGCTATTACTGCACAGGTAACACGGAAATCTGTAAGGAGTATATCAATATAAAATTGTGAAGATATAGCGATAATTAAAGACGCTATGAAGTACTTTTTTCTTAGGGTATTCATGTGAACAACCTTTCAATGAACTGTATTTTTATGAATATATTTAGATAAGGAAATTTAATAACTGTTTTTCTATTATAGATTATTTTAACCTAAAAGCGTTAACAAATTCCATATTTATCGAAGATATCGAAAAAGTAGTGCTTTTCACTTTTTTGATAGCATCGTGATCATTGTAAACAGTTCAAATTCGCGGAGCAAGCATTTTAGCGGATCGCAGCGTATTTTTCATACGTAAGAATCGATAAAATGTGTAGGGACAAAGAAGTTGAGCTTTTTTCGATGATCTGAATAAATTCTACATGTATCTGTAATCTGCATTGAGAGTGAAAAAATTAAGGGTCTTATGATATAATCGTATTGTTTAATAACAGAGACTTTTAATCATCAAATAAATGATCTTAAATGTTAAAGATATAGAGGAGAGGACACATGGAACGTAAAACTTTATTTAGTCAAATTCCAAAGGTCGACGAAATGCTAAACCGCAGTGATATTAACCGTTTAATTGAAACCAATGGACGCGATTGGGTGGTTGACATTATACGTGACGTATTAGATTCCGTACGACAAGACATCAAAAATTTAAGCCAAGATCAATTAGAATCATACCTTGTTTCAGAAGACAGCGTCGCGACAAAAGTTATTTCTGAGGTCGAAAAACAATCTGAGTATAGTTTACGACGTGTCATTAATGCAACGGGTGTTGTTATACATACAAACTTAGGTCGATCGCTCATTAGCGAATCTATTAAAGAACATTTAGTTGATATCAGTTGTTATTTCTCTACCCTAGAATTTGACCTGGAAAACGGTAAAAGAGGTTCCCGTTATCAGCATATAGAAGATTTGGTATGTAAGTTAACCGGTGGAGAAGCAGCCCTTGTAGTAAACAACAATGCTGCAGCTGTAATGCTTGCCTTATCAACACTTTCAGTAGGTAAAGAAGCCATCGTATCCCGTGGTCAACTCGTGGAAATTGGAGGTTCCTTCAGAATCCCAGACGTAATGAAACAAAGTGGTGCCCACATGGTTGAAGTTGGTACAACCAATAAAACACATTTACGTGACTATGAAGAAGCCATTACAGATGAGACAGCTGTCTTATTAAAAATTCATACAAGTAACTATCGTGTCCTTGGATTTACCAAAGAGGTGTCTGTTGCAGAGCTGGCAGAACTGGGTCAAGCTAAGGGAATACCTGTTGTCGAAGACATTGGAAGCGGGAGTATTATAGACTATTCTAAATACGGATTAACAAAAAGAACCAACTGTTGCAGAAGCCATTGCAGATGGTGCAGATGTTGTTACCTTTAGTGGCGACAAAATGTTGGGTGGGCCACAAGCTGGTTTTATTGTTGGTAAAAAAGAAATACATTCAAAAAATGAAAAAGAACCAACTAACAAGAGCACTTCGAATAGACAAAATGACCCTTGCCGTTTTAGAGGCAACGTTACGTCTTTACCTAGACGAAGAAAAAGCAATGAAAGAGATACCAACCTTGCATATGCTGACCATGTCTATGGAAGAAATAAGTGAGAGAGCACAGCGTTTATACGATGGATTTGTAGCAATGAATCTACCTGTTACAATCGAAATGGTAGACGGTAACTCAGAAGTTGGTGGGGGCTCAATGCCACTGGAAAAACTACCAACTAAACTGGTCTCTATCCATGCTCAGAACATGAGTGCAAACCAGTTAGCTAAAGGCTTACGCGACGAATCTCTACCGGTTATTTGTCGCATCAATGAAGACAGACTGCTTATCGATCCAAGAACTATAAAAGACTCAGAAGTAGCCTTACTTCATGAAAGTTTCAAAAATGTTTTAAGTGGAAAATAGGAGGGCCTTATGGGCAACGTAATTATAGGAACAGCTGGTCATATAGACCATGGAAAAACAACCCTTATTAGGGCTCTTACAGGAATCGAAACAGACAGACTACAAGAAGAAAAGAAGCGAGGCATAACCATCGATTTGGGCTTTGCTTATTTTGACCTGCCAAGTGGTAGAAGAGCAGGTATTATAGATGTACCTGGTCACGAACGTTTTATTAAAACATGATCTCAGGTGCAACAGGTGTAGACGTTGTACTTCTAATTATATCTGCAGACGAAGGGGTTATGCCTCAAACAACAGAGCATATCGACATTTTATCTTATTTAGAGATTAAAAACGGTATCGTTGTGCTTACCAAAGCAGACCTTGTAGATGAAGAATGGTTAGAACTTGTTCAAGAAGAAATTAAAGAGAAACTAGCAGACACTTTTATGAAAGATGCACCTATGATACCTGTATCTGCAATGAGCGGACAAGGGATCGACCTATTAACAGAAACCATCGATTCAATGACTGAAGTCATTGAGTCAAGAGACACACATATACCTGTACGTATGCCAATAGACCGTGTATTTACAATCACAGGTTTCGGTACGGTTGTAACAGGTACCCTTATAGAAGGGTCTGTAAAAGTAGGTCAAGAACTGGTTGTTTATCCAGAACAATTACCTACCAAAGTGCGTAATATACAAGTTCATGGAACCGACCAAGAAGTAGCTTACGCAGGCCAACGTGTTGCTATTAACCTAGCCAATATTCATAAAGACGATATTCACCGTGGAGACGTCTTAGCTGTAGAAGATACTCTCTACAATTCTTATATGTTAGATGTACACATTAAATTACTTAAGCATTCCAACAGAGTTATAGATAACTGGACGCGTTTACGTTTATACACTGGCACTAAGGAAGTATTGTGTCGTGCAGTATTACTGGATACCGATGTTCTTAATCCAGGGGACGAGTCTTTTGTTCAACTTAGGTTGGAAGAACCTATTGCATGTAAGTACGGTGACCACTTTGTTGTCAGATTCTACTCACCACTAGAAACCATTGGTGGTGGTATCGTACTCGAACCAAACGCATCTAAACACAAAACGTTTTAAAGACGATGTTTTAAAAGAACTGGATACTAAAATGCAAGGTGACATGGGTCAAATACTTGAGAACACCATTCTTAAAAATGCAGCAGACTATTTAGAAGCAAAAGACCTCATGCTTAAAGCCAAACTTAGAACAAGAACAATTCGATGTTGAGTTTGAAAAGTTATTAGAAATTGGAGCAGCTCTTAAGTTTGACCGTAAACTTATTACGCATCGAGCTTATTTAGATGAAACAGGGGAGCAAATGCTTCAATCCCTCAATAAATACCATGCAAAGTATCCTTTAAGAAAAGGCATGTCTAAAGAAGAAATACGAAGCCGATTCTTTAAAAAATGTTAGAAACAAGCACTTTGATGCTGTCCTTCGCTACTTTATAGATGCGCAAATGATAGAGACCATAGAACAAACCATCAAAGCTAAAGGGTACGAAGTTACAGTTGACGACAAACTAGGTAAGGTTATATCATCTTTAGAAAAAGTTTTTGAGTCAACTCAATTTAAAACACCTCTTATGTCAGAAGCCTTCAAAGAGGTTGGCGAAAATAAAATTAACGAAGAAGTAGTTAACTATTTAATAGAAACAGAGCGTCTGGTTAAAATAAGTGATGCTGTTTACTTCCATACAACAGCTTTAGACCAAGCCAAAAAAGCTTTTAATTGATCATTTAGAAAGCAACGGTTCCGTTACATTAGGTGACTTCCGTGCACTATTAGATACTTCACGTAAATATGTTATTCCACTACTCGAATACTTCGACCAAATTAAAATCACAAAACGAGATGGAGACAAACGTGTACGCAGGTAGTAAAGTGAGTAGCTTCAAATGTTTAGGTTTGTTAATAAATTTTGAATTATTGTCACATTATTGTTATGATAGTGTTATATAAAAAAATAAATTGCATGTACATGTAATTTATGAGTTGATAGTTGTTAGCTATTAGTCAATAGACTAGAATCAAAACAACTTAAATGGTTTAGTTTTTTGAATTTACTATCCACTATAAACTGAAATTTGATACTAATTTCAATTCTGACGAGGTGCAAATATGTCCAATAAATTATTGGTTGTCGATGACGAGAAAGTACTACTTAAGGTCTAAAATTTAGTCTTGAACAAGAAGGGTATGAAATCGATACTGCTGAAGATGGCGAAGAAGCCTACGAAAAGCAATGAAATCGGAGTATGACCTAGTTGTGTTAGATTTAATGTTACCTAAAATTGATGGTCTAGAAGTATGTAAGCGGATTCGAGAAAGATCAATGGTACCGATTCTAATATTAACAGCTAAAGGTGAAGACTCAAGTAAAGTATTAGGTTTAGAGTACGGTGCAGATGATTATTTAACAAAACCTTTCAATATATTGGAGCTTAAAGCCCGTATCAAAGCCATTTTACGTCGTGTAGCTGTAAGTGATAGAGCTGCCACAACAAGTATGTTAAAGATTGATGACTTCTCAATCAATACACTTGGTCGTAAAGTAATGCTGAGCGGCAAAGACATTAACTTAACTGCAAAAGAGTTCGATCTACTCTTACTCTTAGCTGTCAATAAAGGCAAAGTATATTCACGGGAAGAACTACTCGAAATCATTTGGGGATACGAGTACTTCGGGGATGTTCGAACAGTTGATGTTCACATACG
>LQAI01000223.1_pt1 | contig 10967 bp, 14 predicted proteins | sample 1535821 | NCBI WGS metagenome assembly LQAI01 (sample SAMN04331586, study PRJNA305678) | bioreactor metagenome | isolation source: bioreactor_5 inoculated with Wadden Sea sediment 1st replicate of a... | place: Germany:Bremen | reverse complement strand
CTCTCCCATGACCTTGTCTTTGGCCTTTTTGAAAAAGCCCTTGGCCTTGGTCGTTAATTTGCCAGCCTCGATTTCTGCAAACTCTGCAAGCAATTCTTCCTGTCGCTTGTTGAGATGCGTCGGAGTCTTGACCGACACTTCAACCAACAAATCACCCTTGTGAGCACTTCCAAGATGCGGCAGGCCGAGACCTCGCAATCGGAAGACTTCACCACTCTGTGTCCCCTTGGGAATATCCAGATTGACCGGCTCATCAAGAGTAGGCACCTCCAGACGATGTCCGAGAGCCGCTTCGACAAAGGAAATCTCCCGACGAATAATCAGGCTCTGTCCCTGACGCTCGAACACAGAATCCGGCTCGACACGAATAACAACATAAAGATCACCGGGAGGACCACCATTGGTTCCCCCTTCACCTTCACCACGCAGACGAAGCCGCGAGTTGTTATCCACACCGGCAGGAATACGTACCTTGAGGTCCTTATCACGAATAACAGTTCCGCGGCCCATGCATTCGGGACACGGATCGGAAATCATCGCCCCCGCACCACGACACTGAGGACAGGTCACGGAAATACGGAAAAATCCCTGCGCCTGCTGAACGGTTCCGGCCCCACCACACTGAGGACACACTTCCGGAGTCGTACCCGGAGCGGCTCCTGTGCTTGGCAATCATCACATTCTTGCTCAACAGGAATGGTAATGTCTACCTCGGCACCTTTGGCGGCCTCACGAAAGGAGATATCCAGATTATAGCGAAGATCAGCTCCTGGCCGTGGGCGATTTGCACCACCACGTCCACCGGAAGAAAATCCGAATACTTCACCAAAAATATCGCTGAACGCGCCAAAGATATCTTCGTTGCTTGAGAAGCCGCCGGAAAAGCCATTACCATTCAGGCCATCATGTCCAAAACGGTCATAGGTCTGACGCTTTCCATCATCACCAAGCACTTCATACGCTTCAGCAGCTTCCTTGAATTTGGATTCCGCATCAGGATCATCCTGATTTCGATCCGGATGAAACTTGAAAGCAAGCTTGCGATAAGCAGATTTGATTTCGTCCTGTCCAGCCTCTCGCGAGACACCCAGAACTTCATAATAATCGCGTTTGGACATGGTTATTTAGTGACGTCCTCAGGAAATTCAACATCGATATTTGCCTCAGGAATCGGCTGGTCAGGAAGAATCTTGCCTGCTGCGATCTCACGAAGAGAATTTACGATCTCTTTGTTCTTGGTTTCCACCAAAGGCTTGTAACCTTCCCGGTACTGCTTGACGCGCTTGATTCCCATCTGAGTGATAAGAAAGCGGTTGCTCACCTTTTCCAGGCAGTCTTCAACGGTAATCCGTGCCATGATCTTCTCCTTGAATCTTATTGCAGGGACGAACCCTGAACAGGGAACAGTCCCTGTAAATCCTTCAATAGTCTACTTGAAACGGGATAGTACATCTGCCCACCATTTTTCATCCAACACTGCCCCTGAGGCAATTTGGGATCGGCATAAAATGTCAGTTCCGTTAATTTTTCCCCATCACTGTCCACCAACTTGCAATACATCAACTGCACGGCGGAAGCAGGCAGAGAGTTCAGAGGCAAAGCCTCAAACTGTAATTCAGTAAATCTCCAAAGCGACATGTCAATGCCGGGAATATCTTTTTTCGTTCCAAATACACGCCAACCGGCATCCTTACGCTCAACAACATACTCTGTTCCACCGTGATTAACGATAAAACGAGCCACACGCCCTATGTCAAGCTTCAGCACGGAACGTCCCTGCACATCAAAAGCGCTTTTTACAAGCTGGCCAACACTCTGAGCGTCCAAAAATAAACGGCACAGTCAACCATGTTGACTTTCCGAGGTACACATCCGGCTTATCTTTGACAGTATAAAAATCAACTGTAGCAGGTTCACCCTTCAGATCATCCCAAACCCGAAGAGTCAACGAAGGAACCCGCTTATCAGTACTGACCGGTTCCAACAAAAGACTCCCCGCTTTAAGAAGGGCCAGAGAGTGTATGTACAACTTCAATTCAGAATCGGAAGCAGGCTTATCTTTCAGATAACCGGGCAAGGTAAAGAAATACCCTTCCTTGCGCTTCTCGACAAGCCAGCTGGAACCGAAAGGCTGCACCAACTGCACTTTGCAGATTGCATCCTGATCGATATCAAAGACCCGTGTATCAAGAAAATTAGTTACCGGCTGATCAAGTCCTGTCAAAACAGCACTACCAAATTCATAGACCAACCCAGGACTATCTGAATTCCAACCAAAAGCGGTACCAGCGCTATCTGAAGTCAGCTTGATGACGACAGGCTCATCAGGTTTAGCGTCAAACCGAATGACAATTTTAAAATCCGGAACATCCAACCCGTACTCTTCCGGCCCCCCTTTATCAAAACCGCCGATAGACCGGTAAGGCGAAAGGGTCTCGATACGAGAAAGATACTCAACAACATTTTCTGAAATGACGCGTGCATTGATATTCCAGGAAGTCCCCGGCACCTGCGCCTTCCATCCACCATCAGTCAAACGCAAGGTATACGCCCCCTGCCGCCCTTGGACGGAGATGGCTCTGACATCGTCAAACGAACGTGACAACCAACGGCTGTCACTGAATTCAACTGTATTTAATGAAGTGTACCACAGCCCAGCTCCGACCAATCCGGCAAACAGAACAATGGTGACAGCAATGAAAAATCGCTTCAAAAAGCATCCCTCCAACCGGGTGCAAACTCGTCATCTGCAAATCCATGAACATCGGACCCATTGACGAAGCGAATAAATTTGCCCCAACAACACTTGCAAGTCAAGCAGGAATCATCTATCAGCGAACCTGCCACATTGGGCATAACAAAAAACAACACATAAGAGAAATATATGGCCTCCTGGGGTAAACTCACGTTTGCGCAAAAAACTGCGTCTCAGCAACCGGCAAGCTCATGCAAAAACCAACATGGTTTCTCATGGAGCTCGTATCGGCATAGCCGCATCCGGCGGTGTAGACAGCTTCCTGATGCTCAAAGTGCTGACCATCCGCAAGGCGATCATGCCCTTCCCGGTCGAACTCATGGCACTCCACATCAATCCCGGATTCGAGCCCTCGTCTCATACGCCACTGACGGACTGGTGCGCTGAGCACGGTATCCCGGCACACGTTGAACTGACAGATTTCGGTCCGCGTGCTCACACTGATGAAAACAGGCGAAACTCACCGTGCTTCTACTGCAGCATGCTTCGCCGCAAACGCCTTTTCGAACTCTGCCGCGACTACAACCTCACTCACCTCCCTTCGGACATAATGCCGATGACAACGTCACCACGTTTTTCATGAATATCCTTCAGAACGGCCGAGCAGACGGACTGTCTGCCAACGAACCTTTTTTTTGACGGCAAGCTTCAGGTCATTCGACCAACCATGCTGCTCGACAAGAAAACCGTCATCAAGGCGGCAAAACAATGGGAATTGCCGGTCTGGGAAAACACATGCCCCTCAAACGGCAACACAAAACGAGATGAGGTCAACTCCTGGCTGCAGCAAGCATGGCAAAACGACAAGCGCATCAAAAACAATGTGTTCAATGCCATAACGCGCCAACAGGTTGACTTGACAAGTAAAAAAGTCTAGACTATTTAGGATTAAAGTGAATCTTCACACTTGCTTAAAACCATACAACCGACCGTAAAGGCTATGCTTTTCAAAAAATATCATATTGTAGTCTTCAAGGACAAACAGGGCTCGTGCAAAAAATTCCAGCTTCGCGGCTGGCTTATTGCCGCACTCTTTTTCCTCATGGTCGGCATGGGCACCGGGAATGTGATTCTCTGGAAAAAATACGCCAATCACTCACGAGTGGAAAAAGGCCTCAATATTGCTGAAAAAACAGTTCAGGATCAAAAAACCCAACTTCTCAGCCTTTCTCAGAAAATCTCTTCTCTCCAAAAAAACCTTGATCGGATCAGAGACTTTGACTCCAAGCTGCGGGTCATGATCAACCTTGACCAGGACGCAGTCAAGCCACTGCACCGAAAGGTGGTCCGACAAATGAGAACTTTTCCAAAGGCTACCTGCCACTTTACCGACAGGAGCTTCTAGCCCGCAAGATGCACGAGTTTCTACGCCAACTGAACGTCGAGGCACGCCTCGAAGAAGTCAGGCAACAGGAAATCATGCACACCCTGCGTAACAACCAGAATATTCTGGAAGCAACTCCGTCTATCTGGCCCACATCCGGCTGGGTCACTTCGGGCTTTGCATGGCGGACATCGCCTTTCACTGGAAAACGGGAATTCCACAAAGGCATAGACATCTCTGCCCCTAGAGGAACACCTATTTATGCTCCTGCTCGCGGAACGGTGACTTTTACAGGACGTGACGGTTCCTACGGTCTCAGCATCCGGCTGAAACACAATGCCAGCCTGTCTACTCGCTTTGCACATCTTCATCGAATCGCAATCAAGAGTGGTAAGGTTGTTACTCGCGGCGAACTGATTGGATATGTCGGTACCACCGGGCGAAGCACCGGGCCGCACCTTCATTATGAAGTCCGACTCAATGGAGTACCGGTCAATCCAAAACGGTATATCCTGAACTAACTCATCCGGTTGGAATGTCATTCAAACGCCTCTTGGAACACATCATTCCAAGAGGGCGTTTTCGTTAAAAGAAGTCGCAAGTAAACTCAATTCAAATTACAACTTCATTTTTTCGAACCACTGATGGTTCAGGATTTGCAACAAAATACATAATGGAAATTTTCGGATTCAACCCCAACGACATGCTCAGCTTTTTCCTGTCTCTGTTCAGGATCAGCATAGTACTATTCCTATTGCCTTTTTTTGGTGGGAAATCCATTCCCAATCCAGTCAAAGGAGCCCTTCTCATAGTTTTGACTCTCGCACTATGGCCTCAGCTTTCCTTCCCCGGCTCAATGATGCCTGGTACGGGACTGGGAATAGCGATCATGTTTTTGGGAGAGCTAATCCTCGGCCTTACTCTCGGACTGCTTGTCAGGGTACTTTTCGGAGCCATCCAGTTCGGAGGCCAAATTATCGGCTTCCAAATGGGATTCTCAATGGTCAACGTTGTTGACCCCATCACAGGCGTCAGTAACGCTGTCACAGCCCATTTCCTCTATATGACTACCATGCTCACTTTCCTTGTCCTCAATGGCCACCTGCAACTTCTCGGCGCACTGGGAACAAGCTTTGAATATATCCCCCCCGGCGGCCTTTTGTTGACTCCAGAACTCGCAAATCATATTTTTGAATTCTCAAACCTCATGTTCACTCTGGCCGTCAAAATAGCTGCACCAGTCATGGCAGCCTTGTTCCTGATTGACCTCTCTCTGGCCCTCATTGGTCGAGCAGCCCCGCAAATGCATGTTCTTGTACTTGGTTTTCCTGTCAAAATCAGTGTCGGATTCTTCTTTATCGGTTTTCTTTTTACTATCATGTCAACATATGTACTTGATTTCATGCGCATTTTGTCTCCAATGTACAAAACACTTATGCAATCCGGAGCTCCGGGCACTTTTTAAGAGGCAATCATGGGACAAGCTGATCCAAGTAAAACAGAGAAAGCAACTACCAAAAGGCGAAAGAAACAACGCAATGAAGGTAATGTTGCCAAAGGGCGTGAGCTTACCAAAGTCATGGTACTCTTTGCTGGTCTTCTTGCTCTTCGATTCATGATCAATTTTTATCATGACCAATTTACGGAAATATATGAATGGACCTTCACTGATGCATTCAGCGTAGCTATCAACAAATCTTCAGCATACAGCCTTTTCACCTGGAGCGTTCAGAAAATAGCAATTCTGGTACTCCCCGTTCTTCTGATCTTAGTTGCAACGGCTTATCTGACAGAACGCCTTCAAGTCGGAAAACTATGGACAAACCAAACCTTTAAAACCAAAATTGGAAAACTTTTCAAACGTGATGAAAGGGCTGAAAAAACTCATGGTCAGCCCACAGGCAATGGTAAAAATGGGCAAAAGCGTTCTTCAGGCTTTTGCAGTCGGTCTGGCACCGTATATTGTAATCAAACAGGAAATGGCAAACCTGCTTCCCTTATTTCATGCCGACACTTATGGAATAATCACTTATCTTCTGACAGTCGGCTACAAAATGACCTGCTACGCCCTTGTCCCCATGATGTTGATAGCGATAGCAGAAGCTTGGTACAAGCGATGGGACTATGAAGAATCTATCAAAATGACAAAAAACGAAGTCAAGGATGAACGACGACAGGCGGAAGGCGATCCAAAAATCAAAAGCCAGCAACAGGCTAAAATGCTCGAAATGATAGCAAGCAGAATGTTTCAGGACATTCCCAAAGCTGACGTCGTTGTCACCAACCCCACACACTTCGCTGTTGCCTTGCAATATGACGCCCTTGTCGCTCCAGCTCCCTTGATCCTCGCCAAGGGCGTAAATCGAGTTGCTGAAAGAATTAAAGAAGTTGCACGGGAAAATCATATTCCCATCGAACCCAACCCTCCTTTGGCACGCGCCTTGTATAAACAGGTAGAAATCGGGGAAACCATCCCGGAGGAACTGTTTCAGGCCGTGGCCGCAATTCTGGCAAAGCTCGACAAATTCAAGCACCGCCAGTAGTTACAGCAAGTCAGACACCTCCAGGATTTAGAATCAAGACAGTTCGCGAGGTGTCAAAAATATGTCTCAATCCGCCAGCAAGTCAGTTATTCCAGAAATAAATTACGAAAGATTTGCCAAACAAGGCGACATTCTTCTTGCCAGTGGCGTGGTTGTCATTCTCTTCGTGATGCTGATTCCGCTCCCCACTTTTTTCATCGACTTCATGCTCACTGTGAGCATTTCTCTGGGACTGGTTGTTCTCATCACCTCCATGTTCATGAGTTCCCCACTGGAATTTTCAATTTTCCCCTCTTTGCTGCTGATCACAACTCTACTCCGACTTGCACTTAACGTAGCGACAACCCGAGCCATTCTGCTTCACGGTGACGAAGGAACAAGTGCAGCAGGATCAGTCATTCAAAGTTTTGGCGAATTCGTTGTCGGTGGTAACTATGTCATTGGCATCGTCATCTTCATGATCCTGTATATCCTGAACAAAACTGTCATCGTTCAAGGTACGACACGTATCGCAGAAGTCGCTGCCCGCTTACCCTCGACGCCATGCCCGGTAAGCAGATGGCAGTTGAAGCTGATCTGAATGCAGGCTTGATCGATGAAGAAGAAGCGACAAGGCAACGTGAGCATATGCGTCGTGAAGCGGACTTCTACGGAGCCATGGACGGTGCAGGGAAATTTGTTTCCGGTGACGTTAAAGCCGGCCTTATGATTACCGGCATCAATATTGTCGGCGGATTTCTTATCGGTATCATCCAAAAAGACATGCAGTGGATGGACGCAGCTCAGACTTACACACTGCTGACAATCGGTGACGGTCTCGTTGCCACCATTCCCTCGCTCATCATTTCAACCTCTGCCGGTCTCATCGTATCGCGTGCAGCAGCCGAAGCCAAAATGGGTGAAGAATTCATCGGCCAGTTGTCCTATCACCACAGGCACTTAAATTGGTCTCCATCATCCTGCTCATATTCGCAATTGTTCCTGGTATGCCGACACTCCCCTTTATCACGCTCGCAGCAATCACTTTTTGGCATCAGCTACATTTCTGCCAAGCAGCAGGATGAACTCGGTGGCGGAATGGACGCTGAAGAAACAAACGCCCCGGATGCAGGCACACTCGACACCCCGGAAGAAGTACAAGCCCTCCTGCCTTTGGATCAACTTGAACTGGAAGTCGGCTACGGCCTGATCCCTCTGGTAGACGAAGAACAGAACGGCAACCTACTTTCAAGAATTCGCTCAATCCGTCGTCAGTTTGCTCTGGACATGGGTGTTGTCATCCCGTCCCTGCACCTGCGTGACAACCTTCAGCTCAAACCCGGCGAATACCGCGTTGTCGTCAAAGGCAACCCTGTTGCACAGGCCGAACTGCTCATTGATCACTTCCTCGCCATGGATCCGGGCGATGCAAAACATCGCATCGAAGGCGTGGAAACCGTGGAGCCTGCATTCAACCTTCCGGCAGTCTGGATACCGGAAGCCCAGAAAGAAGAAGCCATGCTCGCAGGCTACACTGTTGTCGATCCGTCAACGGTTATCGCTACTCACCTTACCGAAGTATTCCGACGCAATTTGAAAGAATTCCTCGGACGACAGGAAACCCAGGAACTGCTCGACAATCTGGCCAAACGTGCGCCAAAGGCCGTGGAAAGCCTCGTTCCTGCAGTACTGAGTGTAGGCGGCGTTCAGAAGGTTCTGCAGTCTCTGGTAGAGGAAAACGTGTCTATCCGCGACTTGTTAACCATCGTCGAAACTTTGGCAGACTATGCAACTGCGACACAGGACCCCGGGCAGCTGACTGAGTACGTCCGGGCCAAAATGGGCCGCACCATCGTAAAACCTTACATGGGCGAAGACGGCGTGTTACCGATTATCACGCTGAGTCCTCAAATCGACGAAATCCTGAATCAGGCAATGCGTCCGGCAGAGCAGGTGGTTTTCTTGCTCTCGAACCGGGCACAGCACAACAGATCATTCAGGCGGTCAACAGATCAACCGAAGATGCCATGGTTGCAGACGGACAGCCCATTCTTCTGGTCAGTCCGCAGATCCGGAGTCAATTTGCCCAGCTTTTGACCCGATTCATCCCGACCCTGCCAGTCATATCGCAGGCTGAAATTCCCGCAGACGTGAAAATCCAATCCGCAGCAAACGTGGAACTCTAGGACGCAAACATGCAGATGAAAACGTTTCGAGCCGCCACATCCACCGCGGCATTTGAGAAAATCAAGGCAGAACTCGGCGACGATGCTGTCATCCTGTCCAACAAAACTATCAGTGACAACGGTTCCAAGTGCTGTGAAATCGTTGCAGCCATAGACACTGCACCAGTGGCCCCGAAAAGGCAGTCCAAGGAAGCCATCGTGGAAGATGCCCTTGAAAACACTGTCGGATGGCAACGCGAGTGGAGCCAGATCAAGGGACAGATCATGGCGCTCATGAAACCGCAAATTGATCTGAACGCACTCTCCCCCAAGCAAAGAATCGCAATGGAATACCTGGAACGCGAAGATGCTGATGAAACCGTAATGACCCGCATCTTCTGTGACCTGCGCGAAGACAAAAACAAGTCAATACTTCCTGTGCTTGAGTCCTTAATCAACGTAAAGGCATTCAACACCCATAACTGGTCAGGCACATTCCACGCCTTTGCAGGTCCCGGCGGTGCAGGAAAGACATCAAGCCTTGTCCGCCTTGCACTCAAGGAAAAGAAAAAAATCCCAAAGCACGCATATGTCTCGCCACAGCTGACGGTGGTCGCGGAAAAGGCCGCATTGTCCTTAAGCACTACGCCGAACTCTCCGCCTTGCTTTCAGAGAAATTATCACGCGCGACGACTTCTTCCTTCTTCAAAAAGAAGCCGATCAATTCGACATGGTCCTCATTGACCTGCCGGGGCTTCCCGGCAAGGCAACACTTGAAGAATGGTCCGCCCTGTATGGCTTGTCAACGTGTGAAGATTTGTCAATTCACCTCGTTCTCAACCCGTATTACAGCACAAAACAATTTGAAAGATTCATTGAAAAATATAAAAGTGAACAACTTGCAAGCGTTATCTGGACGAAACTCGATGAAGCCTGTACATTTGGTGCAATATTGAACATGGCGTTCGTCAGCGGGCTGCCGGTTTCCGCCCTTTCGTACGGTTCCGGTCTCAAAAACAGCATCGCTCCGGCCACGACGGAAATGATCTGGAGGCTTCTGTTCATGCGTAAGTTGCCCGGTGGCGACATTCAACCTTAAGGAGTATACTAAACGCCATGAGTTCCAAATTACCTCTGTTCTATCCGTAACGTCCGGCAAGGGCGGAGTAGGAAAAACCAACATGTCCGTCAATCTGGCCTACTCCTTGAGCATGGCCGGGAAAAAGGTTGTTCTGCTCGACGCAGACCTCGGCCTCGCCAATGTCGATGTCATTCTCGGTCTGACGCCTGAACACAACCTCTTTCACCTCTTTCATGAGGACATGACTCTCGACAAAATTCTGTATGAAACTCCATACGGTTTCAGAATCCTGCCTGCGTCTTCCGGTATCAGTGACATGGTCAGCCTTGACCGAGGGCAAAAACTCGACCTGCTTGACGCCATGGACACGCTTGAAGACGATGTGGACTATCTCATCGTGGATACTGGAGCAGGAATCAATGACAATGTCCTCTACTTCAATCTGGCCGTGCAGGAACGTCTTCTGGTTATCACGCCGGAACCGACTTCTCTGACCGATGCCTATGCGCTTATCAAGGTGCTCAAACTCCAACATGGGGTTGAACACTTCCGAGTTCTCGTCAATATGGTCAAGGATCGTAAATCGGCAAAGGACGTGTACATCAAACTCCTCAATGCATGCGACCACTTCCTTGATGGCATATCTCTGGATCTGGTCGGTTTCATTCCCTTTGATCCCAATGTTCGCAACTCGGTAATTGCACAGACCCCGTTCTGCCACAAATTTCCGAAAACTCCGGCAAGCACGGCAGTCAGACAGACCGCCCAAAAAATTAACGCTTGGCAAGTAACAAACAATACTGATGGCAATATTAAATTCTTCTGGAAGAAGCTCCTCTTCCAGGAACAGTCCGTGGCTTGAGCTGGAAAAAGGCGTCAAGAACTGGGATGATTTCTCCCCGAGAGACCGGGAAGACATCGTCCGCTTCTACTCGCCCAAAATCCGGATACTTGCCCTGCGACTTAAATCCAAACTGCCTCAAAGTGTTGAACTGGGCGAACTGATAAGCGCAGGCAGCCTCGGCCTGCTTGACGCCCTTGGAAAATTCAATCCGGAGCTTGGCATAAAGTTCGAAACGTACTCGGAGAATCGCATCAAAGGAGCCATGCTTGATGAACT
>LQAI01000222.1_pt1 | contig 10972 bp, 10 predicted proteins | sample 1535821 | NCBI WGS metagenome assembly LQAI01 (sample SAMN04331586, study PRJNA305678) | bioreactor metagenome | isolation source: bioreactor_5 inoculated with Wadden Sea sediment 1st replicate of a... | place: Germany:Bremen | reverse complement strand
TCAGTCACTTCTGCAAAAGTGAGGTCAGGACCGCCAGAGAAATTGGCGATCACACCGGTTGCCGTGCTGAGGTCCACTTTTTCCAACAGAGGGTGGTTCAGAGCCTGGTCGAGGCTTTCAGAGCTTTGCCTTCGCCTTCACCTGTTCCAATGGACATCAATGCACCGCCGCCCAATTCCATCACATGCCGAATGTGGGCGAAATCGACATTAATCAAGCCGGTTTCCGTCAACAGCTCGGAAATACCCTGCACGCCTTGCCGCAGGACATCATCCGCCATTTTGAAGGCCATTTCGAGGGTAAGATTCTCAGGTGCAACCTCCAACAGGCGGTCATTGGGCACAGTAATGAGGGTATGTGTGAATTGGCGGAGCTTTTGCAGACCAACCATTGCATTTTCTGGCGTTTTGTCATCTCAAATGAGAAGGGAGTCGTTACAACTGCGATGGTTACAGCGCCAATGTGCTTGGAAATCCGGGCAGCTACTGGAACGGCCCCAGTTCCGGTCCCGCCGCCCATCCCTGCGGTCAGGAAGACCATATCTGCGCCGTCGAGGGCATCTGCCAGAGCCTGGAAGCTCTCTTCAGCGGCTTTTTCACCGACCGAGGGCAGGCTGCCAGCACCAAGGCCCCGGGTGCATTTAGGGCCCAATTGGACCTTGACATCCGCCAGGGAGCTTTCCAGCGCTTGAACATCCGTGTTACAGGCAATGAATTCACGCCGGACATCCCATGTTCGATCATCCGGTTAACAGCGTTGCAGCCACCACCGCCAAGACCAACCACTTTGATAACCGGTGACTTGGCTTCGATGGGAGTTCGATTTAAATTTTCATTGGATTGAGAATTCATCATGTTGACCTCAATTTCTAGATGACATACCATGTAATAAGGTTGCAATTTCTATTCCGGATTGCGGGAGGATCTCCACTGTGCAACCGGCAGCTCTGAGGGCGGCAATCTTAGCGTCGGGAAAGATCACGGGATCAGGGAATATCGAGACCTTTTTGGCTAATTTTGCTTCTTCAAGCGAGAAACCGATCGTTGGATTGCATTGTTTGATGATGGGGCGGACCTTCTTCAGGACCACATCCGACACACCGGTCTCACGAGCGGGGAGCAGGAGATAATGAGTAATGGGTTTACCTTTGAAGATGGATTTATCCTCAGATGCCAGAGCGTTCAAGCTATTGATCCCAAAGATGCTTTTTAGGGAGGCTACAGATAGGTTCCCACCAAGGAGCATCGAGAGGGTGTCCAAATCGAAGGTGCAGGCCAGGATGGAGCCGTCAAACACGGGGAGACTGGCTTCAACATCTGATTCCGAACCGTGACAGGCTTCCACGATCAATTGGAGCCTCTCAAGTGAGGTATCAGGGCCTGCCAGGCTTATATCCACCGCAGGATTGCCCGCATCCATAATCAGGACGGTGGGGCGTTTTCCGGTCGTTCGCTCAACAATGGCTTGCAGCCATTCATAATTATTGAAACCTAATTGGTCTTCCTGGCCTTCAGGGGTCGCATAGGGTTGTGTGGAGGGCCAATTTTCAGGTCCACCTTGACCCCAGGTCAGGGACCGGTTGAAAGTATAGCCAACGCTTGCCAGGCATAATTTTTCTAAAAGTACATCCATTTGACGGCGTTTTAAGCCCGGATGCCATTTCAAGAAAGGCGGTGTCCCAGTAATCGCCGCCAGGCTGGAGAGGTGGGAAGACGGGGGTGAGCCTAGTTTCTCAATGTAGTCAGCCAGGGGGATAAAGCGATCGAGGAAATGATCCACCAGATTATCATTGCGCCAACCGGAATTGGTCCAACCAGATTTGCAATTGGGCTGAGAACCCAAAATGACATACTTCACGCCCCATTTGGCATAGGTATCAAGAAGGATGGCGACATCATTGAACTTCCTGGCCAGGGGGAGCTCTTCGGTAAAGTGGATGATGATTTCCTGATCGTTGGCATAAGCGGATTGAAAGACATCTTCCGGAATGGCCCTGTCGAAACTCGCTTCGATGATCAACTGTTTGCCACCGAGTTCTTTTAAAATGGGGAACCAGGTGTCTATCACGGTTCTTGATGAGGAATTCAGGGGCTGAAAAATAGGAGAAACCCAGTGTTTGTTGGAAGTTGGCCATAATTTTTCCTTAAATAAAATCAGAAATACTTGCAGATCTTATTGCAAGGGTCGTGCCAACTTAATATCCAAATCCTGCTATAATTTTGCTGTTATGATACTCATCACCGGTGGAACCGGATTTATCGGTAATATTCTGATCAGGCACCTTTCAGACAATGGCTATCCAATAAAACTTCTGATTCGTCCATCAGACCGCTCACCAACCTGCCGAAGGGCTTGCCCGTGGAGGTGACAGTGGCGAGTCTGCAGGATGAGAGGGGTGGTTCGGGCAGCCATGAAGGGGGTTGATATTGTCTACCACCTCGCCAGCGCTGAATCGCAGGGCCGTCTCGCCAAGCTGGATGAAGTTGATATCAAGGGTACCTTGGCGATCTCTCGGGCTGCCAAGCAAGCAAAGGTCAACCGGCTCATTTACCTCAGTCACCTTGGCGCTGACCGGGCGTCAGCTTTTCCCTTATTAAAAGCAAAAGGGATTGCGGAGCATTTCGTCCGTCAATCCGGCATACCCTATACTATTTTCCGTTCAGCAATTGCTTATGGTGAAGGCGACCATTTCACCAATAACCTAGCGGCATTACTGAAACGTTCGCCGGGCGTTGCCCTTTTGCCTGGCGGTGGGCTAACGCAGCTGCAGCCAATCTGGGTGGAAGATCTGGCAACTGTGCTCTCATGGACGCTTGACATGGAGGGTACGATTGATGAGACCATTGAGGTCGGTGGCCCGGAGTATTTGACATTTGTTGAAATCTGTAAGTTGGTCTCTGCCGCAATTGGAATCAAGCGATATTATTTATCAACGACACAGCTTGTCCTCAATATTGTTACCGAATCTCTGGAGATTCTAGCACCTGCTTTTCCGACCTCAGTATTTTGGTCGGATTATCTGGCAGCAAACCGCACAACCAATCTTGACACTCTACCGACACGTTTTGACTTATTGCCAGCAAAGATGAGTCAGCGGTTGGGGTACCTGAAAGGGAAGGATTTCCGCCCGAGAGCATACAAGAAGTGGCGGTCCAACCCACATATTTCTCAACGAAAGAAGACATCAAATTAATGGGATTAAAAGCAGTAACCGTCCACGCTCATTTCTATCAACCCCCACGAGAAGACCCCTTATCCGGATTGATTCCTGATGAGACCGGCGCTGAACCTTTTCGAAATTGGAATGAGCGGATCCTCTCTGAATGCTATAAACCCAATGCAGAACTGGGAAATTATGCCAAGTTAAGTTTAATTTCGGTCCCGACCATCCTCAACTGGATGGAAAGCTTTGATCCTGAGACTTATCATGCGATTATTGAGCAAGAGCGGGAAAACTTCCTGAAATATGGCGTTGGCAATGGTATGGCCCAGGCCTATAACCACACGATCCTACCGCTTGCCAACTCACGAGATAAAACGACCCAGATCAAATGGGGCATAGCAGATTTTTTCCACCGATTTGGGCACCAACCGATGGGAATGTGGCTGCCGGAGACGGCTGTGGACCTGGAGACATTGAGCATTTTGGCCGACAATGGCATCCAATACACCATTTTAGCCCCCTGGCAGGTCAAAGGCTCGGGAAACCTTTCCAAGAATGATTGTTATTATGTTGAACTGCCGGGAAATCGTAAACCAATGATTGTCTTCTTATATGACCAAGGTCTTAGCACCTCGGTCAGTTTTATGAATGAAGCCACCCGTAACGCCGATTACTTCGTTGACCGCTGGATCAATCCCACATTTTCAAACGTGAATACGGATGGCGATCGGATGCTGCTGATCGCTTCGGATGGGGAACTTTATGGTCATCATAAGACCTTCCGCGAGAAATTCCTGGCGCATATGCTCAATGGGGCTTTGCACAGCCGTGAATATGAGATTACCTATCCCGGATTGTGGCTGCAGACCCATAAACCAACGCAGTCGGTTGTGTTGATTGAGAATACATCGTGGAGCTGTCATCACGGGGTTGAGCGTTGGCGGACCGAATGTGGATGCACGCCTGGCGCGGTCTGGAAAACTCCGCTGCGTATGGGGATGGAAAAGTTGGCGGATGAAATTGACCGGGCCTATGAGGATTTCCTGGCACCTATGACAAAGGATCTCTGGGATTTGCGAGATGAATACATCAAGGTGATTTTAGGAGAGATCAGCCTGAGTGAATTATTCCTGCGATATATCCCTGAGACCCTGGCACCGGTAACCGCAGCGAAAGTTGGGATGCTCCTGGCAGCTCAATATGAGCGCCAACGGATGTTCACATCCTGCGGCTGGTTCTTTTGAGCATTTTTCACCGAATTGAACCGCAGAACAACATTGCTTATGCGGCTCAGGCAGTTTGGCTGACGAAAAAGGCGACCGGAATCAATCTGAAGGCAACAGCGATGGAAGCCTTCAAGCAAGTTAAAGATGAGCGAACCGGATTGCGCGGAGACACCGTCTTCGCGGAACGCTATAATCGATCCAAGGATTTTCAGAAGCGCAGTCTCTTATTTCAACCCTTCCAGCAGCTTTTCCACCTGATAGTCGGAGTCTTTTTCAGCTTCCAGGATCGTCTGCACTAAAGTGTAGGCGTCAAAGAGATTCTCAACGGCTTCCGTCAAGCTCAACTCAGGTTTGGAGACCTGATCGATCAATCCGATAGTCATCATCCACCACATCATCGATTCAAAAGCTTCCTTGTTGAACCATAAGACGTCCCGATGGCGATTGACACCCAGGAAGGAACGAACCTCCTGGCTGCCAAGCCATTTTTCCATCAGACCGGCGGCTGTTTCGCCTGCGAGGTGGGTTGTCCATTCCTGCTGGCTGACCAGTAATTTGAGGATGGTGACGGCGCTGTGGGCCTGACCGGCATCGAAGCCCATCGTCTGCAAGGTTTGATCTACATGCCGGGCCAGACCCCATTCATCCAGCCAGCTGCGGCTGATCTCAGTATATGAGCCTTCGGGGGTGATGATCCGACCTAACAACCTCAAATCATTCCACACTACTAGAACAGTCCAGATGAATGAGTAATCCACCAGGTTGTTTTGCACATATTCAACAATTTCGGAATATTGTTTTGACCCCGGGAAAGGATAGCGGGTCTCGAAAATGCGCAATTTGAGGATACTTTCCAGTCCAGCCTGCATTTCCTGAATTATGGCCTCGGTGTTTTGCTGGCCATTGACAAAGCCATTGACCGACTGAATGAGATAGCGGAATTTCTCAGACTGTACGTGCAGAATCTCGGGGTTGAGCTTGATCTTGGGATCAGTCACCCTGGCATTGAAGATATTGTGCAGGTTTTGAGCGTTGATCAGCTCCCGGATGGGATTGAGTACCGGAGCGAGCATTAATTCCCGGATAGCTTCATTGATGCTAGGTACGCCCCGACCATTGAGGTAAATGGCAAGCTGGCGATATTGCCCTTCACCATTATCCTCAACCTCATGGAAATCGATCAGGACCTTATAGGCATAGGCGTCCAGTTCAAAATAGAGGCCCTTATCACGGATTTCTTCTGTGGAACGGATATATTCCAGACCAGAATGGATATCTCTGAAGATCACAAACCGGTTAGGCGCGGCGTTGATCCTCAAGCCCTCAGCCAGCGGTTTAGATTCGATCTGATTGTTTGCTTTATTCAGGTAACTCGATGACCATTTGACCCAGCCCCGAGTGCTACCAAAGTGGTTATGGTAAACGACCAGCCCTCTCTGTCCGCCAGTACCGTTGGAATAAGCAAAAACATTTTCGTCCACCCGGCCTTCACCGGAATAGAAGTCATAGAGCAGGAAGTTCTCCACCCCGGCAAATATCATCCGATGCCGGAGGATTGGGAAAATGTCGTGTTCATGGCGATGGATCAGGTAGTTATCCGGATCTTCTTCCCAATAAGGCCGGTAATATTCCATGCCATATTTTTCGGAATAGCCCTCGATCTGACCATGCCCAAACATGGGGAGGCCGGGCATCGTAGCCATTAAAGTGCAAATGCCAAAATACTTGTCGCCTTTACCAAACTGCTCAACTGCGGTCTTTTCATCAGGATTATTCATGAAGTTGACATAGCGCTTGAGGATTTGTGGGTCAAACTCGAGCGTATTTTTGATCAGCTGGCGATATTTGGCATTTTCCTCGTTGCGCAGCATATTCATAAAAGCGCTGTTGTAGACCCGATGCATCCCCAGGGTTCGGACGAAGTAGCCTTCCATCAACCAGAAAGCCTCAGCCAGCAGAAGGGTGTCTGGGACTTCGCTTGCCACCCGTTCAACGACTTCCCGCCAGAATTCCACAGGGAACACCTCGTCAAATTGCGCTTTGGTCATGCTGTGGTCTGACCGGCTGGGAATAGCACCGCCCGTTCCAGGTGAGGGGAACCAAAGGCGTTGGTAATGCTTCTTGGCCAGGGTCATGGCGGCATCGAAACGGATAATGGGGAATTTGCGGGCCACATGCAGGATTGTTTGGATAACGGCTTCCCGGACATCCTCGTCGCAGGTAGTTCAGTTGAGCGGTGTCATTCCAGGGCATGCTGGTGCCATCGTTGCCGTGGAAGATGTAGCGGGTATCACCGCTCCAGCGGTCCACACGCTTGAAGACGACAGCGGCATCGGTCCGATCATAATAATGATCTTCAATGTAGATACCAACATGCTCATCCGGGCTGAGGTCTTTGCCATTGAAGCTGTAGGAAGGGAAGGGGCTGTAGGGAAGTGAGAGGAACCAATCCGGATGCTGGAGTACCCAGTCCGAATCGATGCCCATATGATTGGGCACCATATCGCTTGCCAGGCGGATCCCTCGCTGCCAGGCGCGCTCCCGCAGGCGCTGATAGGCTTCATCACCGCCCAGGGCTTCGGCAATAGCATAGTTGCGGAGGGAATAGGCCGAGGCAACTGCTTCAGGATTGCCACAGAGCTGCTTGATCGTGCGGGAAGCCTCACTGCGCTCCCACAGACCGATCAGCCAGAGCCCATTGAAGCCCCAGCTGGCGAGCTTATCCAATTCTTCGTCGGGGATCTGGTCAAGCTGGGTGATTTCCTGGTGATATTGTTCAGAAAGTTGGTAAAGCCAGACATAGGTGTTCTTGGCAATCATCACCGTTCTCGGCATCCAGTCGCTGTCAGGAGAGAAATTCTCCTCGTCAATCAGGGCTGACTGGTCATAACTGGGCACCAGGGTGGGCCCAGGGCCGTTGAAGATAGCTTTTTCCTCTTCATGGATCAAGTCCAGTGAGTTGAGCAGCCTGTAAAGGTAATCTCCCAGGAGGGAACCCCAATGCTTGCGGATATATTCCAACTGACCGGAGAGAGAATTAGGGACCGCAACGGCTGGCGCCCGCAGCATGGTGAGCAGGTCCTGTTGATCCGGTCCAAAATCGGGCTGGTCTTTGAAAAATAATTGCAGGCTTTCCATCACCTGCCGGTAGATGGTGGCCTGAGAGAGTTGAGTGTCATCAAATAATTCGGAGAATGAAGAGACCGCCGGATTCTGGTTGGTGACCCACAACATGATGATCTCTTCTAGAGCGATAAGTTTATGCGAAACACCTGCGGTCAAACCAACGAGATATTCTTTGACGGGTTGATCCTCAAGGTAGACGGCGCTGGGTGGGAATTCCTCCGTGAAACGGGTCAGCAACAGGTTGACCTGTTTTTCTCCCAATGTATCCGTCAATTCATCCAGTGCTTTCGCCAGGACTTTCGGATCAAGCTGTTTCCGGTAGAGGGCGAAAACCATATGCAGGATTTCGTCGATCAGACCAATGGCATTGATCTCACCTGCGCGCACAGCGCGTTCAGGGTAATTTGCCAGGTCACGTTTCTGATTGATCTTCTGCGTGAAAGTGCGCGCAGCCAGGAAATCCGCAAAAACCACATTTCCATCGGTGGCAAACAAGGTCTGATCAAAACCAAATTTTTCACGTGCCAGTCTGGAAACATGGAATTCATACATAAGATGCCTCTCCTTGATGAGTATGGATACCGTGAATTATACACTTGGAAGTGAGCTTAAAAATAAAACCACCTCAAAAGTGGTGGTTTTTGTGGGCTTAATTTTCCCTTTTCAGGATATGGGTCACGATATTGGACCCGCTGCCGCCGATATTCTGGGCCATGCCGAATTCCGGATTGGGCACCTGGGTACCGATGGCCTGACCGCGAAGTTGTTGAACCACTTCGACGATCTGGTACATCCCGGTGGCGCCCACTGGATGCCCCCGGGCCTTGAGCCCGCCGCGGGTAGCAACGGGGATTGTGCCGTTCACTTTGATTTCGCCTTCTTTTGCCAATAGCGGCCCCTTACCGGGTTCGGCAAAGCCGTTGGCCTCCAGTGATAGGGCGGCCATGATGGTGAAGGCGTCGTGATATTCAAAGACATCAATATCTTCAGGTTTGATCCCAGCCTGGGCATAGGCCGTTTTGGAGGATTTCTCCGCGGCGGAAAGCCAGAGGGGCTGCCGGCGGATCATGGACTGAGATGGTGTCCGTGGCTGCAGACGAACCCGCAACAACGATTCGGGGCAAATCGGGTGCCAGCATTTCCACCGGCACCAGGATGGCGGCTGCCGCGCCATCCCCAATGGGGGAGGCGTCCATCAGGTTAATGGGATCGCAGATCATGGTTGATTTGACGAATTGCTCTTCGGTGATGGGTTTCTGGAACCGGGCAAAAGGGTTGTAAACTGCGTTGGCGTGGGCGTTGATCGCGAATTCCGCAAAATCAATCCCCTGCCAGCCATACTCATGCATGTACCGCTTCATAATCAGCGCATTGAGGGCCACAAATGAGAGCCCGTGATCCACTTCCCAATCCGCATCAGCAGCGGTCGCCAGTGCGCTGGTGATCTCATCACTGGGTGAATCGGTCATTTTCTCCACGCCGACGGCCAGCGCGATATCTGATTGACCTGAGGCCACAGCCAGATAAGCCATTCGGAAAGCGGCACTGCCTGAACTGCAGGCTGATTCGATCTTGACCGCATCGGTAAATCGCTGACCGATCCAATCCGCGACCATTGCCCCCAACTGGCCTTGCTGGTTGGCAACCCCAGACATCATATTGCCGACATAGATGCTCTCGATCTGGCTGACCTGAGCTTCCGCCTTAGCTTCCAGGGCAGCTTCGCCGGCCAGTTCGCGTAATGATTTATCCCAATGTTCATCGACCTTAGTTTGGCCGATGCCAATTACCGCAACATCTCTCATGGATCAGTGTCCTTTCATTTCAATTCATTCTGATTATATCGGACAACGCTATCAAGACCTATCAATTCTCTTGAAATCGGCGTAAAGTATAATTATTTAGGTGCTTTTCAACGTTATTGAGAAATGGGAGACGATTAGTGAAACGGCGCAGCAACTATTTAGGGTTAATTGGAATTATCGTCTTAATGAGCGGTTGTTACCGGACAGCGAACCTGACCCCCGCTCCCTTATTACCAACGACTTATGCCCAAATTCTCCAGACACTGACCCCTGAAACGGCTGATCAAACGGCAAATATTACCCCGGAACCGGAGCCTCAGGTAGAAACGCTTTGGATCCAACCAGGCATCCCCGACACCTATCTGGCCGGGCTGGACTTGACCGGACTGACGGTGATGGAAACAGCAGACGAGGTTGATCTACGGATCAACGCACTGCCGATAACCGATGGGGGTCCTTCAGGCACGATTTGGACTTATGTTTTGGCTGCACCTTTTTACACGATCAGTGATGAAATCAGCCTGGCGAGTCTGAAATCAATCTGGCAGGGTCAGGCGTTGGCTAGATTTGAGAAGGTCGTTGTAACTGAGAGCACTGCTCAGGCAATGGCAGTGTTGTTGGGTGAACCCAGCCCAACGACGGTTGAGATTGTGGATTCAGAAACCCTTCAATCGCTGGCGATCAGCGATGAGCCACTGCTTACGATTTTCCCTTTGAAGCGCTAAGACCCACCTGGAAGGCCCTGCGGGTGGATGGGGTTTCACCCATTGATTCGGATTTTTCGCCTGAAACCTATGCCCTTTCTCTCGATTTTGTCTTGGAAAGCGATATTGACCATAGTTTGGCTTTGCCCCCAAGTAATTATGACCCAGACAAACGTACAGTACTGGTGATGACCGGGGTGACAGCGCTGACCCGGGCCACAGCTTATATGATGGAAATCAATGGCAACACCTTCCCAGGCGCGGACATGCAGGAATGGATGACCTCCGCTGACCTGACGCACATCAGCAACGAGGTGCCTTTTGCCGCCAACTGTCCTTCACCGGATCCCAACCAGGAAAATCTGATCTTCTGTTCCTCAACGGATCGAATTGAACTTCTGAAATATGTAGGCACGGATATTATCGAACTGACCGGCAACCATATGCTGGATTATGGGGCTGCGGCAATGAATCTGACCCTGGAGATGTATGAGGAGCGGGGATGGACTTATTACGCAGGTGGTTGGGACCTGATAGATGCCCAAACGTCACGGAAGATCACCCATAATGGGAACAACCTGGCTTTTATTGGCTGTAATCCGGTTGGGCCTACCAGTGACTTTGCGACCGCATCCCAGCCGGGTTCAGCTCCTTGCGGAGATTACAGCTGGATTATTGAAGCTATTGCAAAGGTGCGAGCTGAGGGCTATTTGCCCATTGTCACGCTCCAATATGCCGAGGATTACACCGCTGTGCCAAGTGCACAAATGATTGCCGATTTCAAAGCCCTGGCTGATGCGGGTGCGGTGGTCGTCAACGGCAGCCAGGCCCATACCCCTAAGGTGATGACTTTTTATGAGGATGCCTTCCTGCATTACGGCCTTGGGAACCTTTTCTTCGACCAGATGAACGTCTATTACGGCGAAACTTACATGCCAAACACCCGGG
>LQAI01000221.1_pt1 | contig 10987 bp, 14 predicted proteins | sample 1535821 | NCBI WGS metagenome assembly LQAI01 (sample SAMN04331586, study PRJNA305678) | bioreactor metagenome | isolation source: bioreactor_5 inoculated with Wadden Sea sediment 1st replicate of a... | place: Germany:Bremen | reverse complement strand
CCTTCGATGCGTTGGATCCTGCGCCGCCATCATCTGGTGGATGACGCGTCGACCGTCCAGCTCTATCGGGACTATATTCTTTCCGCCTATTCCGTTGCCATCCAATTTGAGGCATTAATCAACGAGCTGCACCCTTTGGCCGTGATGGTTTTCAATGGGATGCAGTTCCCGGAGGCCGCTGCCCGTTGGGTGGCGCAGGCACATGGCATCCCAGCCTATTCTCATGAGGTTGGGCTGCGAGCCACTTCCGCTTTCTTCACTGACGGTGAGGCCACGGCCTACCCGGTTGATATCCCGGATGATTTCCAATTGACCCCTGAAATGGACCAGCGCCTGGATGCGTATCTGTCGAAACGCTTCAAAGGTGATTTCAGTATGGCCGGCGTGAAATTCTGGCCTGAGATGAGCGGCCTGGATGCCGATTTCATCGAGAAATTGGCGCAGTTCAAGCAGGTTGTCCCGGTCTTCACCAATGTGATCTTCGATACCAGCCAGCCGCATGCCAATGTAGTCTTTGAGGATATGTTTATCTGGCTCGATGAGGTCCTGAAGGCGGCTAAACAGCACCCTGAGACCTTATTTGTGATCCGAGCCCACCCGGACGAATCCCGCCCCGGCAAGGCGAGCCGTGAGAGCGTGGCGGATTGGGCGGCGAAGAATCAGGTGGATGAACTGCCGAATGTGACCTTCATTCCCCCGCAAGCCTATTTCAGTTCCTATGAAATGATCCAGCGTTCCAAGTTTGTGATGATCTATAACTCCACAATTGGGATGGAGGCCGCGATCATGGGCGCGCCGGTGCTCAGTGCCGGTAAGGCCCGTTTTTCGCAACTGGATACGGTTTTCTTCCCTAAAACACCCGATGCTTACCTGGCGAAACTTGAAGCGTTCCTCAATGCTGATAAGGTGGAAGCCTCACCTGAGCATAAAATCAATGCCCGACGGTTCCTCTATTACCAGCTCTATCGCACTTCGCTGCCTTTTGAGGATTACCTGAAACCGGATGGGATCTGGCCTGGATTTTGTGCGTCTGAGCGATTTCGCGTGGAAGGATTTATTGCCGGAAAATTCACCCACATTTCGGGTGATCTCGGAGGGGTTGCTGGAAGGGAAGCCTTTCCTGCTGAGCGAAGATTAACGCTCGACCAGCCCTTTTGGTGGTAATACGTTATAATTCAGACGTTGAAATAAAGATTGGCTTAGAACCTGATAAGCTGCCTGTCGCAATCAGGCCTTGATTTGGAAAAGCACACTATGGAAACAAAACTTGTTGCACTGATACCCATGCGGCACCATTCCGAAAGGGTCCCCGGGAAGAACTACCGCCCGCTGGCGGGCAAACCCCTTTATCACCATATCCTGAATACTCTTTTGGCTGTGGATGCCATTGACCGGATCGTTGTTGATACGGACAGTGACCTGATCCTGGAGGGCTTGCAGCAGGATTTTCCCACCGTGACCAGACTGCGCCGCCCCGATGAGCTTTGGGCGGGCACTATCCCGATGAATGACATTCTGCTTCATGACGCAGCAGAGGTTGAGGCTGAGTTTTACCTGCAGACCCACACGACCAACCCACTGCTAACCGCTGATACGGTTACCAGGGCAGTGCAGACCTTTTTTAAGAATTACCCTGAGCATGATTCGCTCTTTGGCGTCACCCGGCTGCAGACCCGGCTCTATGACCAGAACGGCATGCCCCTCAACCACGATCCTAAACGTTCTCCTGCGCACGCAGGATCTCCCGCCGATCTATGAGGAAAATTCCTGTGTTTATATTTTCCCCCGTCAGGCCTTGATCTCGCGGGGAAACCGGCTGGGAGAACGCCCAATGATGTTTGAAATCCCGGCCAATGAAGCCTGGGATATTGACGAGGAACTGGATTTCACCGTGGCGGAGACCATTTACAAGCAGATCCACGGTGTTGACTGACCCTCAACCTGAGATTGAACCTGGAGTCGATTGATGAAAGATATATTAGTATCCGCCCCCTATCTTTTACCGGAATTGGACCGGCTGCTGCCGGTTTTGAAAGCCTTTGACCTGAACCTGATCGTCCCGGAAGTGCACGAGCGCCTCTCGGAAGAAGAGATCCTGGCTTATGCCGGCGAATTTGACGGCACGATTTGCGGTGATGACCGCTATACCCGCCGGGTGATTGAAGCCTGCCAGCCTCGGCTGCGGGTGATCTCCAAGTGGGGGACCGGTATCGATTCGATTGACCAGGCGGCTGCGGCTGATTTTGGTGTGATGGTGGGCAACACCCCCAACGCCTTCACCGTGCCGGTTTCGGAGAGTGTGCTGGGAGTTATGCTCTCCTTTGCACGGAACATCCCCTGGCTGGATGATGCGATGAAAGCCGGTGAGTGGCAGAAGATCAACGGCAAGACCCTCAGCGAATGCACCCTTGGTGTGGTTGGGGTCGGCAATGTTGGTCAGGCGGTTCTGCGGCGGGCACGCGGCTTTGGTATGGAGCTGCTTGGGAATGACATTGTGGATGTCGCCCCGGATTTCCTGCTGGAAAACGGCGTGGAGATGACCAGTTTGCAGGACCTGCTCTCCCGTTCGGATTTCATCAGCATCAACTGTACGTTGAACCCCACCAGCCAGCATTTGATCAATGCTGAGACGCTGAGCTGGGTCAAACCGGGCTGCCATTTTGATCAACACAGCCCGTGGCCCGATCATTGATCAACCCGCGCTGGTGGTGGCTTTGCAAGAGGGTAAATTGGGCGGTGCTGGGATGGATGTCTTTGAGGATGAGCCACTGCCTGTGGACAGCCCCTTATTGAAGATGAACAACGTGCTTCTTTCACCCCACAACACAAATTCAAGTCCCCGCTTTTGGGAACGGGTGCACTGGAACACGATCAAGAATTTGCTCATTGGTTTGGAGATCCCGACGGATCGGTTAGCGGCATTGAAAGCGGAATACGGCGGCTGACCCCCGGAACCTTCATTAATATTCGATATTTCAATCACTTAGAAATGGAAGGATAACCCCCTATGACTGAAAAAGAGACCAGGATAATGCTCATCACCGGCGCAGCAGGTGGCATTGGCCGTGCGACCGTAAAAGTCTTTGCGGATCATGGTTGGCGGGTTTTCGGTGTGGACCGGGAGCCTAAATACGATGAATTTCCGGCGGATGGCGTTTATATCCAGGCCGATATCTCCCTGCCTGAACAGATCGAAGGGATTTTGACCAGGTCAAGGCAGAAACGGACACCCTGGATGCTGTGGTGAACAACGCTGCCGTTCAGATTGCCAAACCATTGATTGAGACCACTGCCGAAGATTGGGATTTGACCATTGCTTCCAACCTGCGTTCAGCTTTCCTTGGTGCCAAGCTGGCCTTACCCCTTGTTGAAAGCTAAAGGCGGTGGCGCAATTGTGAACACGTCCTCCGTTCATGCCGTGGCGACCTCCACGAACATTGCGGCTTATGCCGCCAGCAAGGGTGGCCTCCTGGCCCTGACCCGGGCGATGGCGATTGAATTTGCCCCTGCCAATATCCGGGTGAATGCGATTCTGCCCGGTGCGGTGGATACCCCCATGCTGCGGGCTGGCCTCAACCGTGGCCATGTCGGCCATGGCGATATGCAGGAACGTTTGGATAATCTGGCCGCCAAGACCGTCAATGGACGGGTAGGCTGCCGGAAGAGATTGGAAGCGTGATTTACTTCCTGGCTGATAATAACCAATCTTCCTTCATCACCGGTCAGGCATTGGTTGCCGATGGCGGCGCAACCGCCCGGCTGAGCACCGAGTAATTCGATGTCTTTGAAATCAACTCTTAAAAAGGCCCTGCCCGATTCGCTCTGGCGGCTCGGGTCGGACCGCTATTGGTCCTGGTATAACCGTGACCGGCAGTTGATGGCGAAGATCTTATCACCAGTGTGGATGCATAATAAGGCCCGCCTGGAAGCGTACCGAAATAAGTATGCCGGGCAGCGCTGCTTCATTGTGGGCAACGGCCCCAGTCTGCGCAATACCGACCTGAGTAAGCTGGCCGGGGAATTCACCTTCGGGATGAACCGCATTTACCTGGCTTTCGATGAGTATGATTTCAAGACCTCCTGTCTGGTTTCGGTGAACGATCTGGTGCTGGAACAGTGTCATGAAGATATTTCTGCGCTTGACCTGCCAATATTCGTTACCTGGCGCGCCCGGAAATTCTTTGCGGCTGGGCCGGAGATGATGTTCCTTGATACGGATTACACCCTGCCCGAGGATTTCAGCGGTGACGCGACCGGGCGGATGTTTGAAGGTTTACTGTGACCTATGTCTGCCTGCAGTTGGCCTATTTCATGGGTTTTCCGAGGCGATACTGATTGGGGTGGATCATAATTCGTGACCAAAGGTCCGCAAACACGACGGTGACCTCTGAAGGGGATGACCCGAACCACTTTTCGGGGAAATACTTCGGTAAGGGTTTTCGCTGGCAGCTGCCGACCTGGAAGGTTCCGAAAGAGCATACCGGATGGCGAAGGCGGCTTATGAAGCGGATGGACGACAGGTCCTGGACGCCACTGTGGGCGGAAAATTGACCATCTTTGAAAAAGTCGAGTATGAAAGCCTGTTTTAGTTAATATTAGTGATTTTGTACTGTGAAAGAGTTTATGGATAAACCGCTTGTTTCCATCATCACCCCCTCCTATAACCAGGCGCAGTATCTGGAGCAGACCATGCTATCAGTACTCTGCCAGGATTATGCACCCATTGAATACATTGTGATTGATGGCGCCTCTACCGATGGCAGTCAGGAGATCATCCGTAAATATCAGGATAGGCTGGCTTTCTGGGTTTCCGAAAAGGATCAAGGGCAGGCGGAAGCGATCAATAAGGGTTTCAAACGGGCCAAGGGAGAGATCGTGGCCTGGATCAATTCCGATGACCTCTATTACACCTGCAATGTCGTTAGCCAGGCGGTTCGGGTGATGATGGAGAACCCTGAATTGGGCATGGTTTATGGCAATGGCGTGATGGTGGATGGCGAAGGATATTTGCTTGATTGGCATCCCTACCGCCAGTATTCGCTGGATGACCTGCTGGCATTCAATGTCCTTTTGCAACCGGCAGTATTCATGCGGCGGGAAGCTCTGGAACAGGCGGGTTACCTCCGGCAGGAAAGTCATCTGATCCTGGATCATGAACTTTGGGTGCGGAATTGCCGCAGCGCATCCTGTCCAGCATGTGGATGAGTTTTGGGCTGTGGAGCGGACCCATGAAGACGCCAAGACGATTGCCATGTCGGCCAAATTTGTGGATGAAGCCTTTAATTTCGTGGAGGGGCTAAAAGCCGAACCTCAATTTGATGCCGTATTGCAGCAATATGATCGAAAGATCCAGGCTGGTCTGCATGTGTTTTCTGCCCGGCGGCTGATCGATTCCGGCGAGCCAAAACAGGCGCTTTCGCATTTCAAAAAAGCCTGGGCGATTGATCGGAAGTCAGTTTGGCATGTCTGGTACAAGTGGGTTCAGGCTTTGGGTGGCGCTTTAGGCCTTTCGGGATTGTTCCTGGCCTATCGCAAGACCAGAAGGCAGGTCACGCACCGCGAACAGAAACTTGTGGTGGATCAAGACGGGATCCATTGGATGTAATTGCTTCTTGAGAAGGCGGAATTTTGAGGAGATTCATGAATCGAGAATACCAATCCAATACAATCAAACAAATCTGGGAGAGGGGAAAGCGGGGTTTCCTTTCATTACTGACCAATCCTTCTTTTTATATCTACCTTTTCGCAGTCCTCCTCTATCTACCTCATTTCCTTCCTAATTTAAGTGATATTACGCCTTGGGATGAGACCTATTACCTGCTAAGTGGAAAAGAGCTTGTAAGTGGTGTGATTCCCTCTTTCAGTGGCAGCCCGATGACAGCAGTATTTTATGCAATTTGTTATCTGCCATTCAAAGCATCGCCATTTTGGCTTGTTCAGACAGATTCCCTGGGCAGATTCTTATTGTTCTCTGGCTTATTCTTGGGCTTTTGGCAGGTTGGGAAGGCCTTGAAATCCCATTTCAACCCAATGATCCTTTGGGGATTGTTGCTCTTATCCCCAGCATTGATCACAATATATGAATATCCTGCGGACCCCTTGTTCATAACTTTCTCTGCCCTTGCTTTTTCACAAGCGATCCGATTTATCAAAACTTGGCAGTTGAAACATTTACGATGGGCGTCTTTCTGGCTTGGGCTTGGAATGCTGACGCGCGGTGATGCACTTGTGCTCATTTTTGCGTTGGTTGGTTTTATGGTAATAATTGGGCTAAAAAAGAACAAGTGGTGGCAAATTGTTTTGGCTGGGATGATTCCATTCGTTGTCTTGGCGGGAGGATATATTCTCCTGCGGGGAGCAATCACCGGAGATTTTGCTACAGGCATGGGTCCTTATTCATACACGGTGTTTGAACAGGGACAAGAGGTGGACCTCCAAGGCGGTACTCAACGGTTTGCTGGTCCGACGGAAAGTTATTATGTCGCCAGGCAGCTATTTGGCACGCCGGAAGATAATGACTACTCAATGTTCAATGCGATCAAGCGGAATCCTGAGGCTTATATTCGCAGATTGAAAGCAGTAGTCACCTGGATCCCCGGTGTGTTCCTCTCTGCCCACTATCGTCGTTATGCCCCCTCATTGTCCTATTAGCCATTCGGGGTCTCGTTGAATATTTCCGAAAAAAGAAAATAAATCTTGCCCTCTTGCACTTGGTCTGGTTTCTACCATTTGCCGCTGTAGTGGCCCGCACTTTGGTGCGTCCGGGTACTTCTATATGTTCATATTTGTGACCTTTGCTTTGGTAGCAAAGGGATTATCCGCTATTCTGGATAATATACAAAAAGGGTGGGAGAAATATATTTGGTTGGTAATATTTAGTGGTGGAGTGGTCCTTGCCTATATGCGGGGTGAGGATGGTGTAATGCTGGCCATGTTTGTTTATTTGTTTTGGCTGGTTCTTACTTTACTTCTCGCCAGAAGTGAAGATAAATATTCAAATTGGAAATCCATGGCCTTGCTATTACTGCTTACTGCAGGTTTTATGCTGAAGACGGATTACCGGATCTACTCTCCCCGTGTTTTGGGACAGGATTACAGAGAGCAAGCCACTTTAGTTATCCGCGAGGTTACCGCAGCAGACAGTATCGTTTTAACGGGAACACCTTCGGTTGTGTTAATGGCTGATCGCGAGGTGGCTAATTTCAGCTCGGGGGATATCCCTGAGTTTCAGACATCAGACGAATTTATTGAGTGGATGGTGGTTCAGGAATTTTCTGCGATTTATCTGGACAAAGAAGCTCCAAGAATCCTTTGGGATCTTGTGTTTGATCAGGAGGGAAGGGCTTTATCTCTTGTCTGGTCAGATGATGCAAACGAGGCCTATATATATCAGTTAAATTACGATTAGTCGATGTTTTTATTTGGAGTTAAGTAGAATAGATGAACCGTTTGCAATCCCGGTATAATTATTTGTTTACGTTTACTCAATAATTATCCACGAAAGACATAATCACTGCATATGACCCAAGCACCTCTCGTTTCGATTATCACCCCTTCTTATAACCAGGCAAAATTCCTCCGCCGGACGTTAGATTCCGTCCTCAATCAGGATTATCCCAATCTGGAATATATTGTGATTGATGGCGGTTCGAATGATGGCAGCCTGGAGATCATCCAGGAATATGCTGACCGGCTGGCGTATTGGGAATCGGTTCCGGATAAGGGCCAGACGGACGCGATCAATAAGGGCTTCAATCGGGCCACAGGGAAATATATTGCCTGGCTGAATTCGGATGACGTGTATTACCCTGGTGCGATCAGCGAGGCGGTAGCCTATCTGGAAGAGCACCCGGATGTTGGGTTGGTTTATGCGGATTGTGACTTCCTCGATGCCGAGGATCATGTGATTGGCAAGTTCCCCTCTGCGCAGACAGACCATAAATTGCTGCAGCAAGGATATGTCCATATTCCCCAGGCAACGGCTTTCCTGCCGCGGGAAATGTGGCTGAAGGTTGGCCCATTGGATCCGTCCTTCTATTTCGCGATGGACTACGATCTTTGGGTTCGGATTGCCCGGCTGGCACCCTTGGTTTATCTGCCCGACCGCACTTGGGCTGGCTTCCGTCTGCATGGCGATGCCAAGACCATTGTGGCAGATGCGCAGTGCTGGCCGGAGATGCTCAAAGTCCACTATCGCGACGGGGGCCATTGGCTATCTGCTATCCAGGCTAAATATTACCTTCGTAGATTAGCTGCGCCGATCATCAATTGGTATCGGAAACAGTCTTTCCAGGAATATGCCGAAGAACACAAGGACGACGAATAAGGCTTTGACTGATTGGGGTATATGCTATAATCCAATTACAATATTGGTAAGCTTTCTTATGATGGAGGTAGACGATGACCTTTAAGAACTGGGAAGTGATCAAAGTATCCTACTGCGAACATGCTGGTGAGGAAGTTGCCCTGGAGGCTGAGATCGTATACCCGGCCAGTTACTTGCCGGAACAAGCCCCCAGGATCATCGCTCACCGCTGCTCACGCGGCCTGGCCTGCAATAGTTTCCGTCACCCCCAGCTGCTGTTGGGCGGGGACCAATCCCGGATTTGACCCTTTCAAGGCGCCGGAAGAAGCCAGACCCGCGTAAGAAATCCCCAGGAAAAAAATATTTCAAGAAAAAACACTCGCTGAAAGGGTTATTCAGCGAGTGTTCTGATTTAAAGAAATTTTACTATTGTTGAGCTGGATATTCACTGCAGTTAAGCTGGTTAAGAAGTTTTAGATAAAAAGTCCGGAAGAAATCTATTCGCTCAACCCATAATTTGGTCGCGAAATCAGTCCCCAGAGTCATGTTGATGTAGTTATTAAGTCTCTCCAGCATTACTGTAACCGTTTCCTTTTTCTCAGCAATGGGCATCTTACTGAACGCCTTCATCTGGAGGATTTCATATATACGGTAGGCATCAAAGCGGTCCAGATTATCGGCGTCACCGACGGAGAGGGCAAGCGGCGTTCTCTCCCCTTCAAAATCCGCTTTATCATCCACATGGATGGCGATTCCGTAGCAGATCTCCTGGATCCTTTCCTGTTCCAACCCCAGAGATTTGAGAAATGGTCTGGCGATGGCGGCTGCTTGTCTGCCATGATTTAGCCAATCTTCTTCTCCTGATAATTCCTCACTATAGCTCACATCATGCAGCAGGCACGCGATCACCAGGGCCTCGACATCCAGGCCTTCTGCCCTGGCAATCCGTTCTCCGAGATTTGCGACCCGCATGGTATGTTCCAAGCGGTATTCCTTTTGCTCTTTGTGCTCCATATAATGCGCGTAGTAAGGACTTTCATCAAATTTCTTGAATAGGAACGCTTTGGTTTTTCGATATTGTCCGTCATCTCGGCCTTTCACAATGTCATTAATCCATGCAGAACACTTGGTGAACTTCGTCACCGCTTGGCAATGTTCAAAGTAAAGCCCTCAAAATTAGTTTTGAAGGACTATTCTTGAGGGCTATTTATTGTAAATGGATCAGTCTGAGGGTTAGATCACGCCCAGTTCTTTTCCAACTTTCTCGAAGGCTTTCAAGGATTGCTTGAGATCATCATCGGAGTGAGCCGCTGAGATCATCACACGGATCCGGGCCAGCCCTTGCGGTACGGTGGGGAAACCCAATGCCATCGCGAAAACGCCTTCCTCATAGAGCCGGCGGCTGAACTCGCGGGCCAGCTTGGCCTCACCCAGCATAACAGGGGTGATCGGCGTCATACTCTTGCCGGTATCGAAGCCCAATTCTTTCATGCCGTTCTTGAACATTTCGGCGTTGGACCAGAGGCGATCCACCAATTCGGTGGATTCTTCCAGCAGGTCAATCGCGGCGATGGTCGCAGCGACATCGGGGATGGTCACAGCAGAGGAGAACAAGAAGGGCCTGCCGCGCTGGTGCAGCCATTCCATGATCTTGGCGTTACCGGCAACGACGCCGCCCATCACGCCAAAGGCCTTGGAGAAGGTGCCGACCTCGACATCCACCCGACCATGCAGGTTGAAGTGATCCACGATCCCCCGGCCGCCCTTACCCAAACGCCTTCGCCGTGGGCATCATCGACCATCAGCATCATGTCGTAGGCTTCGGCGATTTCGACAATCTTATCCAGCGGTGGGAAGTCCCCATCCATGGAGAAGACGCCGTCGGTCACGATCAGGCCGCGCCGATATTGACCTTCGTTTTCCCGGATCACGGCTTCCAATGAGGCAGGATCGGCATGTTTATAGCGGACGATCTTTGCCCCGGAGAGCCGGCAGCCATCAATGATCGAGGCGTGGTTCAGCTCATCGGAAAAGATGCGGTCTTCCTTGCCCACCAGCGCCGGAATGGTGCCGAGGTTGGCGGTGAAGCCCGATTGGAAAGTGATTGCCGATTCCACACCCTTGAATTTGGCAATCCGCTTCTCGAGCTCAAGATGCAGGTCCATGGTGCCGGCGATGGTGCGAACTGCACCCGGCCCGACGCCGTATTTATCCATGGCGTCTTTGGCGGCCTGGATCAGTTTGGGGTGATTGGCCAGCCCCAGGTAATTGTTCGAGCAGAAATTGAGGACTCGCTTGCCATCAACGACCAGCCAGGCACCTTGCGGTGAGCTGAGTGTGCGAATCCGGTTGTACAGGCCTGAATCCTTCAGGTTTTTAAGTTCCTCATCAATCCAGTTTAATTTGGTTGACATGGCTCCCTCTGATTATGGTGAGTGGGTTAAAAAATCTGAGACTATTATACCTTTTGTTCTCCAGCGGAACGGCACCTCTGGGGTGGGAAGAGTGACCAGATTGGGCTTTTACGCTCAATGCAGTGTGACTTCCCAGAGATGCACGTGGGCAATTTCGCCATCGTTCACGCTGAGCACCTCGATCCGGATTTCGTCCATGGTCAGTTGCTCATCAAAGGTCAGGGTGAGCTCCCGGGTGACCGGTGATTGCCCGACTTCTTGCGTCTGG
>LQAI01000220.1_pt1 | contig 10992 bp, 16 predicted proteins | sample 1535821 | NCBI WGS metagenome assembly LQAI01 (sample SAMN04331586, study PRJNA305678) | bioreactor metagenome | isolation source: bioreactor_5 inoculated with Wadden Sea sediment 1st replicate of a... | place: Germany:Bremen | reverse complement strand
TCCTTTTTGTCGCCAAACAAAAATGAACCGCCGTCCGCGCAGGACGCCACCGGCAGGGTCCTTCAAAAATAATCACGGCTGACAAGCCGCATCCACCCTGCTTTTTTTCCTTCCCTCCCCAAAGCCAAACTCACTTCTGCCACCGATTGTTATTCAAAGAAGGACTTTATCCTTGACACTTGCCTTTTCCATTTCCAAACAAATCACCAACACCAGCCCTCGGTTCAAGCGGCGTAGAAGCTGACCAAGCGACCAGCAGCGTCTCGTTCGGTTTCGCACTGAAGCGAAGCGGAAGAACGCGAAACCGAAAGCTGCCAGCTTGGATCAGATTCTAGCCGACGAACCACAGGGCGGCAGTTCCCGATAAAAGGCGCTTTTTTGGTTCCTTCTTTGTCGCCAAACAAAAATGAACCGCCGTCCGCGCAGGCGCCACCGGCAGGATTCATCAAAAATAATCGCGGCTGATAAGCCGCATCCTTTCCAGCCTTTTTCCTCCTCTCCCCGGAGAAACCCCACTGCTGCCGCCATTTTTCTTCAAAAAAAGACTTTATCTTTCTCCCGCTTCTGTGTAAGAAAGCTCTCCTAGTCGAGTTCACCGGCGTTGCACGGGCTTACCCGTTACACCTAGCCTGGGCGCGTTTGTTGATGAATTACGGCAGGTTATATCAAGATGCACAAGAGGTTGGCATGCAGATATTTATCTGATTGTGCCACCGACTATTTTTGCTTTTTTAAGGAGCACTCAAATGAAGACATATAGCCCGAAGCCGGAAGACGCGAACCGCGAATGGTTCATCGTCGACGCCACGGACAAGATTCTGGGTCGCCTCGCTACCGAGATCACCACTCGTCTGCGCGGAAAGCACAAGCCTGAATTCGCCCCCACATGGACATGGGCGACTTCATCGTCGTTATCAACGCCGAGAAGATCAAGGTTACCGGCCAGAAGCTCGACAAGAAGATGTACTACAAGCACACCAACCATCCCGGTGGTCTGAAAGAAAAGACTCTCCGCGAGATGTTGGATAAAAAGCCTGAAAACGTTATCACCGCCGCAGTCAAAGGCATGCTGCCCAAGAACAAGCTTCCGCTCAGCTCCTCAAGAAGCTGAAGGTCTACGCTGGTTCCGAGCATCCGCACGCTGCCCAGGCTCCCAAAACTCTGGACATTTAATCGGGGATTATCATGAGCGATTTCACTTACAGCACTGGTAAAAGAAAGAACGCCATCTCCCGTACCCGCCTTTACGCTGGTACCGGGCAGATCACCGTCAACGGTCGTCCCTTCGAGGACTACTTCCCCCGCAAAACCCTGCAGATGATTGTGCAGCAGCCCCTGAAGCTGGTCAAGATGCTCGACAAGTACGACATCAAGGCCAACTGCTCCGGCGGCGGCGTTGCTGGTCAGGCCGAAGCCTGCGCCACGGCATCTCCCGCGCACTCTGCGAAATCGACCCGGAACTTCGCGCCGTTCTCAAGCCCGCCGGTCTCCTGACCCGCGATGCTCGTAAGAAAGAGCGTAAGAAGTACGGTCTCCGCGGCGCCCGCGCCAGCTTCCAGTTCTCCAAGCGTTAAGCCGAGACTCTGGTTCGCAAGACCAATCAAGGTCGGTACCCTTTCGGGTGCCGACCTTTTCATGTTTATCAATCCGGCCTCGCCCCTCGTCTCTTCCGCGCTTGGAACGAGGGTACCGCAGAGCCCACCCTTTTATGACGAGTTATCTCCTGGCATGATTTTCAATCACAGCCGGAGTTCTTTAACTGGTGAGTACTAGAACTCTGTAGTGATTTGAGATGCAGACCACACAGGATGAGAGCTACATTGACGCTTTTCGAGCATTTGCAACGCAAACTGAAAAGCTTATCAACTTATGCAAAATGAAATGAGACTTTCTTGATACCGAGAAAAACTTTGAATCTCTTCAAATTTAAAGAGCATGTCACTATTTTGAAAGTGTTCAAATACTCGCAGGAGCTTTCAATGTCATATTTCTTTTTGGTTAAATGAACGGCTGAACTATAAAATAGATTCCGAGCATGCCTATTAGGCCTCCGGCACACTGTTTGAACAGTGCACCTCCCTGCTGCCAACGCTTATTGCTCATCAGCCGCCTGACAAAGGAGGCCGAACTTCCGGCAACAACGATTGGGAGGCAATGCCCGATGGCGAACAGCGTAATGAGCACGACACCAATGGCGAGCTTCCCCTGTACAGTGATGATAGCAAGATAGGGGCGATGAAGCCGAAAGTACAGGAGCCGGAAAGGATACCGTAAGCAAGGCCCAAAACAAAAGCCCCGCCAAATCCTTTGAGTTTGAACCGACCCATGAGATTGCCGAACATGGAACACTTGGACACGCCCATCATGTCGAGGGCCACCCAGATGAGGAGCAGCCCCACAGCGATGGTCCACCATGGCCCAACGTCTCCCAGCATCCTGCCGAGCAAGGCGCAGACAGTGCCGATTGCCGCGATGGTGAGGAACAGCCCCACTGTGAACAGTCCGGCGTAGCTGCTGCTCGCCTCCCTTCCACCAGTTCGTTTTGCCCCCCCACGTAGCCTACAATGAGAGGGATTGACGCCAGGTGACAAGGGGAAAAAAGGACGCTGACCAAACCCCACAGGAAACAACCGAGGGCCGCCAGTGTGGTGCCGCTGACCATCCAGGCGTTGATGGTAAGAAAGAGTTCGTTCATGCCGGTCTCTACTGAACGCCAAGTTCTGTCAGTTTGGTCACGATGGAGGCCTTGTCCAGAAATCCGATATGGCGGTACATTTCGTTCCCGTTTGCATCGTAGAATATCTGGGTCGGGATGGAGCGAACACCGAACTTCGCGGCTTCCTCACGGTGTTCCCAGACATCAATGAAGACGATAGCGGCCCTACCGTCATATTCGTTCGACAACTCAGCAATGATGGGGGTCATCATCTTGCACGGCACGCAGGCATGCGCGCCGATGTCTACCATGGTAACCATGCCGGGAATCGGAACCTCCTGCGGCGAACCGGAGATAAGGCGGCAGCCGAAGGGGAGGATGCCCCTTGTGTGGATACGTTTTCTTTGTCATCGGACTGGCATCCCATGAGGGCCAAAGCCGTGGTTCCTATAAGAATCAAGGCAAACAAGGACGTGCAAAGTGTGTGTTTTTCATTTATTTCAACCAGCCAAGTACATCTTCTTACTGGAGCTTTGCCATCACCTTGACTTCGCCGTCAATCGCCACTGCCGGTGTGGAGAAAACGCCAAACTTAACGATTTCCTGAAAATCTTTGACCTTGATGATCTCGGCTTCGACGCCGGTTTCAGCAACGGCTTCCTTAACAATTTTTTCTGCCAGAGTACATTTGGGACAACCCGGACCCATTACGTGTATTTGCATCGTGTTTTTCCTGTTTAAGTTGATGTCAATTAGATGATTGCGTTGAAACGGAAACCTTCGAAGAGGCTACCGAAGCCGACTACACAGATGAAGAGAACGATGAAGCGGGACTTGAACACCATGCGTAAAATTGTTGAGTTGAAGAGATTTCATCGGACCTTGCCACTTGGCCAAACCGCCAAATGCTTTGATAAAAAAACCAATTCATCCACCGCAACGAATTCGTCCCTTCTAAAAAAACGGATGCACGAAACCTTGAGGCGGCAATTGCATTTTTTCATTGCCCGTCCGGAGACTCACGAAATCCCACTCTTTTTGCCCACATGCAAAGGTGTGGAGGCCTGAAATACCAGATTCTATAGAATCCGGATAGCACAGACAAATAGCTCGCTGCAGGACACCGCATCTACCTCGATGGTCAAAACAAACGCGCTTGAGCCTGTTATGCCCGGACATGTTTCTCAGCATGTCGGCAGACAACCCTTTTCCGTGGCGTTGTCTGGTCCAAGTGTATTCCATCTATTTGGCAAAATAGCCAAATACCTGAAAAAGTCAAGTTTAACAAACGGCTTTTAGGCTTTTCATTTATTCTTGAAAACGCATAATGGAAAATGGAGAGGAAAGCGCAACGATGCATAGCAATTTTACACATGCGGTTCACACACAAACATCAAACGGATTGCAGCCCCAGACGGCGCTCCCGCCAAAGGCAGCTTCAAAGGTTAATTTCCCACTCTGACCATCTAGTTCTCATTATTATAAAAGGAAACTCTCCTTGCCCAAAAGCATATGTTTCCATTATATGACCGCTATGGCATCCAAGAAAAAACCCCAGCCGCGTATGTTGTTCGCCACCCCTGATGGCGAAATTTTCGATCACCCTGACCTGTTGCTCATGTGCCGTCGAGGCGATGAGTTCGGTCTGCCCCGTCCTGACGAAATCACGCCGCTCCCGGCGGAATCCGAATTCTTCATGCTGCCGGGAAGGCACGCCATGGGCTACAATCAGGAAACCGGACAGGCCGAGGTCATGGAAGAACTCGCTGTGGCCGCGTTCGCCTCGCCCGGACACACCCTGAGCGGCATTTCCGCCTACGAATCCGACGACAACGCGCCCATACTGCCGCTGCTCTCCTATGGAGCCATCGGGTACGCCAACGGCAAATTCTGGGTCTGCGCCAAAAAGGTGGATGAAGACAAACGCCAGATTTTCAAGAACATCCCGCCGGATCGCGTGGAGGCAGGAGCACACAATCTCATTTCCGAGATGCCCGAGAACCGGCTGGTCAACCATCTTGCCGGATGCGCGCTTGCAAGCGGCTGTCCCGCAGCCAAGAATCTCGCACTCGGCCGTTTCGAATGCCCGCTGCCCACGGCGCAGGCATGCAACGCACGGTGCGTGGGATGTATTTCCGAACAGCCGGAAGACTCCGGTTTTCCGTCCCCGCAATGCCGCATCTCCTTCACGCCCACAGCGGAAGAAATCGTACAGGTCATGCGCCGACATGAATCACGCGAACGACGCCCCATCTTTTCCTTTGGGCAGGGATGTGAAGGCGAACCGCTCACCGAAGCCGAACTGATATGCGATTCAATCAAACAATATCGCGCAGACGGCGGAACCGGAACGGTCAACGTTAATACCAACGGTTCGCTGCACCAGACCATGCCCGCCCTGAAAATCGCAGGCGTGAACTCCATCCGCGTCAGCCTCAACTCGGCACGCAAGGGACCGTATGAGGCCTATTACCGTCCCAAGGGCTACACCTTTGAAGACGTACGCGAGACAATTGCCAAAGCACATGATGTGGGCCTGTTCGTTTCCCTGAACCTGCTCTATTTCCCCGGCATCACAGACACGGAAGAGGAATTTGACGCACTGGTGGAACTCGGCGAGTCCTGCCGATACGACTTCATCCAGCTGCGCAATCTCAACCTTGATCCGGAGTTGTACCTGAACCTCATGAAGCCCTTTGGCCACTCGCCCTGCATGGGCTTCATGAACTTCAAGCGGCGACTGAAAAAAGCCCTGCCATGGATTGAATACGGGTATTTCAATCCGTTCCTCGGGTAGCTCTCGGAGCCGCGAACATGGACACATCCATCCCCCTGTGATATCGGGAATTCATGGCTTCCCTGTCCAAAAATGACGACTCCGACCACGCGCAGACTTCGCCGGGAATAATCCTGCTGCTTGCGGCACAGCATGTCATCGTGCTGTTTTCCGGCATCATTCTGGTGCCGGTCATGCTGGTGAACATTTACAACCTCAGTTCCGGCAGCGCCCACTACTTCATCAGCGCGACAACACTCTGCGCCGCGGCGGCCACACTGATGCAACTTTTCGCGGCAAGCATTTCGGTCTCGGCTCGCCATGTTCATGGGACCTCCGGCGCGTTCATGGCTGCGCCCACTCCGCATTCGACTCGGCGGCGGCTCCCTGTTCGCGGCATGGTACTCCTGTCCGCACCGTTCCAGCTCGCTTTCAGCTATTGCATTCGCTTCCTGCGGCACATCCTGACGCCGACGGTCGGCGGAGTCATCATCATGCTCGCCGTAGTCGGCCTGCTCAAGGATTCGATCTCCACATGGACCAACGCCAACATGGCACTCGCCTGGACCGGGGACATGAAAATACTGACCGGGGCCATGACCATTGCAGTCATGATCGCCATAGAATGGTTCGGCAGACGCAAGCTGCGCCCGTGGAGCCTGCCGCTGGGCATTCTGGCGGGATGCGGTTTTGCAGCAATAGCAGGACTGCCTGTTCTGCCCGACCTGTCTGATTCCCCTTGGCTGGGGTTTGCAATGAAGCACTGGCCCGGACTCCAGTTCTCAACGGCAAGCCCGGAACACTGGACACTGCTCCTCACATTCGTACTCGCCATCTTCGCCACCAGCGTAAAATACACTGGCGACGCCATGGTTTTGCAGCAAGTAACCTCACCGGGCAAAAAGAAAATCGATTATGACGCGGTGCAGGGCGGGCTTTATGCCAACGGCGCATCCATTTTCCTTTCCGGTCTGGCCTGTGCCATGCCGCCCACCTCGCATTCCGCCAACATTCCGCTCATGGAAATGACCGGCACGGCAACCCGCAGAGTCGCGGTTGTCGCCTCGCTGCTGCTTGTCGCCATCTCCCTGTCACCCAAGATGCTGCACCTGCTCATCAACCTGCCGCAACCCGTAATCGGCGGCGTGGGTGTCGTACTCGTGGGACATCTTTTCTCGGCAGGCATGAAGCTGGTCGCCATGGAAATGAACCACCGCAACGGCCTGATCGCGGGACTCGCCCTGTGCGCGGGACTGATCTCGGAACGCGGCGATTTTTTCCCCACCGAATTTCCCGAGTACCTTGCGCCCCTGACGCATAACGGAGTGGCTCTCGGCGGTATCGTGGCAATCGCCCTGACCATCGCGACCAGAATCAGTATTGAACGCGGCGTCCGCATCACCACCCACCCCAAACTGACGGAACTCCCGCACTTCAAACAGCTCCTCGCAGACAGGATCAGCCGGTTCAAGCTGGATCAGGATCGCCTCAAATATCTTGAACTCGCCTGCGAGGAAGTGTTCCTCTACATGCGAGAGGAATGCAGGCAGATCGAGTATTCCGGTCCGGTCACCTTCACCATACGCCAGACCCAGAACGGACTCGGCGTGGAAGCGTCCGGCGGCACCCGTTCTCCAGCGAAGCCGACGAACTGGTCGCACAGGAGTATGCTGTCCTGCAAAACTCGGCGAAGAAGACCTCACGCCTCGGCATGATCCTGCTCGGGCATGTCGCCACAGACGTCAGCCATGTGACCATCGCGGGATACACCTTCATCGGATTCACGCTGCCAGAAAAAGCCTGAGTCAGGAGGGGATTGCCTCCGGCGGCTTAAGAACCCTTTAAAAAGGGTTCTTAAGAATCTCCTAAACTTTTTTTAGTGCGCCTTCGGCGAAACTTTCCGTTTACGGTCACATTGGTGACATTTTTATTAAAAGCCTTGCGCCGACAAGCGCAGACGGGATTCTCAAGGCCCTCGGCCTTGAGCCGCCGGAGGCGAAATCACCTGACATCGCCGCCAATAGGCGGCTTCATATCCCGACTTTTTTTACACAGATATATAAAAAAAGCGGGGAGAAGAGGCGTACCTCTTCTCCCCGCTTTTGCGGTATTGAATGCAATATCTATTTCCGTACGAGCAGAGCCACGGTTTCGATATGGTGCGTGTGCGGGAACATGTCCACGGCACGGGCACGCTTGAGTTCGTACTTAGCGGCAAGCCGTTTCACGTCACGGGCAAGGGTCGCAGGATCACAGGAGACAGCGATGATCTTTGCGGGCGCGAGCTTGAGGATGTCTTCGGCAGTCCGTTCCTGCATGCCGGAACGCGGCGGGTCCACGACGATCACGTCGGGCTTGGGAAGATCGGACAAATCCTCGATGCCGCGGTCAAGGCTGGCAGCGACGAATTCACAATTGTGGAGCCTGTTCAGCTTGGCGCTGGCCCATGCCTTGGTCACGGACTCCTCATTCAGCTCATACCCGATAACCTGCCGCACCTTGTCGGCAAGGAAAATACCGATGGCCCCGGCCCCGCAGTAGAGGTCAAGCAGGGTTTCGGAACCGGAGAACTCGCCGTACTCGGCAATGGTGCCGAACAGTTCGGTTGCCCCGGCCGAGTTCGTCTGAAAAAAGGCGTTGGGAGAAATATGATAGCGGACCTCACGATCACCATGAGTCAGGCGCTCTTCCACGAATTTCTGTCCGAGCCGGGACTGAATATGCTCACCGAAAGCAAGCGTGGAGCGGCGTTCACGGGTGGAGTGGGCAAAAGCGGCCATTTCCGGAAAACGTTCGACAAACTTTTCACCGAGGGTCTTGACGAGGCTGTACTTGCGCTCGTCCGCGGTGGTGATGAGGTGGACCATGACTTCGCCCATGGATGTGTGGCGAACGACAAGGTGCCGCCAAAAACCGGAACGGGTCTGGGGATGGTAGGCAGCCACACCGGATTCCTGACAGAACTCACGAACGAACTTCATGATTTCGATGTCCCATGCATCGCAGAGGTGACACTCGTCGATATCGAGGACAGGAGCGAGGCCCTTTTCTCCGGCTGGCAATTGACCGCGCAGACCGAGATGCACACCGTCAGGGCGCTGCTCAAAGGCGAATTCCATCTTGTTGCGGTAATTCCAGATCTCGGGGAAGCCACGGGCTCGTCCATGACCAGCGATTCGACACCACCGATGCGGGACAGTGCGCTTTCGACCTGTGCGGCCTTCTGGGCAAGCTGCTCGGAATAATCGAGATCCTGGATGCACACCCGCCGCAGGTTCCGAAATGCGGACATTCCGGCTGCACACGGCGGTCAGACGGCGTGACAATGGATTCGGTCACGGCTTCGGCAAAACGTTTCTTCGCCTTGACGATACGGGCTGAGACAGTGTCTCCGGGCAATCCGCCGGCAACAAACACGGCCATGCCGTCCACGCGGGCAACTCCCCTGCCGCCAAAGGCGAGGGATTCGATTTCACATTGTATGACGTCGTCTTTCTTGAGGGACATATATCCTCCGGGTTTCGGTGAGTGGCTCAATTGACACGGATTCACCGTACTGTCTATTGTTATATGCATGATCGACAAGGCAACCGCCATAGAAACCGTCATGCGCAAGCTGAAAAAGCTGCCGCAGGGACACGCTATCGACCTGCGGACATACAAACGCAACCGGTCCGTAGTGATCGCCCGCACAGGTGAAAACGAATTCGACGTCGTGGAAAAGGGTTTCTTTGAAGAACGGTTTCTGGTGCCGCTTTCAAAAAGGAAAAGCTCCTGAAGAACCTGCTGAAACGGGAATTCCCTCGCTCCACGAAAATCAGGCTCTACGACCTCGGTCCGGCAGAAGCGGACATTCACATCATACGCAAAAAGATATGATCGACAAAGCCGGGGCCATCCCGAACATTCTGACACGGCTGAAAAAGACCGCCATCGGCAGCGGTATCGATCTGCGCACCTATAAACGGGACAGGTCCGTCGTTGTCATGCGTACGGCAGCAGACAGTTTTTCAGTAAAGGAAAACGGCTTCAGGCAGGAGTCGTTCGACGTCGATACGAAAGGCCTCAAGAAGCTGCTCAAGACCTTGCTCAAACGGGAATTTCCGCGCAGCAATAAAATCCGGGTCTACGACGTGACGGAATAGTCAGGACCGCACATCCTGAAAAGGCTACTCGCCAGCCGCAGCTTGTCCTTCCGCTGACGGCGGCTGATAATCCACCAGCTCAAGGGTGAAGTGCCCGACCACGACCTTGGACCGGACCTTGACCGGAAGACGCCGCTCGTCAGCCGAGAACCAGACAAGCAGCTCCGCGTCTTTGCTCTTCTTGAACACGCCGGAAATATGCTTGACGTCGAGGCGGACACGGAAGCAGCGGATGACACCCATGGGTGTTTCAATATCATCCATTCCCTCGACATACGCCTCGCCCACCACGCTTTTCTTCCCGTCCGTAACATTGGATTTGAAGCGCATGGTCTTGTACAGCGGCTGCTTGCGGAAGCTGAACAGCACGGACATGGGATCAAAGACATCAAGCGGCTGTTCCAGCGTGTGCTTGAGGTCGCCGCGCACGTATCGCCGGGTCTGGCTGGGCTCGCGATCAAAGATGAGATCGACCTTCTTGTGGTATTTCCCCTCATTCTGATCTTTCTTGTAGCGAAGCGCATGCGTCACATCGAGATCGGTCCATGCAACCATGAAATCCCGGACCTTGTAGAATTTATCCACCCATGGAACGGTCTTGGCGGTGGCCTTGAAATGACGCGCCGGAACACCGTTCATCTCGGCATCGGGCATGACTTCAAGCACGGCGTCACCCGCATGTATGAACGTCCAGAGAATCTCATAGGTCAGCTTCTCTCCGGGACCGAAAGGCATTTTCAGCCCGCCATAAGCAGGATGGGACAGAAGCAGAACCATGAATACGGTAAAAACGGCTTTTCGCATTTTCATGCCCGAAATGTTCCTCGCAGCGCCCGCCAAGTCAAGCCGTTGCACAAGTCACTTGCGATATGGACAAAAAAACGCCTAAGGGGCTAGGAATACAAGCGTGAGGGTCTGACATTCGTTTGCACATTTGAAGGAGATAGAAGCTATGATGCTCAGAAAACGCGCATGGGACATGATGCGCGACGAATTTCCCACCGTACAGGAAGATGCCAGTCTGGCCGAGACCATCCGCGTCATGCGCGAAGCCATGGTGGACGCACCGGATTCACAGGTGGTCGTCGTTCTGACAAAGAGCGGCAAGCTCAAGGGCACCATTAACCTGTGGAAGCTGTTCAAGGCTGTCAAACAATCCGTTCTCAAGGATGAAAATCTCAAGCAGGACGGCGAAGTGGACTGGGATCAGCAGTTTGCCAACGCCTGCCTGATCTGCACGCAGATGCGCCTTGACGACTACCTCATCAAGAATCCGCCTGTGCTCAAACCCAACGAGCCCATCCTGCTGGTACTCGACACCTTCCTCAAATCCCGCCGCGACTGGGCGCTGGTAATGGAAGGAGACAGGGTCATGGGCGTGGTCTACGTCACTGACGTCTATCGCGAAATGACCC
>LQAI01000219.1_pt1 | contig 11054 bp, 15 predicted proteins | sample 1535821 | NCBI WGS metagenome assembly LQAI01 (sample SAMN04331586, study PRJNA305678) | bioreactor metagenome | isolation source: bioreactor_5 inoculated with Wadden Sea sediment 1st replicate of a... | place: Germany:Bremen | reverse complement strand
GAACCGTCGGGGTAAATCTTGACCATGGCTTCACTGGAGTTGCCCGGACCGGGACGGCCTGCGCCCATGGCGAAGATGGCCACGCCCCATGCCGTGACGGATGCGTCCGGTTTTCTTGCTGGGATGCTGCCATGTGTTTTCCAGTCCAGACGTTCTGCGCCTGCGTCGAGGCAGTCGCGGATGCCGGAGGAGGAGATGAGGGCGGACTTGTAAACCAGCGGGTCCCAGCCGGAGTCGATGTCGCCGGTGCGCATGCAGTTCATCTTGCGAATTTCGACCGGGTCCATGCCCATCTGTTCAGCGGCGATGTCCATGGTGGTCTCGACCGCGAACACACCTTCAGGTGCGCCGTATCCCTGCCAGCCTGCGGCGGGGAAGCGGTTGGTGTTGACGTAACGGATCTTGCCGCGCTGATGCTGGCAGTTGTGCGAATACATGACCGAGCCTGTAGCGAGCATGGCGTTCTTGGCGGGGTATTTGTCGCCGCCTGCTCCGGTCTCCTGCCAGTGAGCCAGATCCATGGTGGTCAGTGTGCCGTCTTTCTTGAAGCCGATTTTCACGTTGGCCATGGAGCCGCGTGACCAGCCGCTGACCATTTCTTCCTCACGGGAGTAAGGACAGTGAACCGGTTTTTGAGGTCGAGGCAGGCGAGTCCTGCGACTACCAGATAGTGGGACGCGATGTTGCGATCCAGCGGGAAAGCGTTCTTGCCACCGAAGCTGGAGCCGGTGAAAGGAGAAACGTAGTTGACCATGCTGGACGGGATGCCCAGAGCCTGTGCCAGACAGAGCTTCTCGTCGTGCATGCCCTGCGAGTGGGTGTACATATGGAGCTTGGTGCCGTCGAAATCGGCGGTGCATCCGCGCGGTTCCATGGCGGGACCCTTGCAGTAGGCATACTTGAGACCCTTCTGCTCGACGATGACGTCTGCTTCTGCAAAGCCTTTTTCGATGTCACCGAAACCATTGTATTCGGCAGGCGTCTTGGTCTTGAAAAGGCCGGTCTCGGGATCGCGGTCGCTCATGATGGCGTGAAAAGCCCAATCCTGTTCGTTGTCCACACCTTCGAAGACCTGCGGAGCGCCTTCCTTGATGGCGTCCTCCATGCTCATGACAGGCTTTTTTCTTGTCGTATTCCACCTTGATGAGCGCCATTGCCTCTTCAGCGATGGTCTCGTCATCTGCCACGACTGCGGCTACGAGGTCGCCGACGTAGTACAGCGATTTGCGGAACGCTTTGGGATAGTTTTCATGCGTCATCACGAGGCGAACGCCGGGATGCGCTTCGGCCTCGGTGGTGTCGATGGAGATGATGTCAGCCGCAGGAGCGGGCTGCGCAGAATGCGGGTCTGGAGCATGCCCGGCAGGATGAAGTCAGCGTAGTACTTCGCTTCACCGGTGCGCGGGCGCGTCCATCTTTCTGACGTACTGATTTTCCGACGGATGTGAGTTCTGCCATTAGACCTGCTCCCTCATCTTTTTGGCCGCACTGCGCACGGCGTTGATGATATGCTCGTAGTTGTTGCAGATGCAGAGGTTGCCGCCGAGGGCTTCCTTGATCTCGTCATCTGTGGGATCGGGGTTCTTGGAGAGCAGATACTTGGTGGTCATGATCATGCCGGGAGAGCAGAAGCCGCACTGGGCGCCGTACTCTTCGAGCCACGCTTCCTGAATGGGGTGCAGTTCGCCGTCCTTGGCCAGACCTTCAACAGTCTCGATGTCCTTGCCGTCCTGTTCCACGGCCAGAACCATGCAGGCGGGCACGGCAACGCCGTTGATAAGCACGGTGCATGCTCCGCATGCGCCTTCGCCGCATGCTTCCTTGCGCCGGTGTGTCCACAGTCATTGCGAAGGACTTTGGACAGGGTCCAGTGAGCCTCGACTGCGATGGACTGGACTTCGCCGTTCACCGTCAGGTGGATAAGTTTCTTCTGGTTTTCATTCATGATGCAATCCCTTTGTCAGTAGAGTCTAGGCGGTCTGGTATCGGCCGCAAACGTATTGAGTTGTGCCTGTAGGGCGGGAAGCCCGTCCCGTTTTCCGCACCGGAAGTACGGAATGAAATTTGTTTGGGACGGGCGCTGTGGCCCGTCCCTTATTGGGAATGGAAGGTTTAGGCTTCGTTGGTTGCAGCTTCTTCTACAGTGTCTTTCTTGGTGCCGCGGCTGGCCCAGACGATACCGCCGATGATCAGTGCGCCGGAGATGAAGTGAACGGAGGTCATCTGCTCACCGAGGAAGACAAAGGCGAACAGGCCGCCCCACAGAGGCAGGGAGTAGTAGATCATGCCGCACAGCTGGGGGCCTGCCTTTTCAAGGCCGATGTTCCATGTCCACCATGCGATGATGGAGGAACAGATGGCGGAGAAGGTGATGGAGAAGAGGACGATGCCGTTCATGTTGAAGACCATGGCTGGGCTGGGTGGATTCCCAGATGACGCAGGGGATGAGCATGAGCACTGCGAAGAGTGTCATGAGGTACATGATGGTACCGCTGGACAGGCCTTCGGGAGTCTTCTTGAGGAGAAGGCTGTAGATGGCGAAACCGACGGCAGCGCCGAGCATCAGGATGTCACCGGCTGCGAAGTGCATGCCCAGGATTTGATTGATGTCACCCTTACTGACGAGATAGAAGGAGCCGAGCAGGGCGACGATACAGCCAGCCCATGTATTGAAGGACTGTTTCTGTCCCATTCCGGCGGCGATGATGACGATGAAGATCGGGGTGGTGACGGAAATAAGCGAAAGGTTGATGGCGGAAGTGGTCTGTGCCGCGAAGTAGCTGAGCGGAGAGTATGCGGCGATACCGAACAGGCGGAAGCGATGATCTGTGGCAGGAAGGTCTTGGCAATGGGCCATTCTTTTTTCACTTTGGGCAGCATGAAGGTGCTGAGGATGATCAGTGCCATGCCCCAGCGGGTCGCACCAAGTGTCATGGGTGAGATTTCACCAACAGCCAGACGGGCGATAATGAATGCGCCCGCCCAGAGAACGGTGGCCAGCAGTGCATAGAGTGAACCGATTACAACTTGATTCTTGAACATTTTTTACTCCTCGAAACGGTGATTGTTCATCCTGCATTCCTGTTTGTTTCAACGCATGTTCTTATATGTGGCATGCCCCCATGCCCAAGATGCAATGTTGTTCGTGTGCGTTGCAGGAATTGACGAATGTAAAATTTCCTTCCCTCTGTAGATGTGTGCTTTATTTCCTCCTTGCACGGTATGAATTGTCTTATGCTTTTTTTGTGATACTTTTTATGAAATGTATAAAAGCAATCGATATGCCAAAGATTCAACAGAAGGCATTGGATAAAAAAGCAGCTATTCCAAGGCTTTGCAGGTGCGATTGATTGATTGTTCGATCAATGCGGAGGTGTGGAGTGAGTCGTTTTTGACTCAACTTTAGCAAAAAAAGGCTAGATGGCGCGGGAAAATGGCTGTGAGTCTAATGTGACTCGACGAGTCGGTTATGACTCGGTTTCCGGTGTGTATTTCCGAATGAGGCGAGTTGCCCGGGATTGGCTGATTCCGAGGGCGAGGGCGACTTTGCGGGAACTGCCGTGTGTTGCTTTTGTTTCCAGTATCAGTTTTCTTTCTACTGCGGCGAGCGTTGCATCAAGTGAACCGTGGGATATTCCATCGCTGAGAGCCGGGGCGTTCTCATAAAGCGTGGTGGGAAGGTCATCAACCGTAATGATTTCGTTTTCCGTTGTGACCATCAGTCGTTCGACAAGGTGGGCAAGTTCACGAATGTTACCCGGCCAGGAATGTTGGCAGAGCAGCGATTGAGCTTCAGGAGAAAGCTGTTTTGCTGCGTGGTGTTTCTTCCCGTAATGATTGAGGAAATGAAAAAGAAGTGGGATGATGTCGTTCCGCCGTTGCCGGAGTGGCGGGATGGTAATGTCAAAAACATTGAGTCGGAAGAAAAGGTCCTGTCGAAATGCGCCGGTACTTGCCATGCGTTCAAGGTTTCTGTTGGATGCTGCCAGAATGCGTACATTCGCTTTTACCGGTGTTGAACTGCCGACCGGGCGGTATTCCATTTCCTGTACCGCATGCAGCAGCTTGGCCTGCATGGGAAGGGGGAGTTCCGAAATTTCGTCGAGGAACAGGGTCCCGCCTTCGGCTTTGGCGAACAGTCCTCCGCGGGCATTTGTCGCGCCTGAGAATGCACCTCTTACATGCCCGAAGAGTTCTGATTCAAACAACTGCTCCGGAATGGCTGCGCAGTTGACGACCACGAACGGAGTTTCGCTGCGACCACTGTTTGCATGGATGAATTTTGCGAGCAGGCTTTTCCGCAACCGGATTCGCCGAGCAGCAGGCATGGGGCGCTCAGTCCGGCGACCTTGCGGGCAGCCTGTATGACGTTATCCATTGCGTTGCTGTGGTAAATGAGGTTTTCCGGACGCGGATCGGTGAGCAGTTCCTGCTTTGAGTCCAGTTCATCAAGTGACGGTATCTGGCCTTTATGAAAATTGTCGCGGATGCTCAGGATGACGTATTCCACCTCTCCTTTCGCATCCAGAATGGGGACGGCGATGGTCAGGACGTCAATGCCGAGAAATGTTTTCTGTTCCTGTTTTACCGGTTTTTTATGTTCGTACACCGCGGGGAGTGCTGGGCGGTTCCATCCGGCGTGTTTTCGAACGATTTCCCAGAACGGCAGGCCAACCATTTCTTCCTGCGTGAATCCGTAATGCCGTTTACATGCCTTGTTTACGTACAACATGCGATAGTTGTTGTCGTAGATGATGACTTCATCGTGAAGATTGTCGATGAGTCTGGCAAAGGTCTCGAAATCAAGTCCGAAATGTTCAGTTTTGGTCATGTTCAAGTTGTGCTGTGGTCGTTTGCAAACGCATGGCTGTTATTGATTCGTTACCCGGAGCGGGCAGGGATTGTATACCAAAACGGGTAAAAAGGCTATGCGGTTCTTTGGCGGCTAACAGGCTTTGAATCTGTTGCTTCATCAGGCGAGTGAAGAAGAACCTCGTTCAGTCGGTGTGCATCAATGAAGGCTGCTTGTCTGGTGACCAGTTGCGTGTCGATGATTTCCACCCACGGTCCTTGAGTCCCGGAATGTCTATCCCGTTTGGATAATTGGCATGTTGCGAGTCAATGAGAACGAGTTCGAGGCCAGCTGTTTCATTGGGAGCGCCACTGCGTACCAAGTGTTTCTGCAGGATGCCTACCTGATCGGCAACGCTCATTCCGGCTATTTCCGGGTCCGGGGTCGTGTTGGGGACAAAGAGTTTGGGGCAGGTGTTTTCTGCGACAGCTCTACCTGTTCCCTGCGGTATCAGGTTGGCAATCACACTGGAATAAAAACTGCCTATCGGGTAGCAGATCAGGTTCGCTTCAGCGATACAGCCCCGGGTTTTGGGGCTGAGAGGCGTCTCTACCGGCTTGTCGCTGTCGAGCGAATTTGTCAGCCAGATGTCTGTAATGGCCGATGCGAGCGGAGCGACTTCTTTTGCCGTGATGTTGTGTTGTCCGACAACGATATTGCCGTTTTGGAGTTGGACGGCAGATGAAGGTTCTTGTTGATAGTTGCACGGACGCTGCCATGTACGTGAGCAAGACGTGAAAGATGTCGATTACCGGATCAAGCTGGCGTCGATTGGTCAGGTATCCGGCAGTGAGAACAAGATTGCCTATGCTTGCCCCTTTGAGATTGAAATCCGGGGGCATGAGTTTGATGAAGTTCTTGAAGTGGTTGCAGATAACCCTGCGCATGGGGGCGGGAATGCTGCGTACCAACGGATTGTTGGCCTCTGCCATGTCCCTCAATTCTTTTTGCAGTTCATTCTGTTCTGCGGTTTTCGAGAGGCGATATGTGAAAAGCTCGAATATCTCAGGGTTGCCTTTTACGGACTGGTCGGCCAATGCCATGAGACGGTTGCGGATGTCGCCTACGGCAGGCATGCCAAATGCTTCACGCAGCACTGCGGAACTGCCGCCGGAGTCAAACGGCGTAATCAGGTGAATTGAGTTGTGCGTATATCGGATAAGCTCTCGCGAAGTTTCCCGCAGAGCCGTCCCTCCGCTGAAAAACAGAATGCGCGGACCAAGCTCCGGAGTCTGTTTGCAGAGTTCCAGCTTGCGCTGGTCCGGTATCTTTATTGTGCGTGTCGAACTGGAGGACATGTGGCTGGCCTTTAGTCGTATTTGGCGTGACAGTGCCCTTTCTGAAAGGCGATCTGGTCAATTGTTTCATTCAGTCGGGCAAGATCGCCGGATTTGTAAGCTTCAGCAAAGTCCGCGCATGCATCGGTGTATGCTTCGTAGTAATCGTCTCCATACCCCGGATATGATACCATCAATAAGGAATCTGCCAGAAAGGAATCGACAGCATCCTTGGGGGGAATCTGATCGCTGTGAATCATTTTGAAAATCATTTCTGAAGCTTGATTTCATCCGTTTTTTCAGGTCTTCGTATTCCGGCTTGACCAATGGGGCGGCAGGCTGGTCCTGTGCAATATCAGATGTCGGTTCGCATGTCGCCTTTGATTTGAATTTGACCCTGAGGGAAATCTTGCCGAATTCATCCTTGATTTTGATTCGTATCTTTTTGAAATCATTGGCGCATGCAAAGTCGCCTTCCCCTCCTTTTTCAAGGGCGTCTGCCAATTCTCGGAAAAAAGTAGGCAGTTCGGAAGGGGCGATATATTTGTCCAGCCTTGATTCCTTTTCATACGCAGATTCTCCTGTTGGATATTTATCTGATATTAAGCCTGAAATCAGCGAATACTACAATTGGAGATTGTTGTAGGAGGAAATTGGGCGGGCCTCCTCATTGTCTGTCAGAGGTTGTGGCAGCTATCCTGCTTGATTTCAAATGGTTTATTTGTGTAATAATACATGCAGGAACAGGAAAAGGGTATCATCTTTGCAAATGTTTTTCAGCGGGCGTGTCTGGCGTCAATCTATTGAACCTTAATGGCGGTAATATGCTGGATTTTCTGGCACCACATGATTTTTTAGCGCAACTTGATTATCTGCGCGACGTGCAGCGGAACTTCGGCGGCATGTCCGGACGGCTGGACATGTTCACGGTCTTTACGAAGATTCTGACTGTCGTTGTGCCGTTGGTGGCTGTTGTGGCTGCCTGGTATTATCGTCATATATTTCTTTTTGGTGCCCTTCGGTTCGTGGCTCGCCTTTTTTCGCGTCGCAGTCGGCGTATCGTGGAAAACTATCTTGTTTCCAAGGGCGTGATGCTGGATATCTATCTGTATAATGGTGGAGTTGGCCGCAAATTGTGCAATGCCCGTATTTCAAGCGTCGTGGGCGGGAGGATGAAACTCAGCCTTGCCAACGTTTCTCCAACCGGTTTGAAGCTCAAAAATCAGCGGGTTATCTGTTTCTGCAAGCCTTTTGCCTATTCCGGACGTAAAATCAATGCGTTTGTCTCATTGGTTGGGCAAGTCACGAAACGTGGCAGTGTTATCAAGGAAATGGCGCTGCTTACCCCGGTCCGATATCGTTTTGTTATTCGACGGAAACATGTCCGAAGGGCCGTTTCCAGAGAAGGTGCTGTGCGCGTCAAGGCATGGGATGGTCGTAGACGAAAGACATTCTGGATGGGGAAACCTGACTTGCAAACGGTGAATAATCCGGCTCGTTACGGCAACAAGACGCGACTCAGTGTAGAGAATATATCAGCCGGCGGAATGCGGATGTTCATATTGCATCCCAAAGGGCAGATGCCGCCGTTGTCAGCGGGAAATCAATTGGTTTGCGAGTCAGCCTCTGGAATCCCAAGACAAAAAAATATACCTATTTCAATGTGATTGGGACCATTCGCAGTCGATTCAAGGGAAAGGGTGGCGCTATCGGCTGGGGATCCAGTTTACAGCCCAAGGCGACAAGGTCGGCAGCGGCTATGCCTGGAAAACATTGCACGGGGAAATGAAAGCCCTTGCACAGTTTCTTGAAAATAATGAGAGCTAGCGAGAGCTTTTCAGTCTAGACGATTTCTTTTCCTTACGGGGTGTATCAGCCTTTTTTTCTGGCACTTTGAGCAGATGCCGTACAGATACATTTTGTGTCGCAGCAGCTTGAAACCATGTGTTTTGGCCAGTTCTTCCTGTCGCATCTCAATTGTTTCATCAAGAATTTCAAGGTTTGCACCGCATTTCTCGCAGATGAGATGGTCGTGATGCTCTTTGCCGTAGCAGGCTTCGTAGCGTGTGACGCCGTCGGCAAAATCAAGCGGTTCTACCAGACCTGCTTCGTTGAGAAGTTTCAACGTCCGGTAAATGGTTGCCTGACCGATGGATTTGTCGATTTTCTTCACCTTGGCATACAGTTCTTCCGATGAGAGATGGCCTCCCTTCTTCAGAATGGTGTCGAGGACGGTCTGTCTTTGGGGCGTCATTTTGAGATTCTTGTCGGCCAGATATTCAGCAAAGACTTCCTGCGGTGTTTTCATAACTATATCCAATCGGTTTTGTTTATGATGAGCAATTGTATTTTACCCATACGGGAAGCAAAAACAGTGTCAAACGTCCGGCTGACATTTTGTTATAATTCCCCGTCGGTTGAGTCCGAAATGCGAGAGAATGTCCAGTCCGTTGAGTCAGCGTACTCACTGATTTTAAATTAGTTCAGTGATTCGACTGGATAAACTGTAGGGGGCCTTTTGCGAGTGCTCTCGGGAGTATTATAATATTTGATTTGCTTGGCGATTCTCATTGTTCTGCATGGGCAATATTTATAATCTGAATGAAACTGCAGCTTTTCTCCCACAGGGGACGATAATGAGAAGTCGAAGAAGTACCAAGGACCTTTACGTGGTCAAATCCGAGGCTGACAAACTCAGGAAACTGGAGCCGAAGAAGCAGAAAGAGACCCGTGGAGTGTATGTCCTGAGGACAAATGAAGAAGTCATCAATAAATTTGCTGACATTATATATGATTTTGTCGATGGGGGTGGCTTCTTTCTTCTGCTTGGTAGCGACAAGGTTTTTTATCAGACTTTGCGTCGGAGTCTGGTTTTCGAATTGGGAGTCAGCACGGATTTCATTCAGGTCGAGCATGAGCCGCAGAAGGGAGTCGGGAAGTTGCAGAAAATTGTGGCTGAAGACCTTACCCCTTTTGTCTTTTTGGAACATCGGACTGAAGGTGTGACCAATCTGCAGGTTCTGTCTAGTATCAAACAGGCTTTTCCCAATGTACCCATTATTTTGACAACACGTGCGCTCGATAAGGAGCACCTTCTTCAGTTCTATGAGGAAGGTGCTGATTATGTTCTTGATAAGAGTGCCAGTGTAAACGAGATTATCCGCAAGATTGTTCATTTGCTGAAGCCTCAGACCGAGATAGATGAGCTTGTCAATGTCGGACACAGGCTGAATGAAGACAATAGGTTTGAGGATGCCATCCGTCTTGCGAATACTATTTTGACCAAGCGGCCCAAGAGTCCTCGTGCGCATCTCATTATGGGAGACGCGTTCAAGGGGCTTGCAAAGAGAAAGCAGGCTTTGGCTGAATACCAATTGGCGGAGCAGAATTCGAATATGTTCATTGAGCCATTGAAGAAGATATTCATCCTGCATGCCGAGGATGGGAACAAGGATGGCATGCTTGATTATCTGGTCAAACTTGATGATATGTCGCCCTTGAATTTCAATCGCAAGGTCAAGATTGCTGATCTCAATTTTGATATGGGAAAGGTCGAGGATGCAGAAGCGTATTATGATAATGCCATTAAGTCCGCAGCATCCGAGGCTCAAACCATAGTCGGTGAAATGAGTCTGGATATTGCCGAAAAGTTGACCAAAACCAATCCGGAACTGGCGGCCAAGTATTTCAGGAAGAGTCTTGATCTTGTTCGGGAATCAACGGACATGTCCTGTATGAATATGTTCAACCGGCTTGGTATTTCCTTGCGAAAGGCCGGACTTTGGGAGGAAGCGGTCGAGGCGTATGTTGCCGCTGAGAGACTTTCCCCCGGAGATGAAAACATTCAGTATAATCTGGGTCTCGCCTATTATGATGGCAAGGATTACGTTTCGGCACGCAAGCGCCTTCTGATGGGACTCAAGATCAATCCCAGAATGTTTCATAAGAATGCTGAGGTCGCATATAACATGGGGCTTATTTTTCTGGAGTCAGGAGACAAGCCGAAGGCTGAGAAATTGATACGACATTGTCTTGAGATTGATCCGGGACACGAGGGTGCACGAAGTTTGGGTCTTGTCTAGCCGGGAGATGAAAATGGATCGCAGAAAATACGCACGCAAGAGTCTCAGGGAGGCGCTCACCTGTATGTGTCGTATAGGGGACGAAGAACCGTTACACGGTTTTATCCGTAATGTCGGAATAATGGGTGTCATGGTGGAAGTCCTGATCTGGAAGACGGGCTGATATTCGAGTGTGGGCAAGCCATCGGACTGGAGCGGTCTGTCAGGAAACGGCTGCCTTATACCCGACCAGAGCGGAACGGTGACGTGGCTGTATAGAGAATATGTCGGTGTTGCTTTTGCTTCCCCATTCGGGACTCCGAGGAGGAGTTGTTTCAATGGCTCGCAGACCATGGGCAGCTCTGCGATTAACTCTCCGAATTTGTTTTTCGTTCTTGACATCGCGGTGTTGTGTTTCTACAACCAGTGTCCTTAACCGGCACAGTCCGGCAACGGAGAGGTGGCAGAGCTCGGTTTAATGCGCTGGTCTTGAAAACCAGAGGCGGGGCAACTCGTCCGGGGGTTCGAATCCCTCCCTCTCCGCCAAGTCATTAATATTGTTGGATAAAATCTGACAATTCCCCCATATAAGGAAAGTTCCACCAATTCTGGGTCGCATTTGGGTTGAAAACCCCAATTGTGACCCACTTTGGGCTGCTTTGTGTGGCCGAAGGGGTTTTCCATGAGAATTAAATATGTCAGGAAACGTAAAAATTCTCCCTATTATTACTTTACGCAATCCGTCCCGGCTGACCTTCATGATGACATTGGAAAGAAGGTTATCAAGTTCCGTCTGGCTACAAACAAGCGCATTGCTGGTAGGCTAGCCTCCCGACACGCCGCTTACAATCGAAGCCTCTTCAA
>LQAI01000218.1_pt1 | contig 11077 bp, 13 predicted proteins | sample 1535821 | NCBI WGS metagenome assembly LQAI01 (sample SAMN04331586, study PRJNA305678) | bioreactor metagenome | isolation source: bioreactor_5 inoculated with Wadden Sea sediment 1st replicate of a... | place: Germany:Bremen | reverse complement strand
ATCATACATTTAATTAAAACAGGCCAGTGGAAACCTGGTGATAAAATAACTGGAGAAGTCGCTCTAGCAGAGGCCTTTGGTGTAAGTCGTAACAGTATACGAGAAGCGCTTAAAGCATTGGAGCTCTCAGGCATCATTGTAGCTCGACCTGGAAAAGGAACCTTTCTAGCGGTTGATGCAATGCAACATATAAATCGGATGGAGCTTGTTTCTACAATAAAGGGAACCGATTCCTATGACGAACTAATGGAAACACGCCTCATTGTAGAACCGCAACTGGCCTACTTAGCATCAAAAACGTGCATCTAAAACAGATATAGAGGAATTAAAACAATTAATTAAAGAACAAAGTGAAGCTGTAGAAAATGGAAGCTATAATATAATATTAGGCCTTAAATTCCATAATAAAATCATGGAAGCATCACGTAATGAGGTACTTGCTAAATTTATGAATTCCATTGCAGACGAACTGTGTGCACAACGTTTTGTGCAAATAAGTCGCTATTTTGATGGTCATACACTTGCTCATGAGCTTCAAGAGCATCAAGAAATTTTAGACCATATTGCAGCTGGTGAAGCGGACCTAGCTAAAGAAAAAGGTGTATACCCATATAAAAAAATGCGAAAGATTCCTTACGTAAAATCGAAATTTAAATAATCTCAATGAATGCATAACCAATTTCGTAAACTATATATACAAAAAGCATGACCCTTAAGCAAGACGCATGAGGAACATGCTTTTTTTCGTTTTTGAAACCCCGTGTTAAGTTTAATAAATTCTATAAACTAAATATAAGTAACACTCCCCATTGTTTAATTGCCTACATCAATTAAAAGCCTGAGAACAGGCCAAACATAGGAGGATTAGTTATGAAAAGTTTGGATTATTGGTTGTGGTATGTGGTAAGGGTAGCAGCAGAGGTGGCGTCGGCAGGACATTCAGTATCATATTGAGGCAATGCCTAATGATGACTTCAGAAAACTACAAGCAGATAAAACCCTTACTTTAAAGGAACAATGAACATCAGACTTCTATAGATCTTGTGACAGACAATATGTCAGAGGCTATTGAAGGACGTGACGTTATTATGGTTGTAGTACCTTCTTTTGCACATAACCCTCTATTTAAAGAACTGCTTCCATTACTGAAAGACGGCCAGCATTTGGTTGTAATACCTGGTAATTATTCAACTTTTATTGCCAAAAAATGATGGAAGAAATGAATATTACAACTGAAATTACCTTGTCAGAAGCAGCTTCCTTGCCATACGCCTGTAGAGCAACAAGCTTTAACCAGGTAGAAATCTATAAAAAGAAGAAAGTACTTAAAATTGGAACATACCCTGCTAGTGCCAATGATGAAGTTGTAACTATACTTCAAACAGTTTCGGATATGTTTTTACCAGCTGATAATGTATTAGAGGTTGCCTTGGACAACTTAAATTTGGTGGTTCACCCTTTGCCTACCCTTTTAAACATAGCTGGTATAGAAGCTGACCCTAAAGGTTGGAGACATTATATTGATGGTATAAGTCCAGTTATATCAAAAAACATGCACATGTTAGACGATGAGAGAATAGCAGTTGGTAATGCTTTTGGTTTAAACTTAACCAACATTATGGATATGCTAAAACGCTATTATGGTGACAATGACAAAGTTAATATTTATGATTACGTAAATAGTAATGAAAGTCCTTACAAAGATATATACGGTCAAAATGTTTTTGGTAGATATGTGACAGAAGACCTTCCTTTCTTGGCGGTTCCGGCAAAACAACTAGCTGAAAAAGTGGGTATTAAAACACCTTGGTTAGACCTCTTAATTGAGTTAGGATCTCTTGTTCATGGTGTAGACTACCTGAGCGATGGATACAACTTAGAGCTACTTGGTATTAACCATATGACCTTAGACGAAATCAAACAATACATTTCATAAATACAAAAAAATCATCTGAAAAATAAATAATGCCACATCTCAAACAAGTTATTTGGTGCAAAAAGTCCAATTTTTATCAAGTGGACCACCGGATAACTTGTTTTTTATGCAGACTGCACTTTTTAGAATCATAAAATTTAGACACCTAGTCCGATGCAGTAGACTTTATTACTCTGTAAACTTGAATTAACAAACAGCTATGATGATGGGTCATACAGTTTGTTGTTCAGATAAGACTCCCAAGTTTAATTGCCTACATCACTTAATCTATGGAGGTCGTATTATGAAAAGTTATGCAGTCATAGGATGCGGAAACGGTGGCAAAGCTGTTGCTGCCGAGTTCGCAGCCAAAGGACATTCTGTCAGCATTTTTTGAAAAAAATACCAAACGATGATTTTAGAAAACTACAAGCAAGTGGAACTATAAACTAACTGGAACAATGAACTATGAATCCAAATTAATCTAGTCACTGACGATATGGCGGAAGCTATAGAAGGGCGAGACATGATTTTGGTTGTTGTACCAGCCTTTGCTCACGAACCACTGTTTAAAGAATTGGTACCACTATTAAAAGATGGTCAGGATGTTGTTGTTTTCCCAGGTAATTACTCAACTTTTATCATTCATAAGATCATGCGTGAAATGGGATTAAATACGAAAATAACCGTATCTGAAACAGTTTCCTTACCATATGCATGTCGTGCAACGAGTTTTAATGAAGTTGAAATATATAAGAAGAAAAAGGTCATGAAATTAGGAACCTGTCCTGTTGCTTCTAATGCAGATGTTGTTGCGGGGCTTGGCGAAGCATTGGATATGTTTGAGCCGGCAGAAAATGTATTAGAAATAGCATTAGACAACCCTAATTTGGTGGTTCACCCTTTGCCTACCTTTTAAACATGCTGGAATAGAAGCAGATCCGAAGGGATGGCGTCATTATATTGACGGCATTAGTCCGGTCATCTCAGAGAATGTACACTTACTTGATGACGAGCGATTGGCTATTGGTAGTGCATATGGACTTAACCTAGTAAGTGTTTTAGAATCACTAAAAACATACTACGGTCAAAACGAATCGAATAATATATTTGAGTATGTTAACAGTGATCAAAGTCCTTACAAAGAAATCTATGGTCAAAACGTATTTGGACGCTATGTGTCTGAAGATTTACCATTTTTAGCTGTACCAGCTAAACAACTAGCTGAAAAAGCAGGTATAGAAGTACCATGGTTAAAAGTACTTATTGATTTAGGTTCGTTAGTGCATAAAAAGAACTATGAAGTAGAAGGGTACAATCTTGAAAAACTAGGAATCAAAGATATGGAGCTAGATGCGATTATCGAAATGATTTCTTAGGTTAAAATGTTCACCCACCTCTTAAAATATGACAGGGCCTTAAAGGCTCTGTCTTTTTTCGTGAAAACAAAAACAGCATAAAATAAGACACTGCCCCACAATTATAAATACATTTATAGTTGTGGGCAGTGTCCTATTTTATATTGGGCGCGTCCGCGACCACAGCAATGTGCTTTTTCATTGCTGGGCTTTTTTAAGTACTTTGCTCCACCGATCTTCTAAAACCATTGCAGATGATAGTTTGCAATAAGTTGATTAAAAGCTCTAAAACTTCGTTATTTTATTAACTTTTACAAATTGTTAATAAATATTGACACATTTGCACAATGGGATTATACTGTTTGTATAAATGTAGGACAATTAAACAATAAGAAATATGGAGGGGGCGTATCTTATCCGATCAGTAGCGAAAGAAATTATACAATCCTTATCTACGGTGATTTTTCACCCGATATTTGTAACAGATTTAGAGGGTGTGATCCTTGCTTCAACTAACGAGACTCTGGAGAGTAGCCATTACTTCCCAGCGGTTGATGCCATCGCCAATAAGGAAATGGTCGTCAACGAATCAACGTTTTTTAGTATTGGGCATCAGAAACATTGTGGGTGCGTAGTACCCGTTGAAGTTAATCAGCATGTTGCTGGTACAGTAGGTATTTTAGGAGATCCCAACGAAACGCTTAAATTCATGGGTCTTTTAAAGAAATATGCAGAGCTATTAGCATTAGGTCATGAGGAACGTAAAGGTGTTGTTTCGAGACAAAAGAAAGTTGGAGACTTAGTAAAAGCCATTTCAAATTACGATCCGGATCAAGACGAAGATATTTTACTTTGCTCACAAGCAATGGAAATGGGATTTAATCTTGAATCGGACTATGTAAGCATGATTGTAGAGCTCAAGCACGAAGATGGCAGTGTTAAACAAGAACAATTAGACTTAGTTTTCGAAATGATCAAACTCGAATTTCTTAATCCTTTGAACATGATGAGTCAATTAACACAAGATAAGTTTTTCCTATTTGTAAATGATACATATCAACAAGGGGGAAGCAAATCATATTCAGGAGACAAAACTTAAAGCTGATAAGTTAACAAGAAAACTAGAACAACGTGGGTGGTCTGTGTATGTAGGTATTGGATCAACAGGGTCATCCATAAGCGAATTGCATCATATCTACTATGAAGCTTGGATCGCACTTACGCTTGCTAAAAAGTTCGAGAAAAATAAGCGCATTGCATTTATAGGAGACTATCTATTAGAAGAAATTCTGCTAAGTGCTAACAAGAAATGTTGTGAAGCTTATCTTGATAAAACGGTCAATAAAATTAAAACCATCGATGAAGATGATGTTTTGTTTAATACCGTTAAAGTATGGTGTGAATCAGGATTTAGGAAAAATGAAACATCCAAGAAACTTAATATTCATCGAAATACTTTAGACTACCGCTTAAGACGTATCGAAGATGCTTCTGGTGTATGTGTAGACAAGTACAAAGAGATATTAAGGCTGTATTTAGGTATATTGATAGACGGTGTATTTAGCACCTGATTTTTTTAAAACTTCAATTGTTGGACAATTGAACAATGCAAAAAGGGGGAGGATTATGCAAACAGGCTACGAAAGACCTAAGTTCCTCAAATGGTTTTACGGGATTCAAGACATTGTAGCAGTGGGGTTAATGTCTTTGGCAACATTACTCGTATTCATTCAGGTACTTCTGAGATACGTATTTAAAGCACCACTCATGGGCATTGAGGAACTTTTACTATTCCCAAGTATTTGGTTATACATGGTTGGGGGAGCCAATGCTTCATTTAAAAAAGAACACATTTCATGCGGTATTTTAACACTTTATATTAAAAAAGAACGTAGTATCAAAATATTTAATGTATGTAGAGATCTAATCTCAGTCTCAGTATGTGGTTGGTTAACATATTGGGCATTCTGGTACTTCATGTATTCCCTAAAGGTTTGGAAAGTAAGTGATCTACTTTATATTCCAATGTTCTTAGGTGAAAGTGCTCTATTCTTAGGACTTGTATTCATGTTGTTATACGCAGTTTTAGATGTAGTAGAAGCGATTATGATTCTATTTCCAAGAAAAAAGACAGAACAACAAACTGTAGAAGTCACTGAGGGAGGTGCATAAGCATGTTAACAATCGTTTTATTAGATGTAATACTACTCGTATTTTTACTCATGATGAGTGTACCTTTACCTTATTGTTTTGGTGGTGCTCTTGCATTTATGGCCATATTTGGTGGCGTATCAATGAAGAGTATGATGTTATGGGGATTTAACTCCATGATCAGCCCAATATTACTAGCAAGTCCACTGTTTATACTTGCAGGAACCTTGATGGGAGGGAGCGGCATTGCGAAACACTTACTCAACTTTGCAGACATCTTCGTTGGGAAGATTAAAGGTGGTATTGGCGTTGTTGCTGTCGTTACATGTGCCATTATTGGTGCTATCTCAGGTAGTGGTTTTACAGGTGTAGCTGCAACGGGTCCTATCCTTATACCACGTATGGTAGAACAAGGTTATCCGAGAGGTTACTCAACGGCACTGGTAACAGTATCATCTGTACTTGGCTTACTCATTCCACCAAGCGTCATTATGATCTTTTACGGATGGGTTACAGATACATCTATCCTAGCTTGTTTCTTATCAACAGTAGGTCCTGGTATTTTAGTTGTACTCATGTTCTCTATCATAAACATGGTTTGGGTACGCAAGTTTCCAGACATTAAATTAGAAGAGTCTTTAAGTAAACTTGAAGAACGTAAGAAAAATGTAAAACGAGGAATTCAAGCTATTCCAGCAATGATGATGCCAATTATTATTTTAGGGGAATCTACGGGGTGTATTTACACCAACTGAAGCAGCAGCAGTTGCAGCAGTATTAACAGTACCTGTCGGATCTGGATTTATAAAGAATGAAAGGCAGAGACTTCGTTAAATTAGCGAGTGACTCATCAACATCTGTAGGTGCTATTATGACCATGATCATATTTACCCTCATGTTGAGTCAAACATTTGTACTGCTTCAAGTGCCACAAGCAATTATCAAATTACTATTTAACGTTTACTGAAAATCCTATTATTTTACTGATCATTATTAACTTCTTCCTCTTTATAGTAGGAATGATCGTTAACGATATTACAGGTATGATCCTAGTTGCACCATTATTATTGCCACTTGTTATCCAACTTGGTTTAAGTCCGGTTCATTTTGCAGCTATTATGGGCGTCAACTTAGCAATGGGTGGTGTAACCCCTCCATACGCAAGTATATTATACCTAGGTATGCGAATCGGAAAATGTGAATTTAGTGAAATACTCAAACCAACCATGGTCTTCCTTGTACTAGGATACGTACCGGTTGTGTTTATAACAACATTCTGGGCACCATTGTCGATGTTCTTGCCTAAATTAATGGGCTTAGCATAATACTTTTCCTGATTCGTTCAGGACACTATTTCAAGGGGGATTATAAGCATGAAGAAGAGTTTGAAAAAGGTTTTAATCGTAATTTTGGTATTAAGTCTTACACTTTTAGCAGCATGTGGGGGAAAAAGTGAATCGACTGATGCAGGCGCTACAAAAGAACCATCCAACCAAGATCATGGAAATTGGTCATGTACGTCCAGAAGGAACATCGACTCATACAGACGTAGAAAGCTTTGCAGCAGCTCTAAACGAAGGTAGTAATGGTAATATAGCTTTAGAAATATACCCTGCAAGTCAATTAGGTAACTATACAGTAGTACAAGAACGTATTAGTTTAGGTGATATAGAAATGCAACTTGCACCAGCAGGTACAAGTGTAAACAAAGGACTTGGAATTGCTTCAGCTCCTTATATTGTAACAACTTGGGACGAAGCAAGAGAAGTATTTAAGCGTGACGGCAAGCTAATGAGCGAAATCAAATCAATGCTTGCAGACGAAAATATTACACTTATTGCAGCTTACCCTAAGTACTTTGGTGGTATTGCACTTAAAGAAGAACCAACAAACGTTAAAGACGTGAGTGCAGACAAAGGTATTAAAATCCGTGTTCCAAACATGAAAGCATACGAAAAAACAGCTCAAGCTTTAGGTTTTACAGCAACACCAATTGCTTACTCAGAAGCATTTACAGCGATTCAAACAGGAATCGTTGACGGTGCAATCGGTTCAGGTGCAGAAGGCTACTATGCAAGTTTCCGTGACGTAACTAACTATTACCTACCACTAAACGATCATTTCGAAATGTGGTTCCTATACATGAGTACAGACGTATGGAATGGTCTTTCAGCAGAAGAGCAAGCACTTGTTGCAGACGAAGGTCTTAAGTTAGAAGAACAACGTTTTGTAGTTGCAGAAGAAGAGCAAAAACACTTCGAAGCAGAACTAGCAGCAAGCGGTATCGAAGTATACGAATTCTCACAAGAAGAGTTAACAGCAATGCAACAAAAAGTTAAAACAGAAGTATGGCCAGAAATCAAAGACGAGTTCGGCGCAGACTTATTTGACAGTGTAGTAGTACAGTAATAGCTTTTAACTCAGATTATTTATTATGGATAATCTGATTTAACAAAGTACGTGTGAGATAACCCTTCTCACCCCAAAACACGTACTATATTAGAACCCTATAATAATGTAAAGAAACGAAGTATCCCATGGATGCTTCGTTTCTTTGTACGTGTAAAGGTTTATGTAGGTTGCACATTAGAATTATAAGAATAACAAGTGTGGTTATGGCTAAATTGACCTAACATACTCAATTCCATCAGAAGTAATTGAATAATGAGAATCAGGAATTATGCTCGGATCATCTAATTTCATTGTTCTCGAAGAAATATAGTATAGATCTAATAGTACCTGCAAGCATTCATCAAGCTTCGAATTCTTTTTGTTAAACTCTTTCATAAGAGCACTCTTAGGAATATAAATAAAATCTTGATGGTTTTCTTCCCATTTATCATAAAGCAATTTTAATAAAACTGTACAAGACTTTGGATAGATATCATTCATTTTTAACACGACTCCTTTCACCACACCTGTATTTAGAGGATACCCAAAATGGATATTAGAAAAACTTAAGACTTAGAAGATCGTTAGGAGCTTTGCATGAGTAGAAAGCTAGGAATTTATAAAACTTGGACTACCAGTGCATTATAAATAAACTATATTGTTGATATATGAGTGCAATAAAATTGAAATAATAGAGCAAGGTGTACTTTTACGCGTTTTGGATATAATACTATTTGATATTTGTACCACAAAACTTACCCCTGTTCCACAACTTCTGGAACAGGGGTATTTTGTGGTACAATGTTGATAACTATTATATTAGACCTGTTTCAGAAGCTATGAAACAGAGATGTATTTAACGGAACGGAGGTGTAATAATGAATAGGAATAAATATTTAAATCCAATTTTTGGTGATGTGATTTCATATCTTGAATTATTATTCGGTTTAACTGGACCATTTGAACGAAGAAATCCTAATGATTTGAAAAATTATCTCAAACTGTATGAATACTGTGATGTTGAGATTGATGAAGTAAAGTTGGTCCTATTTCACTGTTTAGAGAAAGAATTACCACATATTAAAACGTTGAAGAAGCATATGAATCGTATGAGAGTGTCATGGAATGACAATGTTCACCTAGTACTCGTTCTTTCAAATATTAGTAAGTATCAGCGGAATCTTCTGTTAAAGGAACGAATTTCATTCATTGTGCCTCAAATCAGATGTATGTTCCCATTTAGGAGCAGTTATCAATGAACATATTCGTGAGGACCATGAAGTGCAAGAATACTTATCTCCAAGTGCACAAAGAGTTATGTATGTTTTTTTGGAAAAAGAAGAAAACTACCAATCCGAATTAAGTGTAGTGTTGGAATATTCTAAAACAAGTATTTCAAGAGCTTTGAATGAACTCAGTGACCATGGTCTTATATACGCAGAAAGCACAAATTCAATGAAAATTTGGAGACGATCGAATGATCTTCATGACACTTGGAGAATATTGAAAAACGTTATGAAAAGTCCTGTAAAAAAGGTGATTTGGGTAAAAAGAAAAAAAGGATTATTCGAGATACCGGTACCATACCTAAAGGAAGCAAGTGAATCCTATCTATCTAGATTTGGGATGCTGATGCCCCCGTTTATGAACAAAAAGCAATGTATGAAAAAGATTGGCGTGAGAATAAAGAGGAGTTTAAAGAAGTACGCAAGAACACAGAGGGTAGTATTCAATTGGAAATATGGAATCACGAACTTCCACTACAAATGGGATATATTCATCCAGTTGCCATTGCATCAACATTACTAGGAGAGCGAGACCCTAGGATTGAAGATGAAGTTGATACATTAATTAGGAAATACTTGGAGGAAAATGATTAATGATTGGATTGGATGCATTCAAAGATCATTTTAAAGATTATGATGGGACTTATACGTTGATTGGAGGGGCAGCTTGTTATTTACACATGAAAGAAGAGGATTTAGAATTTAGGGCCACAAAAGATCTTGACCTTGTATTATGTGTTGAAGCTATTAAAACAGAATTTGTACAGCACTTTTGGGATTTTATAAATGCTGGAGGTTATCAATTTCGTAAGAAAGATACAGGAAAAGCTCACTTGTATCGATTTGACAAGCCGACAAAACCTGGATTCCCCTACATGCTTGAGCTTCTCTCTCGACAGCCAGACTTGCTAGATGATGCAAACTTGGATATATTACACCAATGGCTTCAGATGAAAAGATTGTTAGTTTATCCGCCATTATCCTTGACAAAGAATATTACCAATTCATTATGGATTGCCGTATGGAGTTGGACGGCATTGCCCTTGTTGGTCCTGAATGTCTAATTCCTCTGAAAGCTAAAGCGTGGTTGAATTACAAAAAAAGCTAAAGAGAAAGGAGAACATGTCAATGATAAAGATCTTAGGAAACATAAAAATGATGTGTTTGTTCTCCACGAGTTAATGACGACTAAAAACTTGATGGCATACCCAAAAGTATCTCTAATGATGTAATGACTTTTATTGACGCTATGAAATTAGAACAGATTGATGCGAAACGACTTCAGTTAAGTCAATCGATTGAAGAGATTATTGAGAGCTTAAACACTATATATGGAGAATAAATTATAAATAGAAAGAAACGCAACACAATCTAACTTTGTGTTGTGTTTTTTATATTTGTTAAACAAGAATGAATTAAATGATTACAAAATTTGGATGGAAAATAGAGGGTTTAATATGTTTTTACTAGAAATAAGAGATAGTATAAAAGAATATAGAGTGTGAAATAATCTAAGCATCTATAGAGAATATTACGGACGTATGTCCGTAATAAAAAGTTATGCAACAAACACATAAAGTTATTAGGTTTTATAATTAGAAAGAGAAGATCATGAAAAATAAAAAAACACTAAAAATTGGTATTATTAAATATTCTACCAGTTTTGATAATACATCTAGGGTTTGCAATATTAGATCGACAGTTGTTAACTGAAACTAGGATTTATCAAGAACTAAGAACGACTATTGGTAGGTATGAAATGGCATGCTATTTTTTATTTATCCCATTGTATTTGGTGCTTATTAACTGGATTTATTATCGTAGGAATAAAAGTTGTCGATTGACTTTCAATATAGCATTAATGTATTGCAGTATATTGATAGCTAACATTACAACATTAATTTACAATTCAAATACTATTCCCCCGATATTTTTGAACCATGGCAAGATGAATCTGCTGTAATATTTTATTGTAA
>LQAI01000217.1_pt1 | contig 11078 bp, 17 predicted proteins | sample 1535821 | NCBI WGS metagenome assembly LQAI01 (sample SAMN04331586, study PRJNA305678) | bioreactor metagenome | isolation source: bioreactor_5 inoculated with Wadden Sea sediment 1st replicate of a... | place: Germany:Bremen | reverse complement strand
AATCAACTTATGATAAAACCTGAATTCTTCTTGGATTCAGGTTTTAATAACTATGTAATCACATTTACCTACATCAATTTGATATAATAAGTAATAACTATTTGACTGACATTAGAAAGTGAGACTTATATGAATTCGTTCGTCCATTTACATTTACATACAGAGTATTCCCTACTAGACGGCTTTGCAAGAATTTCAAAGCTTTTTTTCGCGTGCAAAAGAACTCGATATGAATGCAGTTGCAATCACTGATCATGGCGCAATGTTTGGTGTTGTCGATTTTTATAAAGAAGGACAGAAGCATGGGATAAAACCTATTATAGGTGTGAAGTGTATATTGCAGCTCGTAGTCACTTGCAAAAAGACCCTGTTAAAGATAAGAACAGCGGTCATTTGGTTTTGCTTGCGAAAATCAAGTAGGTTATCAGAATCTCATTAAACTTGTATCAAGAGGATTCGTGGACGGATTCTATTACAAACCGCGTATCGATTACGAAATACTTAAAGCTCACTCAGAAGGGCTTATTTGTCTCAGTGCATGTATAGCTGGCGATGTGCAAATGCATTTGCTTAAAGATCGTTATGACGAAGCAAAAGCATTAGCTTATCGATTAGAGGAAATGTTTGGGAAAGAGCATTTTTATTTGGAACTGCAAGACCATGGAATGGAAGAGCAAAAAAAGATTAACAGTCAACTTATTCGCTTGAGCAAAGAAACAGAAATCCCCTTAGTTGCAACCAATGATGTTCATTATATTAATAAAGAGGATCATGACGTACATGATATATTGTTGTGTATTCAAACAGGTAAAAACGTAGATGACGAACAACGTATGCGTTTTCCGACTGAAGAGTTTTATTTGAAATCTACCGATGAAATGAAACAGTTGTTTCCTTATGCACCGCAAGCTATAACGAATACTCAAAAAATTGCCGATATGTGCGATGTTCATTTTGAGTTTGATACATTGCATTTACCAGAGTTTAAGCTACCTAATAACGAGTTGTCCATCGATAAACTAAGGAATCTATGTGTAGAAGGTATGCATCAACGTTATGAACAAGTTGATGATGAGCTTAATCAGCGTTTAGAGTTTGAACTAGGTATTATTGAAGAAATGGGCTATGAAGATTACTTCCTAATCGTGTGGGATTTTATTAAATATGCAAAAGATAATGAGATTCTAGTAGGACCAGGTCGTGGTAGTTGTGGCGGAAGTTTAGTTGCGTACGCGCTCAGAATAACAGATGTAGATCCCATTAAATATGGCTTATTTTTGAACGATTCTTAAACCCAGAAAGAGTTACCATGCCTGATATCGATATCGATTTTCAGGACGACCGACGCCAAGAAGTAATTGATTATGTTATTCAGAAATACGGAAAAGAAAAAGTTGCCCAAATTATAACCTTTGGAACCATGGGTGCTAGAGCTGCCATACGTGATGTAGGCCGAGTTGTAAGCATGCCTTATTCAGATGTTGATCGTATAGCCAAACTGATTCCCTTTAGTTTGGGTGTAACCATAGAAAAAGCACTTGTCATGAGTAAAGAGTTTAAGCATTTGTATGATACGGATGATGATGCTAAAAATCTTATTGATATTGCCAAAAGCGTAGAGGGAATGCCACGACATGCTTCTACCCATGCGGCAGGTGTGGTTATATCAAAAGAAGCAGTAGATCACTACGTACCACTTTATTTACAAGACGAAAACATTACAACCAATTCAATATGAACTTGTTAGAAGAATTGGGATTATTAAAAATGGATTTCTTAGGTCTGAAGACCTTAACAGTGATTCAAGGTGCTCTTGACTTAATTGAGCAAACGAGAGGGTTTAGACTCGATTTAGACACTGTATCATTAGATGACCAAAAACATATGAACTTATAAGTAGTGGCTACACGTTGGGTATATTCCAACTTGAAAGCGCCGGTATGCGTCGTTTTTATGAAAGATCTTAAACCAAGCTCTCTAGAGGATATTATTGCAGGAATCTCTCTTTACAGACCGGGTCCAATGGAATCTATCCCTAAATATATAGCCAACAAGAACAATGCATCTAAAGTACGTTATTTGCACCTATGCTAGAGTCTATTCTTGGGGTAACCTATGGTTGTCTTGTATACCAAGAGCAAGTTATGCAGGTCGTAAGAGACTTAGGTGGCTATTCTTTTGGTCGAAGTGACTTAGTTAGAAGAGCCATGGGTAAAAAGAAAATGGCTGTCATGGAGCAAGAGAGAGAGTACTTTATTCATGGTAAAGAAGATGATGAAGGAAATCTAGAAATAGAAGGGTGTATCCGAAAGGGTGTACCTGAAGATGTAGCCAATATCATATTTGATGATATGATCGATTTTGCCAAGTACGCCTTTAATAAATCCCATGCAGCGGGTTATGGTATTATTGCCTTCCAGACAGCTTATTTAAAAGCTCATTATCCAGTTGAGTTTATGGCTGCTCTTATGACCAGTGTTATGGGTAACCATTCAAAAGTTGCCCAGTATATTCAAGACTGTAAGCACATGGGTATTGAGATATTGCCACCTGATATTAATAGCAGTTACGCTAAGTTCTCTGTAGAAAATGGCAAAATAAGATATGGGATGCTTGCTATAAAAAATGTTGGCCATGGTATTATCGATTCGATAGTTAAAGCAAGATCACGGACAAGCTTTGATAACTTTTATCACTTTTGTGAATCTGTTGATTCTAAAGAATTAAACAAAAGAGCAGTTGAGAGTTTGATAAAAGCAGGCGCTTTGGACTCTTTAAATGTATACCGCTCACAATTATTAGCAACATTTGAGCGGCTCATTGATGGTATACACCAAGATAAAAGAAGAAATATCGAAGGGCAGGTATCTCTCTTTACAACCATGGAAGAATCCATACCTAAAACAATGGACTTCAATAGATATCCTGATATTGACGAGTTCTCCATGGCATATAAATTGAACTTTGAAAAAGAAATGCTAGGCATCTATTTAAGTGGACATCCCTTAGCAGAGTTTGAGAAGGACATTGAGTCTATAATGGAAGTGCACTTAGGTGATCTTAAGGAGTGTGTAAATGATCCTAACACATGTCCATATAAAGATGGGGATTCTTATGTTCTAGTGGGTATTGTTGTAAAGAAGACTGAGAAAACAACACGTAACAATAACATGATGGCCTTTATAACTGTAGAAGATCTATATGACACCATGGAAATTATTGTGTTTCCAAATGTTTATGAACGCATACGTCATAAACTTGATGAAGATAATATGATCATTGTGTCTGGTTCCCTCAATTTTAAAGAGGATGAAGATCCAAAACTCATTGCCAATAACATCATGGAATTGAATCAAGAAAATGTTAAAGCTTTTGGTCATCGTGGTAGAAAGCGGATAAAAAAGGAAAAAAAAATTATACCTTAAATTCCCAACAAAAGATAAAAGCAAACTCATGCGTGTAAAAAGTACAATTAAAAGACATATTGGTGAGATTGAAGTTGTCATATATGTAGAAGATGAGAAGAAAAAGTATAAATCCCCTGGAAACCTTGGAATCAGGCTCGAAGAGACCCTCATAAATGAATTAGAAGATATTTTAGGCAAAGAAGCTGTTAAATATGTCTAATGAATTTGTAAGAATACACAGTGCCTCAAACGTTGAAAAATCAATAAAAATCATTTAAAAATTAAAATAGTGTGTATATGTATTTTTTTGAGTCGTAAAAAAGACTAGATCCCATGTTGTTTGACAAGGTCAATGGTCCAGTTAAAAAAGAGTCTTATATAACCGGTAAACATTTTCTTAATAAAGAAGATGTATAATAAAGGTATAATTACATGCCATTACAAGGAGTGATCTGAGTGAAAAGAATTGGCATTTTAACAAGTGGCGGCGATGCGCCTGGAATGAATGCAGCTATTCGTGCAGCAGTACGTGTTGCAATCTTTAAAGGTTTAAAAGTGTCGGGTATTTATCGCGGTTATCAAGGGCTCATAGATGCAGACATTGAAGAGATGGGTGTATCATCAGTGAGTGATATTATTCACAGAGGTGGTACAAAACTCCAATCTGCGAGATGTCTTGATTTCAAAACCGAAGAAGGTTTGAAACGTGGTGTAGAAGTACTTAAATGTTTAATATTGAAGGTTTGGTTGTTATCGGTGGCGATGGGTCCTTTATGGGTGCTCAAAAGCTGAGTCATGCAGGGATCCCTACAGTTGGAATACCTGGTACAATTGATAACGACCTAGCATATACAGACTACACGATTGGATTTGATACAGCTATTAATACAGTTGTAAACGCCATCGGTAATCTGAGAGATACATCTTCTTCTATGGTAGAGCAAATATAGTAGAAGTTATGGGAAGACATTGCGGTGATATTGCACTTCATGCTGGCCTAGCTGGAGGCGCAGAAAGTGTAATTATTCCAGAAGTAGGATTCGATGAAAACGAGCTTTGCAGGGTTTTTAATCAAGGGTAAGAACCGTGGGAAGTTACATCATATTATCATCCTTGCAGAAGGTGTAGGTAAACCATTTGAACTCGAAGAAAATGATCGAGAAAAAAGGTTGGCCTAGACACCCGAGTAACAATTATGGGTCATTTGCAACGTGGTGGTGTACCAACAGCGTTCGATCGCGTTTTTAGCGAGTCGATTTGGTGGTCATGCAGTGGAGACGCTTCTTGAGGGCCGAGCGGGACGTGTTGTTGGGGTCCGGGGCGGAGGCATATTCGATATGGATATAGACGAAGCTTTAGCAATGAAGAAAGACATTGATCAAAAATTATATGATTTAACAAACATGTTGGCCATTTAAGAGTACTGAGCCCCAAAATCAGTATTTACCCTTATTATTTGCTACATATACTTGTACCAATAAGTGCACATGAATAATTTGGGTTTGAGAAATGAACAGTATGTATGATAATAATGTACATTAAAAAAAGTAAAACGAAAAAGAGCTTAGACATCGTTTTTAATTGTACATCAAGTTGATAGTTAATTATGTTAGGGGAAAAAGACGGGGGAAAATTCATGAAGAAAACAAAAATAGTTTGTACCTTAGGTCCAGCGAGTGAAAGCAAAGAAATCTTAACGGAACTTGTGAAAAATGGTTTAAATGTTGCACGATTAAACTTTTCACACGGTGACCACGAAGAGCAAAAAGCACGTATGGACACAGTTAAAGAAGTACGAGCAGAACTTGGACTTCCAGTAGCTATTCTTTTAGATACAAAAGGTCCTGAGATTCGTACAGGTAAATTTGATGCTCCAGCTTATGAGTTGGTAGAAGGACAAACTTTTACTTTAACAACAGAAGACTTTTTAGGAACACAAGATAAATGCCAAATCTCTTACACTGGTTTACCAGGTGATGTAGTTGTTGGTGATAAAATTCTTATTGATGATGGTCTTGTAGAGTTAGAAGTGTTGGAAGCGCCAAAAGGCAACGAAATCGTTTGTCGTGTAAACAATGGTGGTACTGTTAAAAACAACAAAGGTGTAAACGTACCTGGTGTTAAAATTAACTTACCAGCTATTACTGCAAAAGATATTGGCGATATTAAATTTGGTATTGAGCAAGGGATCGACTTTATTGCAGCTTCATTCATTCGTAAAGCAGACGATGTTCTTGCTATTCGTAAAATTCTTGAAGAAAACGGTGGAGATGATATCCACATTATTTCTAAAATCGAAAACCAAGAAGGTGTCGATAATTTAGACGAAATTATCCGTGTTTCTGACGGGCTTATGGTTGCACGTGGTGACTTAGGAGTTGAAATCCAACTGAGCAAGTTCCATTAGCACAAAAGTTAATGATTCAAAAAATGTAATGCTGTAGGTAAACCTGTTATTACTGCAACACAAATGCTAGACTCTATGATTCGTTTCCCAAGACCTACAAGAGCAGAGACTACAGATGTTGCTAACGCAATCTTTGATGGTACTGATGCAATCATGTTATCTGGTGAGACAGCTGCTGGTAAATACCCAGTTGAATCTGTAAAGACAATGGCTATTATTGCAACAACTACAGAAAACGCATTAGATTACGAAGCAACAATGCGTAAAAAGTAGATAAAAAGAAATGTGATGTTACCTATGCTGTTGGTCATGCAACATGTTCAACTGCACACGAATTAGAAGCTTCTGCAATTATTACAGCTACAGCTTCTGGTTTCACAGCACGTAAAGTTTCTGAATTTAGACCTAAAGCACCTATCATTGCAGCAACAGTTAATGATGCTGTAAGAAGAAAACTGGCGCTTGTATGGGGTGTTCATTCTCTAAAATTGATGAAGTAGATTCAACAGATAAAATCTTTGACTTAGCAATTGATGGCGCTAAAGATGCTGGTTTCATCCAAGAAGGTGACCTAGTTGTGATTACTGCTGGTGTGCCAGTTGGGGTTGCAGGTGCTACTAACCTTATGAAAGTTCACCTAGTAGGCGAAATCTTGATTAAAGGTTTAGGTATTGGTAAAAAAAGTTGTAACTGGAGATGTTGTTGTTGCTCGTTCGGCTGCTGAAAGCAAAAGCAAAAGTAAAAGAAGGCGATATCCTAGTAACAAATGCTACAGATAAAGATATGATGGAAGTTATTGAAATGGCTTCTGCACTAATCGTTGAGCAAGGTGGTTACACATCACATGCTGCAATTGTTGGTCTAAACTTAGGTAAACCGGTAATTGTTGGTGCTGATAATGCTACAAACATCGTAAAAGATGGTCAGTTAATTACACTAGACTCAAACAAAGGACTAGTATACTCAGGACGTACAAGAGTACTATAGTCCGTGATGTCCGCGAAAAATTAAGAACAGCACATAAAAGAGAAAGAGTAGATGAAGAAGTGTTCACACTTCGGCATCTACTCTTCTCTTTTATGTATTGGGCGCATTCCGCGACCGCAGCAATGTCGGTTTTAGCATTGCTGGGCTGTTCTAAGGGCGTTAAAGAGTTTATGGAATGCTGCGCTGTTCAAAAATGTTTAAAAACGTTTTATGGAATAAAGCAAAAAAGTGTTCACACTTCGGCATCTACTCTTTCTCTTTTATTGTATTGGGCGCATTCCGCGACCGCAGCAATGCTGTTTTTGCATTGCTGGGCTGTTCAAAAGGTGTTAAAGAATTTATAGAATTGCTGGGCTGTTCAAAAAGTTTCAAAATGTATTGGATACCTTAAAACACATTAAAGAAAATCACCATAACCACAACAACATTAAAACCACTCACTATATAAAATGTTGTATAAATTATCTAGAAGAAAAGAAAGTTTTAATTTAGTGTCATATAAAATTATTTTTAGCCATAATAACCAGAGTGTTGTGCACTTGCTACATTTGATTGTATGATAAAGACCCAATTAGGTTGTTTTTGGAGAATGTATTTGTTGAAAATATACATAGATGAAGTAGTGCCTTTTGCCTTATAATGAATCAGTAGTTGAGAGCAAGCTTTCTACAGTTGTTGTTTATAACATACAAATGTAGATGCGTACTATTTAACTCATAACCGAACCCCTTCGGTAAAAATAATCCCGAGTACAGAACTTTATCCCTAAGCAGTTCTGATAATTCGGGAGTAGACATTAAGTATCCGCGAAAAACTAAGAACAGCAGTAAATAAAGTAGAGATATAAAATACAAATACATTTGTTGATTTTATATCTCTACTTTATTTACTATTGGGCGCGTTCCGCGACCACAGCAATGTGCATTTCATTGCTGGGCTGTTCTGAAATGGTTTAAAAATGAAGATAACCATAGTTGGGCTTGTTCAAAGAAGAATGTGAAACAATACATTCCCATTCCTAGTCTGTTTTAAAGCTGTTTAAACCACACATTTCATTCTAGTAGAATATTAACATCAAAACAGGGTAAAGATTCCATATGATAATAATCAATATATATGAAACAGTTTCTCGAAAGTGAGTGAGATCATGGATATACAAACACTGAAAAAAAGTGGCAGAATTGCACAAGTCCCCATAGATGAACATGTTTTTTATCAAGGTGAAGAAGGAAAGAGTGCCTATTTTCTACTAAAAGGGAATGTAGAAGTTTTAGTAAGCTCAAAAGGCGATGGTAGTTTATATAAACTAGCAGACCTTACTGATGGTGCTGTTTTTGGTGAAATGGCCCTTCTTGATGCACAAAAAGAAGTGCAACAATAAGGACAACATCAGATTGTGTATTCCTAGTAATTGATGAATCACATTTCGAGAAATTGGTTAAGCAAGAACCTCAAATGGCACATAACTTATTATTGACCATGGCAGAACGATTAAATAAACTTTATTCAAAACTAGATACTAATACAGAAGAATGCAATGAAGAAAGCTTGATACAAAGTGCTGACAGGTCTTTAAAACCAATATCTGTTAGGAAAGGCGAAAAACTATTTTGTAAGGGCGAGTATGCAGACACCATGGCATTTATTCTAGGAGGATCTGTTATAGTAAGTGGTTATGATGAACTTGACCAAGAAAGTATTACGACCGTAGAAAGAGGAAATTTAATTGGTTACTCTAACTTGTTCTACCCTGGAATACGTTTAGAAAGTGCAGAAGCAATTGAAGATGCATACTTAATCGTTATAGATAAAGCGCATTTGGAAGAATTCTTTTTAGGTTATCCAATGGCATTTAAGCAATTGGTAAGAGAAATAAGCTCAGAAATTCGTCATTTTTAATGAGGTATTGATGCTACAAGAATCCAGCAGTGCTACTGTCGGATATGAAATTATAGAAAGTGACACAGAACTTGTATCAAAAAGTAAGAATCCTAAGAAAGGGGCAGAGCTATTTAAGGGATTAAACTTAAATGACTATTTGGCAAGAAGAGAGATTACATGTCCAATATGTGGAGAAAAATTCGAAGTATTAACCATTCGTCATTCTAAACTAAAATTAAAATCCATAACCAACGAATACAGAAAGATCTACAATGGTTTTGATGAACTTTGGTATCATATTTGGGCATGTCCAAAATGTAGGTACCATAACTATTCTCATGATTATTTTAATTTATCGATTAAAAGAAAAATTATAATCTAAAAAAGAAGATTACTTAAAAAAGAAGCATAATTTTAGATATATTCCTAAGAAAAAAGGGAACTTAAACCAAGTGATTAATGAACACTATAATCTACTGCTTTGCAAGTCATTGGCAGAATCCTCAGCATTGAGACAAGCAAAAGTTTGGTTGCATATGGCATGGTTAAATGACGATGCGTATAATACTATGGAACGTGATGAAGCCTATAGAAAAGCAAGAAAACTTTATTACGACGGATGGTACGAAAGTAAAGATCCTTTAACTTTAGAAGAAGAACAACAACTTAGCATACTCTTAGCAGAGTTATATCTTAAAGATGGTCGATTAAAAGAAGCTAGACAGTATTTATTAAGAGCAGTAAACAAGTCGGGTAATAAGGTGTTTAATAGACAGGCTCAAACCGTATGTATGATATACGAGAAATTATGGAGGATGAGAAGAATAAAGAAGTTGAAGCAAATGATGAAGATTTTGAGATTGAAGTTGGTGAAGAATAAATGTGAATGAGTAAAGGTTCAATTCTTGGTGGATAAAGGGTTTGGATCTTTTTTATAAAAAATGAATTGGGATATTTAAGTAAAGAAGAACAACCCAGCAATGAAAAGCCATTGCTGCGGTCGCTTTGGTCTTTATATGGGTTGAGCTAGTCTTGAGTAGTTAAGAACAGCCCAGCAATGAAAAGGCCATTGCTGTGGTCGCTTGACGCGCCCAATGTCTGAACCTAAATAAAGGTATAAGGATGAATAAATTCGCCCTTTATACCTTTATTTTAGGTTCAGTCGCTGTTCTTTGTTTTTCACGAAAAAAAAATTAACCTCGAAAAGTTTTCGAGGCAAAGTCTAAAGGGGTTATTTCCGCAGAACTTTCTACGCTCTCATTTAATACCCGGTTAGATGAGGTCTAATCAAACATTTTCATAAGCCAAAAAGATTTTTTGTGTTAAAATCATATTGGAGTATATTAAACACTTAATAAAATGATTAAGAACATAGGAGAAAACTATGTATTATAATGATGCATTTGTAAGACCGCGTTATGAAGAAACAGATCAAATGGGAGTTGTATACCATGGTAATTACTTGACCTACTTTGAAGTAGGACGCAGCGAGTATTTTAGATCATTAGGGTATAGCTATAGGAAACTGGAAGAGGAAGGTATTATTTTCCCTGTAATTAATGTCAGTTGTAATTATATTTTACCGGCTAGGTACGATGACGAACTAGCTATTAGAACGCGAATCATCGATTTAAAAGGAGCACGACTTGAACTTTTCTATGAAGTTGTTCGTAAAGACCATGGTGTGGAAGTTATACTTGCTACTGGTAAAACCCAACATGCCTTTGTAAATAAAGAGCTAAAACCTGTTAGATTAAGACGTGCGAATCCAACTTTTTGGAACCTGCTAGAATCTCATTTTGAAACATTGAAGGAGAACTGATTAATGATAAAAAGAAGACTTGGTAAAACGGATTTAGAAGTGAGTGTTATAGGATTTGGTGGCATACCCATTCAGAGAGTAAATCAAGCTGAGGCCCATCGTATACTTACGAGAGCATCTGAATTGGGTTCTAATTTTATAGATAGTGCACGTGGTTACACCATTAGTGAAGAGTGCATTGGTCATGCAATACAAGGACACCGTGACAAATGGATATTAGCTACAAAATCAATGGCTGGCGACTATGAGTCTATGAAGCGAGATATCCAGATTAGTTTAGATAACTTTAAAACTGACTATATTGATTTATATCAATTTCACTTTGTAAAAGACCAAGAAAAATAATGATCAAATCATGGGTGAAAATGGTGCATATAAAGCATTAGAAGAAGCTAAAAAAAGAAGGTCGTATTGGTCATATAGGAATTACATCACACTCCGTTGATATTTTAGAAATGGCAGTTGAAACAGGCAAGTTCGATACGATTCAATTCCCTTATAATATAATTGAAAGACAAGGGGAAAAACTTTTTGAAAGAGCCAAAGAACTGGATATTGGCGTCATTATAATGAA
>LQAI01000216.1_pt1 | contig 11086 bp, 18 predicted proteins | sample 1535821 | NCBI WGS metagenome assembly LQAI01 (sample SAMN04331586, study PRJNA305678) | bioreactor metagenome | isolation source: bioreactor_5 inoculated with Wadden Sea sediment 1st replicate of a... | place: Germany:Bremen | reverse complement strand
CATCGGGTTGGATTTGGAGGAGTGTTGGTGCAGAATGTCGAGATTGATCTGATTTGGCCACCAGTCCCTGTTTGATGTGCCTCGCCCTGCTGCGTGGCTGTCAGTGTTTCCTGTTACCGGGCATTTCTTGGCGTCACTCATAAAATTACCTCCCATTATTTCGTGAAGATATGTATTGTGCTGACCTGATTGCCATAATTGGCAGTCAGGCGAGATGTGCTTCGCCTTGGTAAAAGCTCGTGCTAATTGCTACTAGCATTCTGCTTTATCACGATTTGTCTTGGAGTAACTGATAAAGCCATAATTCTAACAAGCGTACTATGGATCGTTCGATTTTTGCGAGCCTGAGTCGTTTCAGGTGATTTTGAACGGAGTAGGATAAAATAAAGGCGGCCCTTGTGAGCCGCCTGTGTTCATGTGCAGATTATATTTTGAATTGAGTACTTTCCAGAGCCAGCCATAGGCATGAAACAGATGCAAGGGAGGAGCGGTTGTTAAGCCGAGGGAAGGTGTGCGTGGATCGGTTCCCTGATTTTCAGCAGGTCGCTGAATGCCTGAACGCGCATGTGCGATGCTTCGCTCAGGCGTTCTCCCTTATGCAGGAGAATGGCTCCCGCTTCGGTTACCATGTCTTTCTGCATTATCATGCCGGGTTGCAACTCCGTGACATTGAGCGGGTTGTCGGTAGTCTTGCCGTTTTCATCCCGGTGTCTGGCAAGAGAATCCACCACCTTTTGGTCGTAAATGTCCGGTTTGGACCGCATGTACTCTATGGCTTTGTCCGGATCTGATCCGTTGAGTTCCATTTGGTCGATGTCCACGCAAACTTTGAGAATGCGTGCACCGAGAGGAGGATTCTTGGAACATGCCGTGTTTTGGTGACGGATGGCTGCTGCCATTTTACCCATGCGAGGCATGCCTTCCAGCAGTCTGGCGGCGATGAGCGGGTGGGTTCGGAACTGTTTCATGTCCTGTTTGGTGATATTTCGGCCTATTTCCATCTTTTTGAGCAGGCCTTCCGGCAGTCCTACGCAGCCGATATTGGAGAGAAGCACGATCATGTCCATCATCTGTGGAGGCATGGCCTTGAGGTCTTTGCATATACGCTGTGCGCGCCGCCTGATTCGTTTGCTGCGGCGTACGGCAAGCGGGTGTGTCGTTTCGAGAATGGCTACCAGCGTGCGGACGCTGCCGAGCAGGGTGTCCTTCATGGCTTCCATCTCGGCCCGTTCCGCTTGAATGAAACAACAGCATTGGAAATTGTTTTCAAAAGCAGTTCCTGAGGGCATGGCTTGCTGAGCAGGTTGGCGACATGGGCCTTGTTGATGGCTGCTTCAGCTGTTTCGAAGTCGCGGTCCTCGGTTACCATGAGCCGTATGGTCTGCGGATGTTTTTATATGCCGCTGTCAGTAGTTCGAGCCCACTCATTCCCGGAAGGTCTCGGCCAGAAAGAAGCACCATGAAGCGGCTGTCTTTGGCCGAGCAGGGCCAGTGCTTTTTCCCCGTTGTCCAGATGAGTTACATCGAACTTTCCGGCCAGTGTGACCATGGTTTCCTTTGCGCATTCCCGGTCAGTGGTGACGAGCAGTATTTTGGGCTTTGCCATGGGTAATCTCCTGTCTGGCTATAAGCCGGTGATGGCGATGCCGCACTGTTCCGCATCCCAGTGGAACTTGGAGGCCTGTTCCGCCTTGTTCAGCGTGATGGAACGGTCTCCAATGTTGATGGTCACTCCAGCGTGGGTTGTCTTCCTGGCTCTGAGTTTAATCTTGGAGAGTTCTTTGCTCTGCGCCATCAGCATTTCATCTTTTTTCTTTTCATTGTCAGCAAGTTCTTTCAGGAGGTAAGCCTTGATCTTGAAAAGTTCGGCTATGATCGCCCGGTCTTCCTTCGGAGCCATCAGCAGAGTCTTCTTGGGGTCTTCCGTGCCGATGAATTTCCCCAATTCGTCAATGCGTTCACGGATGGCTGCGTCCTCCTGATCCAGACTGCTGTCCTCGCTACCGGGAAGGGCCAGTGTGACAGAGGTCAATGTGCCGGTATCAGTGCCTACTTCCGCGACGTTCATGCCTGCACATACGTAATTCCCGCCGTTGACGATTCCCTTGTCAGATTCGGCGATGATCCGCCTCCGGCCGTGATGTCGCAGTTGGCAATGTCCACATCCACGATAACGTCGCCGCCTGCGCGGATGGTGGCGTTACGAATGAACTTTGCCGTTACATTGCCGCCCGCTTCGATGAAACCGCCTTCTTCCATGAGGACGCCGCCGCCTACGTTGACGTCGGCCCCTGCCCTGATGATGGCGTTTTCGACCACAACGTCGACCACGACGCTTTCCTCGGCCGAAACTTCCGTGCCGGTGGTGACGGTCCCTTTGATCAGTATGGACCCTTTTGCCACATGTACGTTGCCGGAAGCGAGATCCACGTCGGAGTTGATTTCCAGAACATCGGAAATGGACAGCGAGCCTTCCTTGTAAATCACCATGCCTGGAGCTGCGGCAGTGAAAACAGTGGCTCCTCCGTCACCGTCCGAGGCTGTAACGTTGTTGCCTGCCTTGATGGTCTGGGGTTGTCCGTTTTCTGCGGGGATTTCGTTGCCGAGTACGTCGAATCCGGGAACACCGTTGGTGGGCGGTATCAGGGTGGCTATTTCGTCGCCTTCTCCCACGCAAAGGTGCCGCCGCGTTCACGGAAGTCTACAGTGCCGTCTTTCTTTACTTCACCGACCGAACTGTCTTTTCTGAATTTGAGCTGGATTTCTCCGTCACGTCCGTTGAGTGGCTGTTGTCCTTTGGCGATCTCGACGGCTTTGACCGGGGCGTCCTCTTTTTGTGCTTTGGCAACAGCGTCATCCAAAGCGTCATTGTCCACCCCTCTGCACCCTTCGGGGAGGGTCGCACGGTATTGGTCGTCGGAAATGGTTTTCCCGAAGCAGTCCTTGGGAAAGAAGTCCATGGTAAGAGTCTGCCCATTGTCGGATGTCGACCAGAGCGGAACGACGCGTATGCCTTTGGCTGTTGCTTCAAGCATGCCGACAGCGGTTGCCATGACTGTGGCGGCTTTTGGGTCACATTCGAGGTTCGCTTCCTGGTAACTGATTTTCTTGTTGCTATCCGGGGGATCTCGTCAGGCAGTTGATCCTGATTCAGCTTGGCAATGGGGTGTCCCGGGACCACGGGGAGGTCGAAGTCGCAGAGCGGGGATATGTGTTCCTTTGTCAGGGGGCAGAGTGTTTCTTCGTTGCCGGTGGCCATGGAAGGTGACTCCTTGTCACTGAAATTCTTCTGCAATCAGGGAATATTTGTAGTTCATATTACGCATATGGCTGACTTCTGGTCAATGATGTCTGGAGATTTTGTGAAAATTGAAGGGGTTGGTTCAAACAAGTAGCCCCGCTCCTCTCATGAGAGTGGAGCGGGGTTCCTTTTGCGTGGCGTTATTTCCGAGCCATCAGATCATGGTGTTGATAAGAGTCCCTTTTGCATAAGCGCCAAGGACATTGGTTTGGAAGTCATAGCTTTGGGCCATGCCGGTTTTATCACCGGAAGTGGACCCGGAATTCATGTAATCCAGAGTTTTTGAAACAAGCGCTCCCTCGGCAGACGCCTTGTCCACCGGGGCAGGGCTTGAGCCGTTGCCGGTATTGTTCATGATGTCCAGAGTCTCGGAAACCACGGCTGCGCCAAACGTCTTTTGGTCGAATGGCATCGGGCTCCCAAGACCGCCAATTGCCATGGTCATAGTCTACCCTCCCTGCCGTCAGGCCGGAAATAACGCCTAACCATCCTGAATCAGAATGGAAATTTCTGTGCTTGCGTTGCCGGAAGGGCTGTGGACCTCGTTTTGAGCTTCCTCCAATGTTTCGGGTTAATATACTCCCGTATCAGCCTTATCGGGAAAAGACTGACGATCTTTAGACGGGAAACAATAATTCTTGTTCTTTTGGTGGCGGCGGGTAGGATGGATATACGTAATTAATAAAATATGACGTCTGCTTTCGGTCAAAGTTTGACTGAGAGCAGACGTCAGTAAAAGGAGGGCTATATGGCGGAATTTTGGTATATTGCGGCAGCTATAGTTGGCGGAGCGTTGGCTGCGCTGTTTCTGGCTCGCCGTTTCAAGGACAGATGTGCACCATGAATGTTCATGTATGCAGCACTCGGCGCAGGTTGCGCCATTTACTTTCTTTTAAAGTCTATAGTGGGTTAGGGGCTACTCGGATTCCTTGACCTCGTCCCACAGGGCGTTCATGGCGTCGAGGTCCATGTCGTTGATGTGCAGGCCGCGTTGTTCTGCCAGTTTTCCATCTCGCCGAACCGTCCGAGAAATTTCTGGTTGGCAAAATCAAGCGCGCTGTTTGCCTTGATTCCCTTGCGTCTGCCCAACTCCACCAACGTGAAAAGATAATCGCCGAATTCCTGTTCCGAGGCGGCGGCATCCTGAGCCTTCAGTGCGTCCTGCCATTCCGTCCATTCTTCCTTCAACTGTTTCTCGACAGCTTCATCCGAATCCCAGGTGAACTTGTTGCGGGCTGCCTTTGAGTTGATGCGGTAGGCCTTGAGCAGGGGGGGAGGCCTTTGGGCAGGGAGTCGAAGACGTGTTTTTTCTTCGTGCCTTCATTCTCCTTGCGTTTGGTCTTTTCCCAGTTGTCCCAGAGTTCCTCGGCATCCTTGAAATGCTTGTCAGCAAACACATGCGGGTGACGGCGAATCATTTTGGCGGTGATGTGCTTGAGCGATTCGGTCAATGTGAAGGCTTTTTCCCGTTCATAGAGTGTGGCTATGAAGATGAGGATGAAAATGACGTCGCCGAGTTCTTCCATGGCTTCGGCCCTGTCGCCGGAGCGGATTCCCTCGATGAGTTCAAAGGCTTCCTCGGCGAGATAGTCGCACATGGTCAGCGGCGTTTGTTCCCGATCCCAGGGGCAGCCGTCCGGGGCTATGAGGGCATTGATGACGTCAAGAAGCTCCTGCAGGGCCGCAGCCTGCGGGTGCTGTTCATATCGCTCATGGCGAATTCCTCCGATGGTGAATGAGGTGATGTGAGTTCTTCGAGAGAGTTATTCCTGCGGCTGTTCGTCGTCAAGGCCGATAACTTCCTTGGCGGAATCAATGGCTTCCTGTGCGGACGGGAAGGAGAAGCTCGGGATTCGAGCGCATTACGTACGGAATTGGGTGCCAAGTCCCCGACCAGTTGCAGCATGTGCTGCGAACGGGGGCGATGTATGATTCACTGAGCCATTCCGATTTGGGGCGAAAGCATGGAGAAACATCAGGACAATCAGTCCGATGAGCACGCCTTCAAGCAGACCGAAAATGCCTCCGGCGGCCCTGTCTATCCAGCCCAGCAGAGATATGTCGAGCATGGTGCGAATGGCTTTTGCGATAAGCCAGAAGACAACGAGTGTGCCGAAAAATATCAGTACATAGGCCAGTGCGCTGACCGTGATTTCACTTTTGATATACAGCTCAAGGTGAGGGACGATGAGGTGCTGATAATTGGATGCCAGAAATATTGCCAGCACAATGGCCGTCAGTGACAGTATTTCCTGAACAAGGCCGCGGAAGAAGCCCCGGATAAGAAATATGCCGACAATGCAAATAAGGATGATATCAAGAAAATTCATGGACGGTTATCCTGTTGCGTTAAAAAAATGTCCCCTGCAAGGGTCTAGCAAACTGAGGACAAAATGTGAACCGGGTCGACAGTTTTTTTTAGATTTGTACTTTCCCGGTGCGTTTGCAGGGTTGTTTCTGTACCCGAACTCGGCTAAAAGTTACGACCAGCCACTTGAAACATCGGCAAGGAGGAGTGGATGCAGGTCCATGAGACCGGATTTCCCGGTCTGCACGTTCTGGTTCCTCGTGTTTTTCAGGATGAAAGAGGTTTTTTTCTGGAAAGCTATAATCGGGAGCGGTTCAAAGAGCTCGGTATTGACTGTGAATTTGTGCAGGATAATCACGCATATTCGCGGGAATCCGGCGTACTTCGGGGATTTCATTTCCAATTGCCGCCAGCGGCCCAGGCCAAACTTGTCTGGGTGACTCGCGGGGCCGTACTGGATGTTGTGGTTGATTTGCGAAAAGGTTCGCCTACGTTTGGCAAGTGGCGGCATGTCATACTGAGTGCTGCCAATTTCAAGCGGATGTTCATTCCGCGCGGGTTCGGGCATGCCTATGTGACCATTATGCCGGACACGGAGTTCCAGTATAAGGTTGATGCGCCGTATTCGCCCGAGAACGATTGCGGCATTGTCTGGAATGATCCTGATATTGCCATGGACTGGAGTCCCGCTCTTGCCGGTCGTGAGCCGATTTTGTCGGAAAAGGACCGCAGATTGACGAAGTTGGCTGATTTTGATTCTCCCTTCATTTATGAGGAATAAATAAAATGTCTGAAACTAAGCAGTCTCGTGCGGCGTTCGCCGGGCAATGTCATGCCATTATTCTGGCCGGCGGTTCCGGCACCCGGCTTTGGCCGTTGAGCCGCAATCTGCTGCCAAAACAACTTTTGGTCCTTGGTGGCGAACTGACCTTGCTTCAGCAGACCGTTACACGTGTTCTTGAAGCGTTTGAACCTTCGCGCATATGGGTCGTTACCAACGAAGAACACGTTTTTGAGGTACGTAAGCAGATCGCTGAAATCGATTCTGAACTGGAGGGACAGGTACTGGCTGAGCCGTTGAGCCGGAATACGTTGCCCGCCATCATGCTCGGGCTCGAAAAAGTCGCAAGTGTCAACGATAAGGCGCTGGCCGCAGTTTTTCCCTCAGATCATCTGATTCGTGACAATAAGGCGTGGACGGATGATTGGTGCGTGCCTCCGAGTTGGCTGTGGAGAACGTTGTCACTTTGGAGTGGAGCCGTCCAACCTGAAACAGGTATGGCTACATTACTCTAGGTCGTGAGATCGGTGACGGTGCCTTTGAGGTCGATGGTTTTGTTGAAAGCCCGAACTGTCCATGGCAGAAGAATTCCTTCGTGCGGGAACGCATTACTGGAACAGCGGAATGTTTTTGTTCCGGGTCAAGGACTTTTTGCGGCAGGTCGCTAAATGTCAGCCCGAACTCTGGGATTGGTGGATGGCGCGTGAAGAGGCGTCGATGGTGCAGGGCTACCGTGACATACCAAACATATCAGTAGATTACGGCGTCGTCGAAAAGATAGACAATATCGCTGTCATCCGTGCCGGATTCGATTGGGATGATCTTGGCAGTTGGGAGGCCATGTATCGACTTGGTTCCAAGGACGAGAACGGGAATGTCATTCAGGGCGATGTGCTTGCCATGGACTGCCGGAATTCCCTGCTTATCAGCGAAGGAGGCAAGCTCGCGGCTGTCGGACTTAATAATATGATTATGGTCCAAACCCGCGATGCCACGTTGAGTTGTCCCATGGAGGATGTGCAGTCTGTGCGCACCGTGGTTGACCGGCTGAAGTCCGAAGGCAGCAAGCTGGTGGAAAGTCATCCTACGGTCATTCGTCCCTGGGGGAGCTATTCGGTTCTGGAAGAAGGGCCTCATTATAAAATTAAACGCATTCAGGTGAACCCGGGCGCTCGTCTGAGTTCGCAAATGCACCATCATCGCAGCGAACATTGGGTCGTGTGGATGGAACGGCAGAGGTGGAAGTTGATCGGGAACCGCGGATTCTGGTGGAGAACCAATCTGTTGATATCCCGAAGGCTTCCCAGCATCGTCTGGCTAATCCGGGCAAGGTTTCACTTAATATTATAGAGATACAAAGTGGGCCGTATCTGGAAGAAGATGACATCGTCAGGTTTGATGATGTCTATGGTCGGGTGAAGAAATAAACGTCCAAAGCGTTTTTGTATCGCACGGATATTCCTTGTGTTTTTTGTGGGCAGGAGATCGTGAAAATTTTCATATTCTCTTGACACGAAATCAATCTGTACCGTATGGAAACGTAGTTCAATTGGTGTGATTTTCACATAAACTTTAGAGTGATGGGGCGAGGTTATGGAGGAAAGAAAAGCATCGAAACGGTGTGGAGGGGCACTCCCCTTTATCATCGGCTTCCTGGCCGCTTGCGTAATTGGATGGGCTGTCATCCCCGGTTTGTTCTTCGAAAACGTTGAACAGCCGTTCAGGTTCAGCATTCCATTCACGTGGAAGGGCAGGACATGGATTGCGAAAGCTGCCACTATTTCCGGGACGACGGTTCTTATGCCGGCTTCCCGACCAACGAAGCATGTGCCGAATGTCATGCGGTTGATCCCGAAGAGGCGATGGAGGCTATTGCCGAAGCCGGTATCGACCCGAAAGACTTTGACGCAATCATGAAGGCCGAGATTGGCGCCATTGAGGACAATCTGGCGTCCGAGTCCGACGAGGACAAGCAGGCTGAACGCGAGTACGTGGTCAAGTATCTCATTCAGGGCGAAGAAGTTCCCTGGTTGAATTACCAGTACCAGCCGGACAACGTATACTTCTCTCACAAGGCTCACGAAGCTTTGAACATCGAAGAGATGGCCGAGATGAAGGATGAACTGTCCAGCGTGGTCGATCCGAGCGTGTTTGACGAACCTGCTGAGCAGAACTGTAACCTGTGCCACCTCAAGGACATCGACAAGAATGACACACCGCCGCCTTTCCAGCGGAATATTCTGTCCGGCTACAGCAAGATGACCATGAAGATGTGGAAGTGCGAAAGGTGCCATGCCCTCAAGGGCCAGCCTAACGCCTGCTACACCTGCCATAAGTAAAGGGGAACTGAAGATGAGCGTAGCACGCAGAGCTTTTATTCAGATGAGTGTGGGCGCCACCGTCGGTATCCTTTTTACACCGACGGTTTGGACCGCTCTTGATGATGTATCCATCTGGACGCAGAATTGGCCCTGGATTCCCACGTTGAAATACGGGGAAGTCAAAGGTGTGCCGACTGTGTCCAAGATGTGTGAGTCCGGCTGTGCCGTGAAGGTCCGCACTGTTGCGGGTGAAGCCTTCGGTACGGAAGGAAATGTTGAAACCCGCTTTCCGGCGGCGGTATCTGCCCCTTGTGCGCCAACGGCGTTCAGGTGAAGAACAGCCCGACCCGGATCAAGTCTCCCATGCTGAACGGCAAGGAGATTTCCTGGGACGAAGCCCGGGATGTGGTTTCCGAGAAACTCGCTGCTGCCGGCAGTAAGGTTGCTGTCATCAGCGGCGATCAGTCCGGTACTGTCAACGAAGTATTCTCCGCGCTGCTGGCCGACAAGGGCAGTGACGCATTCTACTCCATGCCTTGCGACATGCAGGCAGCGGACAAGGCATGGACCGGCCTCATGGGCGGTTCCGGCCAGATCGGTTACGATCTGGAAAATGCCGACATGGTCCTGCTGGCCGGTGCTGATGCCCTGGAATCCTGGGGACCCACCGTTGCCAACATGAAGGCTTTCGCAGCCAATGAGTCCGGAAAGTTCGTCTTTGCCGGTCCCATGCAGACCAAAACAGCTTCCGTTAACATCCAAGTGGGTGCCCGTCCCGGCAGAAGGCATGGCTGCCTTCACCCTGGGTATCTGCTATTATGTGTTGCAGGCAGGCAAGTCCGTGCCCGCAGCCGACTTTGATCAGTTCAAGGCCATGGTCATGAGCGGGTACACCCCGGCCAAGGTCGAGGCTGCTACCGGCGTCAAGGCAGACACTCTGGCGGAAGTCGCCAAGATGCTGCTTGCTGCCAGCAATCCTGTGGTTGTTCCGGCGGTTCTGTCGGTGCCAACGCCGCAGCTTCGCTTTGAACCTGCTGCTCGGCGGTGGCATGAAAGTGCTGCCCGAGTTCGGCAAGGCCATTGAAACTGCCATGTCGCGTAGTGACATGCTCAAGCAGGACATCCTGCAGGGCGTCAATGCCGACCTGCTGTTCGTCTACTCCGCCAATCCGGTTTACGCCCTGCCCGAGCAGGTCAAGGCCGGCTTCACGGTTGCCTTTGATTTCGTCAACACCGAGACGACCGCTGCTGCGGATCTCGTGCTGCCGATTCCGCATCCGTACGAGCGTTTTGACGATCTGGCGAGCCCTTACGGCGTCGCCGCAGCCACCTACAGCCTCGGTGCTCCGGTATCCAAGGCGACTTTGAACGTCATGAGCGCAGCCGACTTTGTTCTCGGACTGGCTGATCTCGGATTCGAGACTTTTGAAGAAGTTCTTGAAGCCAAGGTTGCCGCCATCGGCGCGGACATGGACGAGTTGAAGGAAGGGGCTGCCTACGTTCTGGAAGAAACTCCGGATGTTTCCGGTGTCACCCTGGCTGCCAACGTACTGGGCAAGGCCGCTGTTCCCGTCAAGTACCGGCGCATTGGGACTGGCTCCCTACACCCTGCTCAACGTGGGTACAGCCAATCAGGCCACCACACCCAACGCACCGTGCACCATCAGCAATAATCAGTTGGTCGGTGATCACATGGTCGTGATGATGGCCTCGGTCACTGCCAAGAAGCTCGGCGTCAGCGTCGGCTCCAAGGTGAAGCTCTCCGGCGGCAACGGTGAATGCACTGCTCTGGTACAGGTCTTCGAAGGCGTTCTTCCCGGCGTCGTGGCTGCCCCCTTGGGCATGGGCCACTCCGTGGGCGATGAGTTCTCGAAGGGCAAGGGCGATAATGTCTACAAGATTCTCACGGTGAGCTCCGAGGCTGCCACTGGCACCTCTACATGGGCCGGTTCCACTGTGAACGTTGCCAAAATCTAGGGGGAACCGACATGCAAACAAAAGAATTCAAAATCAAATGGGGCATGGTCATTGATATTGACAAATGCACCGGCTGCGGCGCCTGTATGGTCGGCTGCCAGGTGGAGAACAATATCGCTCCCATGACCAAGAAAGACCCATATAACTATGCTCAGGCCTTGACCAAGGATCGCGATGACGCATCCAACAAGCTCAAGACCCTGACTTGGATGAACGTTTACGAACTGTCCAACAACAAGGCCTTCCCGGAACACGAGACGGCCTATCTGCCTCGGCCTTGCATGCAGTGCGGCACCCCCGCATGTGTGCCTGTCTGTCCGGTTGTTGCGACTGACAAGAACGAAGAGGGCGGTATCGTCTCGCAGATTTACCCGCGCTGTATCGGTTGCCGGTACTGC
>LQAI01000215.1_pt1 | contig 11096 bp, 17 predicted proteins | sample 1535821 | NCBI WGS metagenome assembly LQAI01 (sample SAMN04331586, study PRJNA305678) | bioreactor metagenome | isolation source: bioreactor_5 inoculated with Wadden Sea sediment 1st replicate of a... | place: Germany:Bremen | reverse complement strand
AAGTCATCATATATACAGCTTCTGCTCTGGTAACCGAAAGGTTTTTTTCAGCCAAACCTGGGGATGTTATACCACGATCATTCAGTATTCTTTGACCGATCATATCCCAATTAAAAGATTCATCCTCTTTTATTTTACTCATAATGTATTCAATTTCTTCGTAAGTAATGGGATCACGTGGTCTTAAAGTATTGTCTGTATAGCCAATAACATAACCACCCATGTAACCTTTGAGAATGGCTTTGGCAATGGCTCCTTCATAATTACCCAACTCGTCATAATCTTCAAAGTTTGAAAGATCTACATTACCTTCAGGAATAGGCCAACTATAAATTTTGTCCAGCATTATGATGAACTCTCCACGGGTAATTGGAGAATCAGGATAAAAATTATTCTGGGAATCTGCTATGACAAATCCACTTTGCCTAAACTCTCAATCTCTGCTTCAGCCCAGTGTCCGCCTACATCTGCAAAGGGTTTATTGAATAAATCTTGTAGTTTATCAGCGTTGCCACCAATAAAAATGTTATTGTTTCGTTCTACCTCCAAGCTACTGACAAATGGATTTCCTTTAAAATATGCTTCATTTTGGACCCAATAGAACAACTGATCTTGATAGTCATCATAGCTTGGTGTCCAATAATAACTCAAACTCATGTCACCATTTGAGTCGCCATTACCGTTGCCGTACAGCAATATCCTATCGATTGCAATTTGCTTGTAAAAATCCCAGTTTTGGTCCATGAACGCCAACACATTAGCATAGGATCCATTGTACTGAATGTCTGCTACCTGCTGCTCTATAATACCTTCTCCAACTTCAAGATAATTAATCTTAGAAAAAGTGATATCATAAACATCAATGTCTTGACTAATGAAATCATCTAGCAACAATACCAGTTCTTCCTGTTTTTGTTGAAGTAAAGTAATTTTCGAGTATATTGTTGGTAGACTCAATAAAAACTCTCAATTTGATTATCTAATGCTTCTTCTTCTGATACATTATTAATGGCATCTTCATATCTCTTGTTGACTTGTTCTCGTTCAATTTTTACACTCTTATAATGCTCGATACCAGGCAGCATTAAGTAGTTTACATATAGTATCCCAATAAAGATAACAAGTAAAACTTTTATGAGTGCACCTTCGCGTCTAGATAACTTCATTAATCCACCACCTTTATTAAGTTGAACTGGATATTAAAAGTGAAAGGATCTGTACTGCCTGTAATGTTTTCTAACAAAAGTCCATCGAAGCGTTTCGATTTTCTTAAATTATACTCAAACTCGGCTATTGCATCTCGTGAATACGCCGATCCAGAAATTGTACATTCTTCAGAAGACAAGTCTACCATGTCTATATTTACATTTTCAGGAATTGAACTCAATACAGCTAATAGATGCTCTTTCTTATGATGTCAGATTCCAAAAGCTTTTTATGTATTTGTATCAAATCCTTCTGTAACGTTTGCAACTCACTGGCATAAACTCGCTTTTGATCGACGCGCGTCAAAGCCTCCTGCATTTCAGGCGAATTAATGATTTCATTCATTTCATCTATAGCTTTGTTGGCTAAAAAGATACTGCCAAATACATAGATAGGAGATCCAATTACTAGAATTAAAACAATGACTTTAAAGATTAATCTAACTGGACTCTTTTTCTTCGATTCTTTTTGTTTTCTTTTTTAGCAATATGCAAATAGGGTTCAAAAAAGTTAAAGTCTTTCATTGAATCCCTCCTATAATCTTATTAAAGCTCCAAGCGCATTAATATATGCTTGAAACTCATCGTAATCAGAATTATCTTTACCCAGATTTACACCTGCATTTTCTAATTCAAACTTAGCTGAATTTATGCCTTCGATATCTGTGATTAATTCAACCTTATACCCCAACGATCTTTCTAAATAGACATCTAAACCCTTGATCGATGCCCCACCACCAAATAAGTAGATGATATCAATCTTATTCAAGCTTCTTCTAGAAGTGTAGAATTTAAAGATCCGAACAATCTCGTCCATCCAACTATCAACAGTTGTTCGCGCTGCATTAATAACTCTACCTTCTTCTTCTGTATCTTCAACTGCGTAATTAATATTCGATAAATTTCTACGAATAATCACTGCATCTTCCAAGTATTTTCCTGTAATGCTAGCAATGTTGTTGTCAATATCATTAACTCCCATTTTTAAGAGTCGGTCAAACTGATAAATCCCTCTTTCATATAAACTCAAATGAGTTTGTAAGTGACCCACATCTAAAAACACCGAGGTCTGCTCTTTGAAAACATTCTCATTATTAATTTTTCTGTTTGTAAACAACTTCTCTATGCAATTGGAATTGATATCCAAAGCGATTGGATTAAGACCAATTGTTTGTAGTAGGTTCAAATGGCTCTCAACTAAATCTTTTGGCAAAGCAGCCACTAAAACATTTGTGAACTTAGTTCCATTCTCAATTAAATCACCTATGATGCGATGCTGAATGACGTATTGATTTAATTCGATGGGTAAATATTGTTGTATTTCATACCCGATCATATCTTTCAGGTCATTCTGCTTAACTGCTGGCAAAGTAATCTCACGAATAACTGTTGCTGAGCTGCTTATGGTCAAAACAGCATTGGAAGAGCTAAACTTGCTATCTCTTAGAGTTCCTTTTATACTTTCAGCAAGTAAATCACCATTGTATATCACACCATCCTGGTAAGTGTCTTCAGGCAATACTGAGGATGTTGCACGTTCAACAACGAGTTTATTTCTTTCTACTCTACCTTGTACAATTTTGTAGCTGTTTGAACCAATGTCAATAGCCACAATGGACCCTGAACTTTTCTTATTTAACAACGACATTGAACGCCCCCCCTTACGAATTCATGAAAAAGACTCTTAAGTAATGGAAAGTTGAATCGCTAGTGAACTAGCGATTCAACACTTCTAAGCATTATCCATTATGATGTGGTTGAGTCGTAAACCACACCTTCATCAGTATGTGTAATGGTTACACCATCATCTGTAATACTAACCGTATAGTCTCCAATATTACCGTAAGTTTCAGGTGTTAAATATGGCTCCAAGTCTGTTGAATCTAAACCAGTACTGTCTCCACCATTTGCCGCAAGCACCGCTTCTGCAGCTCTACCAATAACTTCACCAGTGGCTTTAGCTTCTGCAGATTCAGAGTCCGAAACAAACTGTGCCAATCTCGGCAATCCCAAAAGTGCTAAAATTGCCAAAATAGCAATAACAATTAATAGTTCGATCAATGTAAACCCTTTTTTTGTTCTTCGCTCTACCTCGCATTTTCAAGAAAAATTGCATGAAATACCTCCTTCACTTTAATAACAAACTAACATCACGAAGATTCTCGTCATTATTATGAATCCCCCCTTACTCTATCCTCAACATCTAGCTAGGCTAAATGGTTTGGAACATATCAAACATTGGTAATGCAATAGAAATAACAATAAACCCAACCATAACAGCCATGACAATGATTAATGCCGGTTCAAACATTGTGACAAGTTGCTGGAGCGCTAGATCGACTTCATCGTCATAGAAGTTTGCTGTTTTATCCAGCATTTCATCTAGGGTTCCAGATTCTTCACCAATTTGAACCATGTTACTGACCATTGGCGGGAACATACCATAGCGTTTTAATGGTACCGACAATGCTACACCACGCCGTACTTCCTCCCTTGTTTTACGTAGAGTGTCAATTACAAGGACATTCCCTACGACTTTTCAACATTCTCAAGTGCTTGTATTAAAGGAATACCACTCGCCAACAAGGTTGAAAGCGTCCGTGTAACCGTGATGTATAAATCTTTTGTATGATTGACTTGATAAATGGCAGTTTTAGTTTAAAAGCATCAAATTTCCATTTCCCTTCCTTGGTCAAGATATACCTTCTTACTAAGTAGAACAGTATTACAATGGAAAGTATAACAAAATACCAGTATCGCCTCACAACTTTACTCATCAATATAAGTAACTGGGTAACCATAGGTAAAGGTACTTCACTGTTTTCAAACATGGTTACAAAGGTTGGTAAAATAAAGGTTAACAAAAATATGACTACAGCAATAGCTACAAGCATTAAAATGATTGGATATACCATGGCACCACGAATCTTGTTTTTAATCTTTGTTTCTTTTTCGTAGTGAATAGCCAGTCGTTCCATTATTGTATCGATCTGCCCACTAGCTTCACCTGCGGCCACCATATGGATCATAAGCTCTGAAAAAACAGTTGCTTCCTGTTTCATTGCTTCTGATAAGGTATACCCTTTGTTAACCAGCTCGTAGATATGATTTATTACCTCTTTTAATTGCTTCTTTTCTATTTGCTGACGCAGGATATCCAGACAAGTAACAATTGGAACCCCCGCATTAAGCATGGCGTACAGCTGTCTTGTTAATACAGCCATATCCTTTGAGCTGACACCACCAAAGAAATTAATCTCAGGAGCCAAAGACTCTTGTATTTCTTCAATTTCAACAACGTATTGCTGATTTCGCCTAATCATTGCAACCACTTCACCGGTGCTATTGGCTTGAAGAACTCCTTCGAAGGTTTTCCTACTCCATCGACAGATTTGTAATTAAACTTCTTCATAAGCAGCCTCCATTAAATTATTTGTTGGCTGAGCATTTTCATCATACGTTCATAATCAAAACTGAAACTCATGGTATCTTCACGTGATATAATCCCTCTTTTAAAGAGATCTAAAAGACAATTATCCATGGTCTGCATGCCAAACTTGGAACCAGTCTGTAAAACTGATTGAATTTGGTGGGTCTTTCCTTCACGAATCATGTTCTTAATAGCTGGTGTCGCAATCATGACCTCGTATGCACCTACACGTCCAGACTCGTCATCCTTAGGCAATAATTGTTGCGAAATAATACCTTGAAGGGTTCCAGCTAATTGAATCCGAATTTGCTGTTGCTGATGAGGCGGAAATACGTCAATGATACGGTCAATGGTACTGGCTGAACCTTGTGTATGTAGAGTTGACATAACAAGATGGCCTGTTTCAGCTGCGGTTATGGCAGTCTGAATTGTTTCAAGGTCACGCATTTCACCTACCAGAATGACATCTGGGTCTTCACGCAGTGCAGCTCTTAGTCCTTTTGCAAAAGAAGTTGTATCTCCGCCAACCTCTCTTTGAATAACAATGGATCTCTTATGGTGAAGCAAATACTCGATTGGATCTTCCAGCGTAAGAATATGACATCTTCTTTCCATGTTGATAAGGTTAATCATTGCTGCTAGAGATGTTGATTTACCACTCCCTGTAGGTCCTGTTACAAGAATAAGACCTCTCTTTTTCCGAGCCAGTTCTTTAACGGTAACAGGTAAACCGAGTTGTTCAATGGTCGGTATCTCTAAGTTAACAACACGGATGGCCATACCATAGGTCCCACGTTGTCGGTAGGCATTGACACGGTAGCGACCAATGCCTGGATTAGAAAATGATAAATCCAGTTCACCAATTTCTACAAGCTTTTTAAACTGCTTTTCAGAAAGTGTTTGCTTTACCAGATCTAAAGTGTTTTCTGGTAAAAGAACTTTATGCGGAAGTTCTTCTAACTCACCGTTTAAGCGAATAGTTGGCGGAACATTTACGGTGATATGTAAATCTGAAGCCTTCCGGTCAACAGCTTCCCTTAATAATTGCAGTATCTCCATACATATCCCCCTAACTGACTTGTATTGTCATGCGAAGCAGTTCATCCACAGTTGTAATACCACTTAGTACAAGTTCTATACAACTCTCTCGCAAGGTTGTCATGCCTTGTGAGCGTGCTAAATTCCTTAATTGATCTGTACGTCCTCCGGAATCAATGAGTTCACGAACTTCAGCATTAATATTCATAACCTCATGAATGGCTGTACGCCCTCTATAACCTGTATCATTACAAAAATTACATCCTGCTCCCTTGTATAACTTATCTCCATAGGCAAGGTTCAGAAGCTTTCTTTCATGCTCATTTGGGTCGTATTCTTCCTTGCAGTGACTACATACTTTTTAACAAGTCTTTGAGCAACTATTCCTACGAGTGAACTCGATAACAAGTAGGGTTCTACCCCCATATCTACCATACGTGCAATAGTTGCAGCAGTATCATTGGTATGGACCGTACTCAAAACCAAGTGACCTGTAATAGCAGCACGTACAGCAATTTGCGCTGTTTCCATATCACGTATTTCACCGACCATAACAATGTCTGGATCCTGACGCAGAATAGACCGTAATCCACTAGCAAAGGTCATTCCAGCTTTTATATTTACTTGAGACTGATTAATGCCGTGTAGACGGTATTCTACGGGATCTTCTACAGTAACAATATTCTTATTGATTTGGTTAAGTTCGCTAAGAACCGAATACAAGGTTGTTGTCTTACCACTCCCTGTCGGTCCAGTTACAAGTACAATGCCATAAGGATTTTGAACAATTCTATCGAACATCTCAAGATTTTTATGGGTGAAACCAAGTTGCTCTTTAGTCATAACTTCAGCACTTCTATCTAGAAGACGTATAACAATCTTTTCCCCAAAAACCGTAGGTAAAACAGAAATACGCATATCGATGTCATGTCCATCGACAACCATTTCTACACGTCCGTCCTGAGGTACACGTCTTTCTGCTATATTCATACCACCTATTATTTTAATACGTGTCACAATAGCCGAATGACTTGAACGTGATGGTGTAATGTTTTCATAGAGTTCACCATCAATACGGAAACGTACGCGTACTTCACTTTCATAAGGTTCTATGTGAACATCACTTGCCCTTAATTTGACAGCTTGCTCTATAACTGAATTTACCAGTTTTTACAACAGGTGCATTATTAATTTGTGCCATAAGGTCTTCGTCTATGACATCATCTGCTTCAATTACATAAGACTCTTTAAACTCTTCTAAGGCTTTCATAGAGCTCGATTTTTGTATAGTGTCTTTCGATGGCAGCTAAAATATCACTTGACGTTGCAATAACAGGTTCTACTACGTAACCTGTAGCAAGTTTAAGATCATCCAGTGCAAAAATGTCTAGAGGGTCCACCATGGCTACTACTAGCTTTTCTTTGTTAAAAGCAATAGGTATGATATTATGTCTTGATGCCAATCGCTCTGTAATTAGAATCGGAATTTCGGAATCAATATGATATTTAGTCAAATCTACATAGGTAATACCAAGTTGAACTTCCAAAACCTCAGCCATAGAATGTTCGTCAACGAATCCTGCTTCTATAAGAATTTGTCCCAGTTTCTTATTGGTTTCCTTTTGAAGTTTTAGTGCTTCACGTAGCTGATCAACAGACAATTTTTCTGCCTCAATTAGGATATCCCCAATGCGTTTTGATTTTTGTATCATTCTGTCACCACCCTCACCAGCTATTTAAATCAAAAAAAGTCAACCATTCATATTATATTTGAGGTCAACATTTCATATCTGTCTTGAGTCTTTTAACACCCGACTCATCTTCACAATTCTATGAATCTTATCTTTAAATATACCCCGTATACCTAAATAGAAACTCTATCTGTTTAATTTTCACTTTCTTTTTTACATAAAAGCCCACAACCAAGTAATCCCAGTATATGATCCTATCTAATTTATTAGTTATATGGTTTTATATCTAAAAACTCCTTCTATGATAAATAGATTTTATAACTATTTACATAATAAAGGAGTGTTTCTAATTATGCTTCTGTATTCCTAGTTGTATTTGTTGAGTATTATGACTCATCAATTAGAGAAGATTGTTGTTTTTTTTACTATCAGGGTATAAATAACTAAAAGTAATGTTGTGTAGGAGGACCCAATGCGAAGAGTTCCTATTTCTGATGTAAAAAGTAGGAGACATTCTCGCGACAGAAGTTTTTGACTTAAAAGGTAGAGTGTTACTCAAAAAAGGGAATGTTCTTGACGATTATTATATTAGAAAAATTGAAGAACATCATGTTCAATCAGTATATATAACTGACCATGTCGACGATATCGAAACACTCAAAGATGTGGTAAGTCCCTTAGTGCGTCTAAAAGCTATTGATGCAGTTCGTAAACTTTATATCGAGTTTGTTGCTCAAACAAACTGTGGAAAGTATGTACGCAGGAGTAAGGATTACTTAAATGAAAATCCACATATTCTCAAATAATGCTAGCAGCAGACGAACTAACAGACGAAATTTTTATGAATCCAAAAGCACGTATTGAAATGGTTAATATAAAATCTAAACACGGCTATATGTATGAACATGCAGTTAGCGTTGCAGTGCTCTCATTATTACTAGGAATGGACTTAAAATTTAAAAGAACAAGAATTAGGTGTTCTTGTTCTAGCATCTTTACTTATGGATATTGGTAATGGATATGTAGATAGTGATGTTCTTGAGAAAAATATTCCTCTTTCAGATGAAGAAATTGAAAACATTAGACAGCATCCCAAACTGTCATATGATTTTTTAACCCATAAAACACAACTGAACAACCTTACAAGACATATCATTTTACAACATCACGAGCGATTAAATGGAAGTGGATACCCTAATGGTACAAAAGCAAAAGACATTCATAAGTTAGCACGTATAATTGCTATTACAGATACCTATGATGCTCTAACATCTGACAGACCTTATCGGTCTGGTTTTAGTCCCAACGAAGCCTTAGAAATGATTATGAGTAATGCAGGTACATTGTTCGACTTTGATTATGCTAAGTTGTTTGCAAGAAGAGTTGTTGCTTTTCCTACTGGTACATATGTTTTATTGTCTAATGGTGATCAAGGTGAAGTTATTGACGAGAACATCAATATTCCACTTCGACCCATCATTCGCATTAAGAAACATAAATTACCTGATTCAAAATATGAAGTCCTAGATTTAAAAAGCACAACTTAAATATCACCATTGAAAAAAGTAAATCTATCAAATAAAAATAAAAAAATGCCTCCAAGTTAAAATTACAAGGAGGCATTTTTTTAGAATAAAGTTTTTATATATGCTGAGTGAACATTGAGCATGGCTTCATAAAACATTGACTCCAACTCTTTAGGTTCAGTTTTAAAATGCTTACACCAATCATCTTTAAAACATGCATATGTAGCTCTTGGCATCATGTTCATAAAAAAATTCGACTACCATGCGTTGCATTATTTTATCGTTCTCAGGACGATCTATAACCTCTTGTTCAAGTTTTTATTAACATTTCTATTAATTCGAATAAAGGTGGTACATTTTCGTTTTTCTTAAGTGATTCTACCAATATAATACGGATGATATCTTCGTGTTCTTCTATAAATTTACGAAATGCCAATTCTATAGCTTCGTCATCCCCTAAGGTTACAATGATTGTATTGCCGTACATTTCTATAAACTGATTAATTAGTTCTTTCAATATGTCTGCTTTTGCCTTCAAAGTGATAATAAATGAGCGCCTTTGCAATGTCTGCTCTCCGTGCAATTTCGTCTACTCTGGCTCCGTCATAGCCAAACTCTGCAAAAACCTCTGTTGATGTCTTTAAAATAAGCGTTTTTGCGTTTTGTTGTTCTTTTACGCTTTGTCATTCAAACCTCCTACATCATATCTATGGTTTATTCCTTGTTATCAAACTGACTAGATAGTATAATTATAGAGCTAGAATGAATTTTTTTCAAGACATATTTGACTCTCCCCTTATCTGGAGAGTATATAATATAGTTAATAGCATTGATCATGCGATTTACAGCTCTAAGCTCATAAAATACTGCCGGCACGAAAGGAGCAATTATGTATAAAATCGGAGAATTCTCTAAAATAGTCATGTTATCAGTCAAAACCCTAAGATACTATCACGATATTGACTTATTGGTTCCGTGTACCATCGACGAAGATTCTGGTTATCGTTTCTATGACAATGAAGAATATGAAAAAGCACTTGTTATTAAACAACTAAAAAGAACTTCAATTTACCCTTTCAGAAATTAAAGAAATTTTAGATACTATAGATTCTTATGACGAATTGTCATATTACTTTGTTGAAAAAGCTCAAGCACTGGAACTCCAGATTCGTGAAGTTAAAAAGATCCAGAAAAAACTGGGTAAGTTAGCCGAACAAAAGGAGGAAGCACGTATGAGTAACACTTACGATATGATTACTAAAACGACCGAGTCTTTATTGGTTGCGTCTATACGATATACAGGTAGGTATGATGAGATGGGTACTTATTTTGAACAGATTTATAAAGTTGTTGGTAGACATGGCACTGGTCAACCAGCCATTGTCCTTTTCCATGATGAAGAGTATATGGAAGAAAATGCTCAGATAGAGATTTGCGTCCCTATAAAGAATGCTGTAACAGGTCGAAATGTTGACACCAAAACCCTTGAACCAGTCAAGGTTTTATCAGTAACCTATCAAGGTCCTTATGAAACCATATCCGATGGTTACAAAGCCTTGGTCGATTATGCTTCAGAAAATGCATATGAATTAAGCAGTCCATCAAGAAACATTTATCACAAAGGACCGGGTATGCTTATGAAGGGGAATCCCAATAAGTACATTACAGAAATTCAGTTCCCAATAGAATAACAAAAACGGCTTCGCCGTTTTCAGTTGAAAGTCGAAAGTTAAAAGTTGAAAGTAAAACATAAAACCTAAAAGATCTTTTAAATCAAAACAAAACTCCTTTATTTTACACTTCAAATCTATTATGTGTTTATAATGTTTCAATATGATTATTTGTATGTATCAATAAACATCCTAGAGAATAAACTAAGTGGATAGCAAATAGCTATCCACTTTAAACATTTGAACTTCTTTAATACCTGTAACTACTTTAATATAGCCTCTTAGTTTTGCATTTAGTTCTTGATCTCCTGTATCGATCCACATGGTTTGAGGATCAAGACCCTGCAATTTATGTTTGGTTGCTACGACAATGATATTCTCCTTGCTTATTCTTTTTAAAACCTCAGGACTTAACTGTTGGTTACCCCGGCCAAGGAGAAAACCCTGGCCACCCACTGGGGTTAATACCAATTTGATATTTTTACGATTCTCTATCAATTCTAAAAGTGTTTGTTCAGTTAAATCTTGTCCTAGGA
>LQAI01000214.1_pt1 | contig 11130 bp, 8 predicted proteins | sample 1535821 | NCBI WGS metagenome assembly LQAI01 (sample SAMN04331586, study PRJNA305678) | bioreactor metagenome | isolation source: bioreactor_5 inoculated with Wadden Sea sediment 1st replicate of a... | place: Germany:Bremen | reverse complement strand
CTGCACTTCACCCCGGAATTGATGCAAAACTGGAAGCGATGGGCGTGCAGTTTGCCCGGGTGGATCTGCATGTTGGGCTGGATACCTTTGCCCCGGTGACGGAGGATGACCCCACAGAGCACAAGATCCATACCGAATGGTGTGAGTTGACGCCTGAGACGGCGGAAACCATCAACGTGGTCAAAGCCAGGGGCGGGCGGATCATAGCCGTGGGCACGACCAGCGTACGTACCTGGAGACGGCGGCGCGCAACGCTAAAGAAGGGGATGTAGTTGCCCAGTTCAGCGGGCCGACCAATCTTTTCATCCTGCCAGGTTATGAGTTCAAGGCCGTGGATGCCATGGTGACCAATTTTCACCTGCCAAAATCGACCCTGCTGATGCTGGTGAGTGCTTTTGCCGGCCGGGAGCGGATGCTGGGGACTTATCAGATCGCCATTGAAGAGGAATACCGCTTTTTCTCCTTTGGCGACGCGATGCTGATCGTTTAGGCTTTTTGCAGGATAGTTTCCTGGTTAAAAACCGAAATATTTTATAAATTTCTTATAAAAATTAGTTTGGTTTTACCCCGTTAGATGCTATAATTCATTTGTTCTAAAATATATAAAAAAATCCATTCTGCCTGACAAGGATTATGAATATTATGATGCGATTTGATCGTTTCACAGAACGTGCCCAGGAAGCGGCACAGCGAGCGGCTGAAATTATTCAGCGCTATGGGCACAACCAAATTGATACTGAACACATCCTCCTGGCGTTGATCGAACAGCCCAGGGCGTTATTACTCAACTGCCTTGAGATCCTCAAAGTGGACCCAGAAAACTTCAAAGAACGCCTGGATTACATCCTGCGCACCAGCCCGAAGGCCAATATCTTCGGCGGTGGGGCAGGCCAGGTCTTCATTACCCCTCGGGTGAAGCGGATCATTGACCAGGCGAACGAAGAAGCTAACCGGTTGAAGGACGAATATATCTCCACAGAGCACATCTTCCTGGCGATCCTCGGTGAGCGCAATACCCCGGCAGCCCGGCTGCTGGAGGACCTGGGAATCACCCGCCAGCGTGTTTTGGACGCGGTGGATGAGCTGCGCGGCGGTCAGAAGGTGAATGACCCCAAAGCCGAATCCCGTTACCGCACACTGGAAAAATACTCCCGTGACCTGACGACCATGGCCCGTGAAGGAAAGCTGGACCCCGTGATTGGGCGCGATACTGAAATCCTGCGCTTGATCCAGATCCTCTCCCGCCGGACAAAGAATAACCCGGTGTTGATTGGTGAAGCCGGGGTTGGCAAGACTGCAATTGTGGAAGGACTGAGCCAAAAGGTTGCCAGCAACGATGTCCCCGAGATCCTGATGGGCAAGAAAGTTGTCTCTCTGGATTTGGGCGCAATGATTGCCGGTTCCCGGTTCCGGGGTGAATTTGAAGAGCGGCTCAAGGCCGCTATTGAAGAAATCCAACGCTCTGAAGGTGAGATCATCCTCTTCATCGATGAGTTACATACCGTGGTTGGCGCTGGCGCAGCGCAAGGCGCAATGGATGCCTCCAACATGCTCAAGCCCGCCCTTTCAAGGGGTGAGTTGCAGTGTATTGGCGCGACCACGCTGGATGAATATCACAAGCACATTGAAAAAGACGCAGCACTTGAGCGGCGTTTTGCTCCAATCTATGTGGAAGAACCAAGCGTGGAAGACACGATTGAGATGCTGCGCGGTTTGCGGGACCGCTATGAAGCCCACCATAAAGTGACCTTCTCCAATGCGGCGCTGGTAGAAGCGGCCAAGCTCTCCGCCCGTTATGTGACGGACCGCCGTTTGCCCGATAAGGCGATTGACCTGATGGATGAAGCCGCAGCGAAACTGCGTGTGGCGCTTTACTCCCTGCCGGACGACCTGAAGGAAATGAAAACCGAGATTGACCGGCTCCTGAAGGAAGAGGAACAGGCTGGCGTGGAACGCAACTATGAACGCGCCGCCCAGATGAAATCCGACCGGTTACGAGCTGAAGAAGAATTTAATACCCACCGGGATATCTGGGAACAGGAACATAAACTGGATGAGATCGTGGATGTCAATGACATCGCCGAAGTAATCAACCAGTGGACAGGTATTCCTGTTTCGCAAATGATGGAAGACGAAAAGGATAAACTCCTGCAAATGGAAGACCGGCTGCATGAGCGGCTGATTGGGCAGGATGAAGCCATTGTGGCGATCTCCGACGCGATCCGCCGGGCGCGCAGCGGCCTGAAAGACCCCCGCCGGCCGATTGGCTCCTTTGTGTTCATCGGTCCTTCCGGTGTGGGCAAGACGGAACTGGCCAAAGCGCTGGCTGAATTCATGTTCGATGATGAAGAAGCGCTGGTGCGGATTGACATGAGTGAATATCGGGAACAGCATACCGTTTCCCGTTTGTTTGGTGCCCCTCCCGGTTATGTTGGCTATGAAGAAGGCGGCCAGCTCACTGAAGCTGTCCGGCGCCGGCCTACCGGGTGATCCTCTTTGACGAGGTCGAAAAAGCGCATCCCGAAGTCTGGAATGCCCTGCTGCAGATCCTTGATGATGGCCGTCTGACAGATGGTCAAGGGCGGGTGGTGGATTTCCGCAACACCGTCCTGATCATGACCAGCAACCTCGGCACGGAATATGTGAACAAGAGCGGTACCCTCGGTTTCCTCGGTTCGATGGAAAGTGGCGACCAGGGTAATCGTGAAAAGATCGAAAAAGCGCTCAAAGGCACTTTCCGCCCAGAGTTCCTCAACCGGATTGACGAGATCATCGTGTTCTCCTCACTCTCCATTGAACATATGCAGCAGATTGTCGAGTTGCAGATGAGTGACATCCGGGAAAGACTCGCAGAGCATGGCTTGGGTGTTGAATTGACCGGTGCCGCCAAGGAATGGTTGGCCAATGAAGGTTTTGACTCAGCCTTTGGCGCCCGCCCGCTCAAACGGGCTTTGCAGAAGCATGTCGAGAGCCCACTTTCCGTCAGCCTGCTTTCCGGTGACTTCAGGACAGGTGATACCGTTCTGGTGGATGTTGCCGATGACAAGGTCATCTTCACCAAGAAGGAAGGGATCAAGGTTGAAAAGATGGATGAGGCGGAAGTCTGATAACTAACCCAATAAGAATAAAAAGAGCTGTCTAATTTTGACAGCTCTTTTTGTTTTCTCTTACCAGTGATGCCGATGGGTGGTCAGATTTTCTCTGGAATATGGATTGTTTTACGCTTATTCTTTTTTGACAACGATCAGCGTCACATCGTCCAGGCGGGGTGTTGATCCTGTGAAAGCCTGAACGGAGATCAAAAGGCTGTTGAGGAGTTCTTGGGCTGTATCTGCGTTACAGGTAGTAAAGCGTATCCTTCAACCGTTGCAGGCCATAGAATTCCCCTGCCTGGTTCTGAGATTCCGTTATGCCGTCCGTATAAAAGATCAAATACTCGCCAGATTGAAGCGTGATCGTGTTGGTTTCCCAGGTATTGTCCTTAAAGATCCCAACCAAGGTGCCCGTTTTCTCCAAAGTTGTGCAGGTCTTGTTATTCCCTTCGGTTCGTAATACACAGGGGGGATTATGTCCTGCGTTGACATAAGTGAAGGAGCCATTCTGGGGGTCGAGGATGCCATACACCACTGTGAGGAAAATCCCGTTTTGGGTATCGGTGAGGATGCGGCGGTTCACCTGGTAGATGACCTCTTCCGGAGGTCGGGCTTCTTCACCGGCATAGGTGCGGATCAGTGTCCGGCTCATTGCCATATATAACGCAGCGCCGGCTCCCTTATCGCCAACATCAGCGATGACCACCCCCAACCTGCCATCTTCCAGCTCAATGAAGTCATAAAAATCCCCCGATGTCTCATGGGCGGGAAGCAGCACGCCAGCCACTTGATATCCTGCTATGGTGGGGGAATGGGTCGGGATGAATGTGTTTTGCACTCTTCCAGCTTCTGCAAGTTCCTGAGTGATCTTGCGATGGGCGATAGCTTGGGCTCTGGAGATGCGCTTAAGCTGTCGCAGTTTCTCAATGATCACATCCTGATAGAAACTTACATCCATATCTTTGAATTCCGAGAGGACCTCCCGGAAGGTGTTTTGAGCCTGGTCGATATCCTCTGGTCCATTGCGCTTCAGGAGGAGAATGCCGATTTCCAGCATTACTCGAGCGTGCCACCAACGGCCATCCATCTCTTCAAGCCATTGAGCTGCAGTAGAAAGGTGTTCAAGCGCAAGTTTATCCTGACTACGAGCCAAGGCCAATCGAGCCTTGGTAAGCGCGATCCAAATCCTATCTTGCTTGGAGGGATTCTTCTGATAGATGCTATCCGCTTCTGCCACTGCGGCTTCGGCCAGATCCTGGTTCCCCTTGAGCGCATAAATCACGCTAATCAGGCATTGGGTGGCTAGTTCTGATTGGGTGCGTACCTTTTGGGGTGTTTTGATGACATCTACGAGCATATCCAGGACAATATCCAATTCGGATGAATTGGTATTGCCGGTTTCCAGAAGGTGGGATTCAAGAATGATCTCAGCCAGGCAGTGATTGGCCTGAAGGTTACGGTCGTAATCATGGGTTTGCCGGCTTCGCTCCATTAAATCAGTGAATGTATTGATCGCACTGCTGAAATCCCCCTTGTAGCGTTGTAAACATCCTTTCAGATAAAGGATATTGAGTGTCGTCTCGTCCAGGTACGATTCCGATTTCAGAAAATCTCTGTTAATTACCTCAAGGCGCTGTTCAACGTCTTTGAAATCTGCTAGCCAGAGTGAGGCATTGATGATGGATTGGTTCAAAGACAATTCATCCGATATGCCACCGGCTTTCACGCCCAACTTGAGGACGCGCATCCTGTAATCCCGCGCTAAACGAGTATCACCGAGATTGTCTACAACAAACGCCAGGTTGATATACGCTCGGGAGGCGGGGCCGAAAGGTTATGCGCTTCACTGACTTTTACTGCCATCTCAAGTGATTCAACGGCTTGTTCGGGTTTGATATTAGGGAGGACCCCAATGGTTGCCAGGGCTTCAGCTTGAACATCATAGGCCTCCAATCGTTTGGCCATTTCAAGCGCCTGCTCACAATACATCTGGGCTTTCTCCGGTTGATCATTGAAGAAATAAGCCCGTCCCGTTTCGTGAATGAGGTAGGCGATATCTGCACTTTCGGTTTTATCCCTGACAGCTTCAAGCCCTTCCAGGCATATCTCAAGTCCGTGCTTGCGGTCATATCCCCACCAGGCGGACCGGGCTGACCACGCATAAACCCTTGCCAGTTGGTTAAAATCCTGTAATTCCTGATGAAATTCGATTGCCCTCCGCCAGGCCTGGACGGCCGGACGATGCCTGCCTTGTTGGGCAAGAGCCTCTCCCAAATCTGTGTATAGATGAGCTAAGGTGGCATGATCTTTCGTGATCTGAATAGCCTGGCTGAAATAATATTCAGCTTCGGCATTGGCAAATGAGTCTCGTGAGACATGACCTGCTTTATCGAGATAGTAGATCGCCTTCTCAGTTTGTTTGCCTTTTGAGAAATGGTAAGCGAGCTGCGATGCAAGCCGCTCGAGCTGGTCCTGATAGAGGTCTTCAAGGGCAGTACCTACGGCGAGATGAAGGTTGTTCCGATCCTCCTCAATAATGGAATGATAGGCCGCGTCGTGGAGAAGAATATGTTGAAAAGAGTAAATCAATTCTGGATGGACCTGACTCACGTGGATCATCCCGATGGATTCTAAGACGCTGAGTTGTTCCAAAAGTGCCACATTGGGAGATTGCGACAGCAGGACTCGTTCAATCACCTTCTCTGGAAAAGTTCGCCCGATCACGCTGGCAACCCGCATTGTATCTCTCGCTTCCGCAGGGAGGCGATCAATCCGGGCGGTTAGCAGGCCTTGCAGGCTGTCTGGAATTCGCTCTGTATTGACCTCCGATGCGACTTGCCAATGATCATTCTTCTGGATCAGCACGCCTTCATTGGTCAGCATTCGCAGCAACTCTTCAATAAAAAATGGGTTGCCTTCAGATTTTTTCAGGATTAAATCTCGAACTTCATCCGGAAGTTTTTGGAGATCAATCAGTTCGTTGACCAGTTCCTCGCTCTCTTTTTCATCAAGGTTTTGCAGAGCGATCTCGGTCAGTCTTGGGCCGATTTGTCCCCGAGCAGCATTGACCAGAATCCAACCATCCGAATCTCGATAAGGTCGGGTGACCAGGCAGATCAGGATGGGAGCTGTTGCGGCGATGGGCAAAAAGTCCATCAGGATCTCTATTGAGGATTTGTCAGCCCAATGGAGGTCCTCAAGAACGATCACAAGGGGTTGCTCCATAGCCATGGCCTTAAAGAATGATTGCAGGGCGTTCAAATATTTTCCCTGCAATTCACTTGCTTTCAGCTGGTGGATATAAGTTTCTTTTTCTTCAGTCAGCTGGACATCCAGAAGGTGAGCTAGATAGGTGATGATATTATCAATGTTTCCGCTCAACAAATTATTGGCTTTGCTTGTAATTCTGGTGAGGATTTCTTCAGACGAATCTTTTCTGTCAATCTCAAGTGCTGAACGCAGCAGGGATTTTAATAAGTGATAGGCCAGTTCTTTACCGAAGGACTGACCATGCGCTTCGATCCAGCGCAACCTTGTGGGCTGGTGCAAGGTCCTTAATTGTTGTTTCCATTCCATCACCAACCGAGATTTTCCGATACCGGGGTCCCCAAGGATCATACTCACCCGCCCCAAACCAGCGAGAACCGTTTCAGAAAGCTCAAGCAGGAGTGCCAGTTCACTATTCCGACCAATAAGCGGGGTGCTGCTGTTGATCGGGGTTCTCAGAAAGGAGGCCCCTGGGCGGTAAATTTGTTCAACTTGCCAAAGGTGATGATCCTCATCCACTTTGGAACAATAGGGATCAGATAATGCTGTACATTGAACAAAGGGTTTGACGAAACGGAAGGTGTCCTCAAAGAGGATGATCGCATTGCGAGGAATTGCCATCCGGGTGGCGCGGTCCATACATTCGAGGGTTTCATTTACGGATTGGAAATCGAACCTAAGGTTGGATTTTAACTCGCCAATCAGAATTGGGCCGGTATTTAGGACAATGTGAAGATCAAATGGGACGCCGAATTTCTCTTTGATGGTCTGGCTATACTTTCCAATCTCCGAGAGGATGGTGCCTGCTGCGTGAATGGCCCGTTTGAGGGTCGTCCTCATGGGTCACTGGTGCGCCAAAGAAGGCCAGGACTGAGTTTTTCCATAGTTTTGCGATGGACCCCTCAAACTCAAAAACGATTCCAGCGATTCGGTCCAGCGCGTCGTTCAATATTGAACTTTGTTCTTCTTCCGGAACTTTATCTGAGAAATCACCCGCATTTGCAATGGTCAGCATCATGGCTGTCACATTGCGTTGTTCCTTGGAGAGGTACGGCACAGAGCGGACCTTCTGGACGAATCTTTTGGGTGCCATGGCAGCGAGCCTGGAAAAATAAAGTTGTTCGAGGGTGGGGTTATTGGAAATGGGATGACCACAGAAACCACAAACTCGGGTTTCTGGATTGATTTCAGCCTGGCAGGAGGTGCAATTCATGGATAGTGACCCTTATGCTTCCTAATATGACCATTTGTGTCATATTAATTTGATTATATCATTATTGCTATTCAACAATCAATACAGTCAGTCAGGATTTTATTGTTTTGCATTTCAAACGTTGGATTAACCCATAATTTGTTTTATACTAAAGTCATGCGAGTTGAACAATCTGAACGCATCGAAATCCTCAAACAGTCTTCTCTGTTTGGCTATTTGACCCCGGAGAGCTTAACCGACTGGCGGGTTTATTCAGGTCGTCAACTTTTGCTAAAGGGGAAATCATTTTTGAAGAAGGTGAACCCTCGGAGATGCTATTTTTCGTCTTTGAAGGGGAAGTGGACCTGACCGCGATTCACAAACGGGAAGAAACGTTGTTCACAACCCTGCACCGGGGTGACTTTTTTGGTGAGGAATCGCTTTTTGAGGATGATCCCCGCTACTACGCTGCCATCGCCACAACCGATGTGGTTCTGCTGACATTGGATGTGGAGAGCTACCTTTATATTTACCCTGATCTGCCGGATTTTGAAGAGCGGCTTGAGATTGCCGTGGACAGCCGCAAACTGGCGGCGCGGATGCCCTTCCCCTGGCTGGGAAATGATGAATATCCTCTGGTTGTCGCCAGGCGGCACCCGGCCGTCCTCTGGGCTAAAGAGATCACGTCCATTATCGTTGGCCTGGTTGCCATCGTGGCTGGGTTTCTCACATCGGCCCTTTGGCTGCCTGATAGGCCCTATGGCTGGCTGATGATGGGCTTAGGCGGGGGCATTGCCTTGATTTGGTCCATCTGGACTTATTTTGACTGGCGGAATGATTACTTCCTGCTGACCAATAAGCGGGTGGTTTGGATTGAAAAGGTGGCCCTGATTTATGACAGCCGCAAAGAAGCACCCTTGCGGACGATCATGTCGATTGGCGAGTCGCGGACACGGCTGGGGAGCATTTTAGGGTTCTCGGATGTGGTTGTGACAACATATGTTGGCACGATCCGACTGCACGATCTGGCCCATGCCAAGCTGATCTCCAGCCTGATTGAGATCTACTGGCATCATGCGGATGATTTCAACCGGCGGGAAGAGGCTGATCTGATGGATTTGAAGCTCCGGCAGAAACTGGACGATCTGGGTTATCCGGATGACCTGACCCGCCCGGCGGTGACGCAAAGGGTTGAGCCGGAAGCTGAGGAACCGATCAAGGAACCCGGTTTCCTGGGGTGGCTGTTCTCGGATTTCATTCGACTGCGCTATGAAACAAATGGCGCAATTACCTATCGCAAACATTGGTTTGTGCTTGTCAGGGCGGCGTGGCTGCCGGTTCTGTTGATGTTTGGGATGCTCGCCGTAGTGATCATCCGGGTGACAGGCGGCCTGGCTTTCATGCCATTGAACTCAGCGTTATTTGGCTTGATTGCCTGATGTTTGTCGATTTCCTCTGGATCCTCTATCAATATGCGGACTGGCGGAATGATATCTTCCAGGTAACCCTGGATCAGATCATAGACTTTGACCGGAAGCCTTTGGGGAAGATGCGAAAGCGGTCTGCTCCTTTGGAAAACGTGCTGAGTATTGAATATGAGCGCCGTGGCTTTTGGGGTTTTGTCTTCAATTTTGGCACGGTTTATATCACGGTGGGTAATACCCGCCTGACCTTTGATTTCGTGTATAATCCATCCGCTGTCCAACAGGATATCTTTTACCGGATGGGAGAGCGGCTGGAAAAATTACGGCAATATGAGATTGATTCGGAACGCGAACGGATCTCCGAATGGATAGCCAGCTATCACCGTCGGACAGTGAAAAACCAGAAGGACGAAGGCGGGAGTGAGCATCCGATGAAATCAACGGAACCATATGACCGAGGTTGATCGCGGGGCTTGATCTTACTGGTAGAATCCTATGTGAGGTGTAAAAATGACCATATTGAATATCGTAACCTTTCCCGATAAAGTGTTGCGCGCAGATACAGAAACAATTTCAAATTTTGACCACGAGTTGAGCACTTTGGTAGATAACATGGTTGAGACCATGCGTGTGGCCCCAGGCGTGGGTCTGGCCGCGCCGCAGGTCGGCGTCTCAAAGAAGCTGGTTGTGGTTGAATTTGGCAGTGAATTGGATGAATCCTTCCCAAACAGCTCTATGTCCTGGCGAATCCCGAAATCACCGAACGCTCTGAAGAGACCGTGCGCGGGATTGAAGGCTGCCTGTCCGTTCCTGACCTGGTTGGCACCGTGGACCGGGCCCGGGTGGTGACTGTGAAAGCCCAGGACCAGCATGGCAAGCCCTTGAAGATCAGGGCGGAGGGTTGGTTGGCACGGATTTTCAGCATGAGATCGATCATATCAATGGCATTCTCTATACGGACCGGACTAATATATTTGGCAGCCGGATGAGGATGACGAGGACATCCCTGACGTTTAATGTATCTAAAGCGGCTTTCTCTGACTGATTTCCGTCAATTTTCCCGGCTGGATCTCGACGTTCCCCGGGAAATATTTCTGTTGGTGGGTGCAAATGCACAGGGAAAGACCACGCTTTTAGAGGCCATTTATTTCCTTTCGACCTTTTCATCCTTCCACGCCAGCTCTGACAGGCAGCTGATCAATTTCAGCCTGCCGGATGTTGGCACGACTGTTGGCCGGATCGTTGGCGACTTTGTGCGCAAAGACGGGGAACATCAGATTGAAGTTCGCCTGATTCGGGAGAATACCAACGGCAATGGACGTTCACGCTTCCGCAAGGAGGTCCTGCTGGACGGCGTCAAGCGGAAGATGAGCGAGGTGGTGGGACAGTTCAACGCTGTGATATTCCTGCCGCAGATGGCGAGGATCATCGAGGAAAGTCCTTCGGATCGCCGGCGCTATCTGGATATGATGATCTCTCAGGTTTCCCCCCACTATCTCCAACATTTGACAGCTTATGCCCAAACCCTGACCCAGCGCAATGCGCTGTTGAAGCTCTTGGCAGAGCGAGGAGGGGATGTGGAGCAATTGGCTGTCTGGGATGGGATGCTGGCCCGACATGGCGCGTTTATTATGAAGCAGCGTATCCAGGTCATTCGTGAATTGGAAGAAGAAGCTCGGCGCATCCATTACAGCCTGACCAATGGTAAGGAAGTGCTGCGACTGGATTACCAGCAGCTTATGACCCGCTTGAAAACCCGAGGGCAGATGATGCTGAATGTGTCCACCGTGGCGGACCGGTCGGGGTTCACGCTGGAAGAGATGGGAAAAGGGAATGGTGGCGGCTCTGGGCAAGCACCAACGGGAAGAGATCGCCCGAGGCGTGACCACCATTGGCCCACACCGGGATGAGCTGCGCTTCCTCAGCAATCAGGTGGATTTGGGCGAGTATGGCTCACGCGGGCAAGGGCGGACCGCCTTGCTGGCGTTGAAGCTGGGGGAAGTGAACTGGCTGCGAAATAAGACCGGTGAATGGCCGGTGCTGCTGCTGGATGAGATCATGTCTGAACTGGATGTCCAACGCCGGGCGGATTTGCTGGCAACGTTGGCGGAGTGTGATCAGGCGATCCTGACCTCAACGGACCTGAGTATGTTTG
>LQAI01000213.1_pt1 | contig 11167 bp, 12 predicted proteins | sample 1535821 | NCBI WGS metagenome assembly LQAI01 (sample SAMN04331586, study PRJNA305678) | bioreactor metagenome | isolation source: bioreactor_5 inoculated with Wadden Sea sediment 1st replicate of a... | place: Germany:Bremen | reverse complement strand
TTACTCCGACCTTTGCATTCCGTATTTGCATTGCTCGAATTCAAAGAGGACGCGCAACATGCGACGCAGGAAAAGCGCCGGTCGTTTTTGGGAAGCCACTTTGACGGATTCCACTGATTCACTGCCGGAAAGACAGGCTGCCAGTGCGCTTGTCAGATGTTCTCCGTAAACAGGGGGAAGCCAGTCGATGACCGGATCGGCGTCAATATCGTAAAAGCAGGGCTGATCCTCCACCGGAACAAACGCGACTTGAAACCATGGGATATCCAATGTCTCGGCAAGGCGTCCGAGACACTCGGCATAGGGAGCGGGATCGATGCGAGTCATCTGTTCAAGCCGCTCCGGGACAATATCTGACGGAGGAGACGCTTGCAGAGCCAAAAGTGGTTCCCCTTCAAACACCCACACCCGGACATATGGGCCGGGAACGCCTTTTGCCAGAATGACCGGAGGCTTTTCCGCCTGCACGATATCCGTCCGTTGTTTTTCCAGGCAGCGCTGCCATGCCGCCCTTCCGTTCTGCGGCCGCCAGACAACCGTTTCGTGCTCAGCGCAAACGCCTTGGCTGTTTCGAATCATTGGAAGCGATCATATCCGGCATGAAAAACCTTCTGCCGCCAGACCGGCAAGCAGATGCGCCTTGGCAAACATGGCCTGAGCCGCCTCGACCGGATTGACCAGACGGACGCCATGGTGAGCCAGTCGGATGAACAGGCTAGTCAGGAAACTCTGCCGCTGCTGCCGGGCCGGATAATCGGCCTGCCAGACGCTCCAGTCCCGCATCCCACTCGGAGCCGGAACAATAGGCGACTCGTGGGCATAGCCATGAATATACGCCGTTTCCAGTTCTTCCAGCCTGTACCCGTTCCACCGGGCACCTGCTTCATCAAGCGACACACGCTCAGTGGAAGGAATATCCGTATCAAACAGTACCGCGTTCACGCCGTCTTCAACCAACCGGCGGTGCACCTGTTCGGCCTGTCCACTGTCCCGGGGGCAAAAATTCCTATGGCAGCAGTCGTCATTATCGCTCCTGTCCGTGTGTTTTCCGAGTAAAATTGGTGAGCAGGGAATTATGCCGCATGACCGCCAGACGGTGATTATCAAGCGGCGTTGAGGTCTTGTCGGCACTCGCCACGGCGATCTCTCCGGTTGCCGCGAGAAGCCCGGTCAAGGCGGTCCGGTGATCTATGTGAGCCAATATCGTTGATATCTGGGCTTCGGACAACCGCTGCAAGGCGAGCAGCAATTCGAATTCGCTGACATCCCCATATTCCTGTCGGGCAAGCAGCTTGTCGTACGCAAGGGTGGCGAACTTCTCCGACTCCATGGCTGCCTCGACTCTTGACCGGGAAGTGCGAACCAAGGCTGTAGCGTCCTCGACCTCACGAATACACTGTTTTGGTGATTCTCTGAGACAGACCCGCTTGGCGGACACCGATCTTCGCCTGCTCGAAACGGGCGTCCAACGCACGGTTCAGGATGGGATATTCATAATCAAGGGAAAACGAATAATCCTCCTTGTCCGGATTCGCCATGAATCCCATGGAACTCCAGGGACTGCTGTACCCGTACACCGACGCGTCCTGACTGGAACTGTACCGGGCGGACACCTTGAGGTCGGCCAACGCCTGATTCTTGGCAAAGGCCCGATTGATCTCGGAATACTCGATCCCTGCCTGCCTCATTTTCAATTCAGGGCGCTGCTCCACAGCCCGCGCCAACGCCGTTGCCGTGTCCGGTGTTTCAGTCTCTGAAAGCAATCCGAGATAGGCGTACGGCAGATAAATATTCCCCTCCAGCGCGCCATCCTCGCTCTCGATCAGGGCCGCAAGCACATTCGAGGCGTCGAGCAGCGCGTTGGCGGCATCCACCTCCAGCACCTTGGTTCGGGCCAGACTCGCCTCCACCTGAAGCCGATCATAATTGGTTGCTTCCCTGTTCTCAAACCGCTTGTTCACCGATGCAACCTGCCGTTCCAGTAACTGGCGGCGCTTGATGAGCACGTTAAGATTTTCAAAACGCCGGACCACGTTCCAGTACGCCATTTCCGCTTCATAAAGAATCTGATTGATCGCGGCCTTCACGTTCAGACCACTGATTTCACTGGATTTCTCACGCATTCGAATAGCGGATTCATTGGACGAATCAGGCCCGAAGTTTTTGGCCATAGGCAACGGAGCGACCAGATTCGCCATGAATGAGGCTGACCACGGCCTGTCGTAGGAGTGATTGCTGGAGTCGTAGTAGACATCCTTGTCCTGAAGGGAAAGACCGAGTCCCAACTCAGATCCCCACGGAAGTTGCTGAGAGATGTCCAGAGAATAATTGAACACCTTTGTGGGACCGTGCTCCGCAGGTTCGGAGGCATAGACAGTGCGGACACTCTTTATGCCCGCCACCTGATTCTGCCAGCCGATGGCCACGATCTGGGCTTCCGGGTTCCCCGGATCAATGGGAATCGCTGTTTCCGGCGGCGGTTGAAATTTTTTTGTCTGCAAGACGATTTCCTTGGAGCGCGTATTGGTATCGGATTCGGAATACGCAAAGGAAAGCGTCAGCACCGGATCAAACACCGCTTCCGCCTCCATGATGGCAGCCTTGGCAACTTCCGCGTCCTGCTCGTCCACCTGAAGCGCGAGGTTCTTCTTCAACGCCTCAAGGTATACCATGCGCGGAGCAATATACCGCGTTTCCTGTTGGAAAAACGGAGTGTCGATCCTTTATCACGCAAGGCATCGAACTCGCCGAGCACCGTGGCCAATCGCTCGGTTTCAGCCTTGTCAGGGGTATCGGCAAAATAATCCCCCAGACGCACCGTATTCACCGTAATCGGGTCGTCCTGCTCCTGAGCATGGCCCGTGAGCGAGAGGCAACACGCAAAAAGAATAACGAAGATCACTACCCGGTATTTCATGACTCCCCTCCGTCACGTGTCGCGTAACGCTCCTGGTATGCCCCCAAAGCGGCCTGAAAACGCGCCGCCGCCTTCTGGCAGTCCATACGGGCATTGATGTACGCCAATTCCGCAGTCAGCTGATTGGAACTCTTGCTCAGGATTTCATATTCCGTAATCTCCCGGTCCGACTGCATATCCAGCGCCTTCCTGTAGGCTGCCCGGGCCAATTCAACGCCTTTGGCGGTTATGGTCACACGCCGCCGCGCTCCTTCCAGCATGGTCAGGGCATCGGCGGCGGTCCGGCGCAGACTGTTTTCAAGCTGTCTCGCTCTGGTCCGCTCTTCCCTTGCATCAAGCATGGCCTGTCCATGGCTGGCATTGGCGGCACGGTTGAAAAGTGGATAGGTATACCACAAGCCGTAGTCTTGGCGGACCATGTCCGGATTGGTGAAGACTTCATTCATGGACCGGCCCGGATCGGCATACCCGAAATTGGAATACCCCTGCGTCAAAGTGAGGGACTGGCTCGCGGACAGGTCGGGAAGCGTCTGGTTGCTACGGTGTTTCTCCTCGATTTCGGCAAGCGCGACCGAAGCGAGCTGACGCCCATAGCTCGGATTTCCGGAGACATCCTCAGGGTTGTCTTCACCCGGAATCGGGGAAAGAGGCAGATCGGCAAGAACAGCATATCCCTTGGGGAAAAAGAGAGTCCCGCTTCCGGCATCAGTAAGTTCAGCCAATCGGTTGGATGCGGTGCGATACGCGGCAGCCCCTGCTCCATACCGTCCACCGACTTGGTATACGCGGATTTGACCAAGGCAAGGTCATACTCCGTGCAAAGCCTGTCATCATAAAGGCGATGGGTCTTATCCAGAAGGGATTTGAGATTCCGGTTATGGCGATCCAGAGCCAGAAGGTTCTGCAACCGGACGACCAGATCCCAATACGCCAATTCCCCTTCGAGCAGGGCGTTATTGGCCGAATCCTTGGCAGACCAATCCGCGACATCCTGCATGACCTTTGCCAGCTTCACCTCCGTGTCACGGGAGGAATACGGCCCGAAGTCCTTGGTAAAAGGCAGGGGCAAGGTCAGACTCTCGTTGAAAGCCGAACGCCATGGACGCTTATAGTCGCCCCATGAACCGTCATCGTTTTCCAGAAATTCTTCTTTTCCCTCACGTTCATGGTCAGATTCAAGCCCGGTCCCCATGGAATATCCGTGCCCAAACCGAGGGAATAATCCTTGCTTTCCACGTTCCCCCACGGCGGCGGGTCCGAGGCCTTTATGTCACGCAGATAATACCCGGCGACCCGTTCCCTGTCGAAACGCAGGTATTTGACGGGCGAGGTATCATCATAAAGGACATACACGGGATTGGGACCGGCAAACGTGACGGTATTCTTGAGGTACTTGTATGTTTCCGTTTCACGGTAATAGCTCAGGCTGTTGGAATAGGCAGCCGACGCGGACAAGCGCGGATCAAACAGTGACTGGGCCTCGCGCAGCGCCTGCTCCGCGGTCAGTCTGTCCAATTCCGAATCCTTGATCGCCAAATTGTGCTCCAGAACAATCCGGGTAGTGTCCAACGGAGTCAGCCCTTTTACGTCCACACCGTCGGTCCCGGCCTGTTTGAGCAGGACACGCAACCGCTCTCTGGCGGCCTGCTCATCCATATCCACGCCACCCGCATGAACTGCCGGGACAAAGACAAACAGGAAAAGAATGACGCAGAGACGACGGATCATGAGTGCGCCTCCTCTCCCGGTTCGGAAGGCTGTGTGTCGGTCCAGTCTTCGGGCAGCAATTGGCCCATGGCACGAAGTGCATCCACGCCCGCCTTTTGCCAGTTCACGGCAGACGAAATGAACAGGAGTTCCGTAGTCACGTACTCGGTAAACTTCTGCAGCAATTGAAATTCCGTGATATTCGGATCGTCCTCACTCAACTCCACGCTTTTCATACGCCAATTTCTTGAGCAGCATTCCCTGCCGTGCATGCTCCATGCTGCGGGAGTTGGCCTCTATATCCGTGCCCGCCTTGCGAATTTCCCTGATGATGGAATTCTTCATCGAGGCGTATTGCAATCGGCTCTTTTCCTTTTCAATACGCGACTGGGAATAGGAGGACTCAGCGGCACGGTCACCGATGGGCAGGGTGTAGACAAAACCAAAGTAGAAATTCGTGGAGTCCGGTTCCGTAATGTGCTTGGCGGATTCGTACCAACTGCCGTATCCCCAATACGCCGAACTCTGGCTCAGCGAACTGGTGAAATAGAGGGAAACATCGGGCAGGAGGCCGGACTTGTAATAAGTTTGCATAGTCTTCTTAGCCTGTAGATCGATATCAGCAGCCTTGAGTTCCGGTCTGGAAAGCGCGACCGCCTGCAACCCTTCATTATTGTCGGGGACCTCAGCAGACTTCTCGTGAATGGCCTCGGCAAATCCGACAGGAAAAAATAGAAGCCCCTGATCCATATCGAGCAATTCTGCTAGCCGGTTGGAAACAAATCGGTATTCGCTCCACGCGCTTTCCTCGGCAGCACGCCACTGCTGGAGTGCGGCAGAGACCTGAATCAGGGCATATGATGTCCGCTCTCCGGCCTCCATCAGCTTGGTTGTTCTGGCCTCAAGCTCTTCCAAATGAGTACGGGCCTTGACCACCACAGCCAGCCGGGCCAAGGCTCCTGCCAAATCCCACCATGACCGGAACGTCTGAGCCAGCGTTTCCGTGGCCTGCGCCTGATGGTCAAATTCACCCCTTGGGTATCAAGCGACTGATGCGGCGAAGCACCGCGCTGTAGTTTCCGTCTTCCCCGAAATTCTTGCAAACGGAGCGGCGTGCTCAGATTGAGGCTGACCGATGAAGTCCATGGATTCTTGCCGTATGGATAGCCATCGACACCATCGTCCCAAGTGAACAGATGGGAGTATTTGCCTATGGACGGATGTTTCTTCTCTTCCCAGCGGGACTGGAAATCCAGCTTGAGCGCCTGTCCCCAGAGGAATTTGCGACTCAGGCTGAACGTGCCGATAGCGACTTCCGGCATTCGCTTGTCGTGAATTTCATAGCTGGCCATTTCCGTTTCCACGCTATAGGCATACTGCGATTTGCACTGGGCCGGATTGATGAGAACGCCGTCGATGTAAACGCACATGGGATTGTCATCGTCCACGCTGTCATCATTGAATTCATCATCGTCGTCCGTACGGTCCGTGAAATCCCCTTCGGCATCTCCCCCCGAGATCCGGCGGGACCGGCCTATCTCGGCACCACGGGCATAGGTGTCCTTGCGGGTATACGTACCCGACAGCCCCAGCTCCGTATCAAACACAGCGTCACGGCGGATTTCTTCCAGCTGCGCCCGCTCTCCGCGAATGCTGCTGATCTGTATATCCAGATTCCGCTCCAGCGCCATCTGCCGGACCATGTCCACGGTCACGGGTTCGATCCGGTCTTTCCTGACCATCCGATTGTACAGGGAGTCCTTGACGAGTTCAGCCCCTGCGGTTTCCAGTCGATGAAAAGGGGATTCCTGCGAAGCACACAGCACCACAGGCTGGATCGCCAGCAAAGCGCACAACAGGGTTATGCCCTTCAGCCACGTCGAACCGGAACGAAGAGCATGGCCCTATCCGTTTGCCGGATTGTCTCCGAAAACAAGGTGGTACCACCTGTTCACAAGGAGGACGCAGTTTTCATCCACATCATCCGCCATGCCCCGCAAAAGACGGAAACGGACCTTGAGCGGCAGATTGTTTTCCCGAAGCAGGGTCGCAAACCGCACCTTGAGTTCCTTTGCCGCAGCTATGTCCTTGCGAACGGCCTCGGGAACGACTGATTCCCGGAACAGGAACGGATCGGGATATCGTTTCTGGAAAAGCTTGTAGCGGGCTATGGAGTCGAGAAGATCGGCCAGACTGACGAACTGCGTCAGGGCGTGCCTAACGTCGGGCACGGTCGCATCCGCCAGATATTTCTGCGCCGAAGTCCGGACCCTTTCCACCAGAGCAAGGGCATCCTCAGGGCTGTCCTTGTACAGCAATTCGCGCACTTCCCGCTCCAGCCGAAGGAAATGGGCCTCAATCAAAAGAGGTATCAACGGTTCAAGCTCACTACGCTGAAGAATATCTTCATCGAGCGCATCAATCACCTGATTCAGTTCTCCCACCTGCTCACGGATATCCGCAGGGCGAACCCGCTTCGTCCAGAACTCATTCTGCTCCACAAAGTCGTCCACGACCTGCGTATAATTGCGGACCAGCCGCTCATCCGCCCCAGCCTGTCGAGCAACGACAATCCGCCAGACGAGAAGAATCAGGACAATGGCTCCCGCCACGGCCAGATGCTTTCTGGTATCTCAAACCGGGGCTTTTCCGGTTGCTGTGATGAATCCGGCTCAGGAGACGGTTCAGGCTCTTTGCTGCGAACAGGCTGCGCTTCCGGAACATCATCCGTTTCCTCGTCCCGCTCTCTGGCATCGAGAATGGCCTCGCTTGCACGGGAGTCACCGAAAGCATGGTCTTGTCCACGGCTTCTTCGCCGTCGTCCTCAAGAGACACATCTTCCGCCTGCGGCTCAGCTGGGCAGCCTCTTCGACCTCGACTTCAGGTTCCGCCTGAGGAGCGGGACAGGTTCCGGCGTCCGTCCGGTTCCGATTCGGCTCTGTCTCCGATTCCACTACCGGTTTCAGTTCCGGCTCAGGAACGACAGGCTCCACCTCATCCGGTTCCTCGGCTACTTCTTCCACAGTCTCGAAACGAAAGAGAAGTGAACCAAACCCCACGGTGTCGCCATTGCCGAGCAAGGCTCATCCGTGCGTTCACCATTGAGCCAGACACCGTTGGTGCTCTTCAAGTCGCGTATGAGCAGCCCCGCATCATCAGGAACGATAAGGGCGTGCCTTCTGGAAATACTGCTGTGCTGGATGACTTGGGTGTTGTCCACTCCCCTGCCGATGGACACTTCCGAACCATCAAGCTCAATGATCAACCCTTTCTGGTCGTCAGGCAGGCGGGAATCGTCAAGACACGTCAGACGTGCGATCATGCTCCCTCCCCTGAATCACCGGAGATTTCTTCCAAAGGCGGCAGGTTGAACTGGTCACGGGCCAAGGCGTAATACTTTCCTTCATATTCGTTGGCCTTGATGTATGCAGGATCAATCAATTCCTTGTGCGAGCCCTGCTCGGCCACCTTGCCGTCAACGATGAAACAGATGCGGTCGGCATCCACTATGGTGGAAAGGCGATGGGCGATGGTCAGGGAAGTCCGCCCCTTGAGAATCTCGCGCATGTTGGCCTGAATGAGCTTTTCCGATTCATTGTCCAAAGCACTGGTCGCTTCGTCCAGAATGAGAATCCGGGGTTGTCGGTACAAGGCTCGCGCAATGCAGACACGCTGACGCTGCCCGCCCGATATGCCCATGCCCTTTTCACCAATGGCGGTCTGATATCCTTGGGGCCAGCGAAGAATCTCCGCTTCGATCCCCGCCTGACGGGCGGCGCGTTTGACGGCGGCAAGATCGGGTTCCGGATCACCCAGGGCTATATTCTCGCCACAGTTCCGGCATGAGGAACTGTCCTGCAACACCACGCCGATATGTCTGCGAAGAGATGGCAAATCAAGGCTCGCCAGACTTTTCCGTCAATGAGACATTGACCGTCCTTGGGCAGGTTGAAGCCGAGAATCATCTTGGCAATGGTGGACTTGCCACACCCGGAAGGCCCGACAAGCGCGACATACTCGCCGGAGTCGATCTTCAGGCAGAAATCCCGCATGACCAGATTTTCCTTGTCCCCGGCCATGTAGCTGAAATCAACATTCCTGAATTCCACCCGCCCCGCGCATTCCGTGAGAACCACAGGCATGTCTTCCGGTGAAGAAGTAGGCGGACATTCCGGATCTATGTCCAGAATTTCACTGACACGGTCCACGGAGATACGCACGTCCTGAAACTGATTCCACAGCTGAACCATCTGCTGCACCGGATTCATGACCAGCCCCACCAACATGTTGAATCCCATCAACTCACCGATGGAGAGTTCGCCTGCGATGACCTGATTGGCGCCGTACCAGAGAATGCCGACGCTGGAAGCCAGACGCAGGAGAGAATGCAGACTGGTGGAAGTAAGAACCAGATTGGCCTGCTTGAAGGTATTGTTGACGTTCTTGACGAACGAATCCTCCCAGCGGCACGGGCCATATATTCGTTGGCCGTGGCCTTGATGGTCTCAATGCCGGTCAGGGCTTCGATGAGATACGCCTGAGACTGGGCGTTGGTCTGAAAAATCTTTTGGGCCAGCGCCTTGATGCGCGGCGTGAAGTACAGAATCAATGCGACATACCCCGGAATAAACGCGAGCACGATGAACGTCAGGGGCAGCGAATAGGTGAACATCATCAGAAAATAGATGACCAGCATGAGCGTATTGAGAACAACCGTGATAGTCGATCCGGTGAGGATCGCCCTGATCTTGGCATTCTCGCCAAACCGGGCCATGATTTCACCTTTGTTCCGTGTCAGGAAAAAGGCCATGGGCAGGGAAAGGACGTGTCGATAAAACTCGCTCATGAGGCGAACGTCGATACGAGCCGTGGTGTGAGCCAGAAGCAACCGCTGCACCACCATGGTCAAGGTGGTGAAGATGGTCACCAGAACCATGCCGCCCAGCATCATGTTGAGCAGGCTCACGTCCTTGTGCACGACCACGGTATCAACAATGGTCTGGACAAACAGGGTGAAGCCAGTCCGAGCAGGTTGATAACCAGCGCGGCCAGAAACGCCTCGAAGAAATATTTCCTGTAGGGAAGAAGGTAGCGGACGAAGTGCAGCACCGGACGCTTGGGCGGCTCCAGATGGATGAACTTCTCCGTGGGAGTAAGCGCAATAAACAGCCCCCGATCGTCATCCGTGGGAGCGCCGGGGACCTCGGCCTCAGTCCACCCGGTAATGAACTCCTCGATCGGCATGACCTTGCGCCCCTCAAGCGGGTCAGCCAGATGGACATGCGTATGCGTCGCCTTGCACAAAACCGCGTAATGACCGCCCTCCCAGCCGATGATGCCGGGGGTGGTGACCCGCCGCAGTTCCTTCCTGTTCAGGGCATACGCCTTGGCCCGGTAACCGAGATTCTCCGCTCCGGTAATGATCGGCAACGGCGAGGTGTCAGCCGAGGAAACGTTGACGAGTTCCTTGATCTGTCCAAGCTTGAAATTCTTCCCGTAATGGCGGGTAATCATGGTCAGGCAAGCCGCGCCGCACTCGCTGGGGTCTCCCTGACGCACCAGAGGGAAATCCGTGTCCCCTCCGGGTTCCTGCTCCTCCAGCTCCTGATATTCCTCTTCGGTTAATCCCCGCGCCAAGCGGATACGCATGTCCGTGTTGACCGCCTGACTGCGAGCGGCGATCTCGGATGCCGTCACTTTACGCAACTCTCTCGCCCGCGAAAGAAGCTGCTCGTGCAGGGCGGGATTCAAAGCTGTCAGCTTGATGACTTCCTGCTGCTTGATGACGATGACGGTCACGTCCGTGACTGCCATGGCGGTGTAGAAATGACGTCCGTCGTTATCCGCCTCGGCAAGTGCGGCGGTTTCGCCGAGCACCTCGAACCGGGAACAACGATCCAGAGCCAGAGGATCACCGTCCTCCTCCCGAATCATGTCCACAGTCCCCTGCTCTATGGAATAGAGACGGGGATCAGCATCATTCTGGAAAAAAACAGGGGTCCCTTTGGGAATCCGCTTCACACCCAGATTATTCAGGATCACGGAGAACTGATCCGGCGTGCAGGTTGCCTGCCCGAGCAGCGACCGAAGCCGCTGGCTCAATTCAATCTGGCCGATACTCTTGCGAAACAACGCGAGAGCTTCGGGATGCTCGTCAGCAAATTCACGGGCAGCACCGGCAGGAAGGAACAACGCCTTGACTGGCTCCTGACCGACCACGAGCTCGTATTCCCAACCGTGTCGCCCAGCAGGCTCATCTCGCCGAAGGTAGAACCCGGCCCATTATCGCCTAGCGCGGTTCTCCGGCCAGCCACGGTCTGCTTGGTCCGCACCGTGCCGGAATAAATGTGAAAACCCCTTCCATGCGTTCATTCTGTCGTGCCAGATATTCGCCCGGAGCGAATTCGCGCATGGAGAAAAGCTGTTCCAACGCCGCTTTGTCGTCAGCCGGAAGCGTGGCAAACATGACGTGTGACGCCAGAATATCGCGGACCGCGTCGTGCCTGTCAGCCATCAGTTCCCCTCCTCACTGCCAAAAAACTT
>LQAI01000212.1_pt1 | contig 11257 bp, 19 predicted proteins | sample 1535821 | NCBI WGS metagenome assembly LQAI01 (sample SAMN04331586, study PRJNA305678) | bioreactor metagenome | isolation source: bioreactor_5 inoculated with Wadden Sea sediment 1st replicate of a... | place: Germany:Bremen | reverse complement strand
AAATAACGGGTTCCCTGACTCATATTTAATTCTACTTTGATTCCCTCACTGGAATGGGTCATGGTGCTTTCTTCAACACCGCTAAAACCTAAGTCTAGTCTGATACCCGTCAGTCCCATTTCTTTAAACAGTGACATGTCACGGTAGTCAATATCCAGTGCTTTAAAAACGTCGGGACTTACATCTGCAATAACTTCCATGCCATATTCTCCAGCAGCAGTAGTTAAGACTTTAAAATCATTTATTGACTCTTCTATATTGTCTCCTACAGAAATCAAACACGTAAATATTCTCTTGAAGCCATTCTCTGAAGCCATTTTTATATACTTTAATTGTTCTTCTAATGTTCCATGTTCCGGGTAAATGGATATACCTAATATTTTCATTTAAGCTCCCATCTTTCATATAATATTTATACATTATCGTTTAAATTTCCATATCCCTATACAACATAAGCCTATCCCACTCCCTCATAAAGATTAAAGGTTGTGGAACAGGCTTATCTTTTAATATGCTAATACTCTTCACATAAGTCCGGACAAAATGTAGCTAATATTTTGGCACGAACAGGAGAGTCTAAACATGGCAAGTTTAACCTACACCTTCACTATTCATCTGATCTAAGCCCATTTTGCGGTAAAGTTCTATGAATTCATTGGCCATATCCTTAATTGTCATCGCATTCATTAAATGGTCTTGTGCATGTATTAGAAGTAAAGATATTTCTGAACGTTCTCCACCTGCTTCTGCTTGAATCAATTGTGTTTGTTCCTTATGAGCTAAAGCTAGTTTTTCTGTGGCGTCTTTAATTTTTACTTTCAGCTTTTTTCGAAATCACCAATCTTTGCAAATTTGAATAGCTTCCATAGCGCTACTACGTGCATCGCCACTATAAGATATGATGGTAAAAACTATATGTTCCATAACCATGATGTTCGCTCCTTATATTAAAACTTAATTATTGTGCTACTTTTTTTTAGATTTGTGTTACTGTCTTGTTTTTTTTTCAGTTGCTTCCTCTTCAAGCCTTTCAGCATAATAATAAAAGGAATGTACGTTACAATGGCAATACCAAGGTTAACAATCTGTAGAACTGAACCTCTCCAAGAACCCGTTGCTAAATATCCACCGATAATAGGTGGTGTAGTCCAAGGTATTAAGGCTATGGTTTTAGGTACCATACCTGATGCAAGAGCTAAATAAGACACAATCGTTATTAATACAGGTCCTAATACAAATGGAATCATAAAGATAGGAATTCAAAACATTGGTAGACCAAAAATCATTGATTCATTAATGTTAAACAAACCAGGTCCTGCCGATAGATTTGCCATTGTTTTTAAGTGTCTGCTCTTTGATGCCATGTAAATTGCTGCAATTAAGGCAATGGTTGTTCCCGATCCACCCATATGAACAAAAGCATCAAAGAATTGTTTTGTTACAATATGTGGTATTGTTGTACCTGCTTGGAAAGCAGCCATATTAGCTTCGATAGCTGGTAAATACAGTGTTTGCATAACAGGTTCTAAAATATTTGAACCATGTAATCCAAAGAACCATAATAATTGATTCATAAAAACAATAAACACTGCAGAACCCATGGTATTTGCAAAACCTGATAAAGGTGTCTGGATTGCATTAAAGACCGCTTGATGAATATTTTCAATTCCTATTGCAACTGTTCCAATTTTAATAAATGAAAAGATTGATATTACAATCATGAGTGGGAACAAAGATGCAAAAGATTTGGCAACTGCTGGTGGTACATTCTCTGGCATTTTAATAACCAATTTATCAGAACGACATAATCTTACATATAATTCTACTGATATGATTGCGACAACAATGGCTACAAACAGTCCTTGAGCACCAACCCAACCATATGGTATTGCAAAAGCCTCTGCTGCAGGTGTCATAATAGCTAACAGCGACGCAACACTTATGATCCCGCCTGATACAGCATCAGATCCATATGACTTGGCTAAGTTATAACCTATTGTAAAAGAAACTAATAAAGAAAAATATTGCGAAAGAGCCCATCCACACATTGCCACCAAAGGCTTTCCACCATCACCAAAGACTGATGTCATTAAGGTTTGGTAAGCTGGAATCGGCAATGAGTTAATAAGTACAGCCATAGAACCTGCTATAATAAGTGGCATTATTGCTACAAAACCATCACGAATAGCTACCAAATGCCTTTGTGAGCCAATGCGACCTGCTACTGGTACAAAATATTTTTCAAGAAATTGTATAATTCCTTTCATTTGTAAACCTCCCTAAATGTTTAATCCATTTATAATTACGAAATCACCCTATTAAATCGATAGCATTCATAAGAACAGCTTCACCGTTCATCATTCCGTATTGCATGCTATCAATAACTTGCACAGGTACTTTTTTATCACTTAATGCTTTTTCCATTTTACCTAATAAATAACGAACTTGAGGTCCTAGCAACATTACATTTATATCGTCAAAGTATTTATCAGCTTCTGCTTCTGCAACAGCGAAAACTTCTACTTCAATACTTTTTCAGTTGCCACTTTTTGCATTTTTGTCACAAGCAAACTTGTTGACATTCCTGCGCAACATACTAACATTATTTTTTCATAACAAATCTCCTGTTCTATATCTGTTTGATGCCATTCGTAATGCACCCATATAGGGTCGCTCTTTTGATTGCGCTAAAGTTACGTCTGGCAATACATCATTTAATTGATTAGCTAATCGACTTGTTACACTGTTATTAGCTGTTAACACACTACCACTAAGGCCTAGTTTAAACTTATCTATCTCCATTTTAACAGCTAAAGCTTGAATCATTAAACATAATTCTTTAGCTGCTTTATCCAGTATGGATTCAGCAATGGGATCGAAACCATCTAGTGCAATAACACTTTTAGCTAGGGCAGCAATATCTTGCTTTCTTCTTTCTGGTGCGTAAACGTAACCTACAAGGTCTTCTTGATGTTCAATCTTCAGTTCTTCTTTTAAATACTTCCATAAGAGAGATTCTTTAGTTCGACCATCATAAGATTGCATAATAGCTGACAAGGCATCTCTACCAATGTTATATCCACTACCAACATCATCAATAACATGCCCCCAACCACCAACGCGGACAAGTTCCCCATTTTTGAAACACCTTGAGCAATTGACCCGGTACCACTAATTAAAATACCACCTTTGGGTTCACCCAGTATGGCGACCATTGCAGGTAAAGCATCGTTATAAACTTTCAATTCTTTTGTGTAGCCATAGTCCTTGAATAGTTGTTCAATAACTCGTTTATCAGTTTGCGAATCTATTCCTGCACCTCCAAAACAAATACCTTCAATATCATTTATATGTATTGATGCTTTGCTAAGTAGTTCACTCAACAGACTCTCAATTTCATTTCTTACATGATCAATACCAACACTATGATAATTGGTAGGACCACCTTTAACTCTGGATAAAACTTGTAAGTTCTGATCAGACAAAGCAGCTTCTGTTTTACTTCCGCCCCCATCTAATCCAATGTAATAAGACATTATCCACTCCTCTCACCTATATATGGCCCCTTTTATATTTAGGTATAATATCTGCTATATTCATACCAATTTGATCAGAATTAGTAGTTCAGATTTAATGATGTTTACTCGTTAAGCAATACCTCTGAAAAAAAATGATTTAGTGCTTTGACCGCTTCTTCTTCATCAGTGCCTTCAGCTGTAATAGATAATTCGTCACCATTGGTAGCACCAATACTGAGAAGCCCCATTAAGCTTTTGCAATTAACATTTCGACCATTCTTTTCTACTGTTACTTCAGATTTGTATTCGTTTAATAGTCTTACTAATAGACCAGCAGGTCGTGCATGTAGACCCGCTTTATTATTCAGTGTAATTTGAATCTGTGTCATAATTATCCCCCCTCTGCACACATATATAATGCATAATACGTGCCAACTTTTGCATTGATGCAAAATTCAATCAATCATTTTTTTACTTTCCTTGTTTACCAAAGGTTACAGCATTCATTTTATTTCTCAAAAATAAAAAACAAGCGTGTAAAATATTACACACTTGTCTTACACACTATTATTAATTTACACACTGTACACACTATTTGTCTTTTGATTATTCTCTATGAACATTTTGGTTAAGTATGCTCTTTCATGAACTCCGATTTTTATACCATACTGAATTTCGAGAAATTGAATCGCTTCATAGGTTAACTCTAACTCCATACTGTATTTTTCCCGATATAGTTCCAGCTCCTTAAACTCTGTTTCTTTTCCTCCAGAAGCCATTTTATCCACCATAAAAACACATATGAAGCATTACGCCTTGTTTAACTTCGTCTGATACGATCACTGAAAGGTGTTTTTCCAAACGTACTATGGCCCTTCGAATATCTTGTATAAGCGACCGTGCATCTAACTTAGACAAATGTTCATTTAAGGATTCGGCCATTCGCTCAAAAACCAACTCCTTATTAATATAGGTATCTAATTGTTCTAATCCTATACCCGAAAGAACATCCATTGCAGATATAAAAGGAACATCATCCAATTCTATATCGATAGTTCCTACAACAGCAATGAGATTATAGGTGGTTTTATAATTATCTAGGGACTGTAAAAACTCCTTATGATTTAATATATTCAAAGATCTTATCTCGATAAGGTCTTTACGTTGTATGCGTTCTTCAATCATCTTTTTTAACTTTTCGGAAGCCCCTTCCCCTGTAAAACACGCTGTTACAATTAGGTTTTTAAGAGCCTTGGTCGTTTTTCTTTCAAAAGGTTTGGCGCTTCCTACAAATTCCTTACAAGACTGATATATTTCTTTGAGGCCTTGTCCTTGCACAGCTTTACGAGAAGCCTCAATGACCACAGGTGTACTTACATGACTAATAGACTGGGTTGGAATGCCTGTATCCTCGTATAGCATATCCGAAAAGTTTGTTAAAGAACCCATATCAACTAGTAATAAAATACCCTGTCCTTGGTCAATAACTTGTGCCTCAGATACGACTCTTTCGTATATTTCTTCAGGTTTCATACTCATGGGCATGTCCAAAGCTGTAGCATGTTCGACACCAAGCAAATGGTTGGCCACCTGAACCATACTGGTGGCAGTTGATTTGCCATGCATAACAACCATTACACCCACACGACTCTTTTCTTCGCTCATAGCTTCAAAGGAATCAGAAATAAGGAACATTGTTAAATAGCCTATTTCATCTAAGGGCACTTCCATTCCTAGTAGAGAGTCTATCATTTTGGCAGCTTCCATAGCCACTAAAAAGGCATCTGCATATTGAACTCTAATAAGGTTTAGTTTGGGATGATAAATACGACTTCCTTTACGTATTCTTTCCAAACTCCCCTGCAAATGTAGAGCTAGTCCATATTGTACTTTTTCATCATACACTTTGTTTAACTTATTTGATGCTAGTTCGAGTATACCTTCTGATAACTGAAGAATTGGAGGATCTACAACCTTAAGTAAATCGTCACGTTTAACGCGATTAGGGAGCTTACCCATAAAATTCTGAAAATGCTTTTCAATATCAATATTCATAATCTGATTAATTTCTTTATCAGCTAAACCATCACTTTTTAATTCTAATACTCTACTTTCTATATGTGTATAAAAGATTGGATCCTCTGGTGTATTTAGGCATTAAGGGGCCTGCTTTTTTCTTTTATAGTAAAAACCTAAGAATATCCCCTTTTTTTTGCTAAAAAGTTTTTTGTACTTGACTTCGCTTAGACTGTAGCTGCATAAAGTCCTTTTTTTTACATGCTGAGGTAGGTCCGATTGTTGAATAAGAATGTAATTTTCATTTTGTTGCTTTATAAGTTAAAAAAGCTTTCGCACATGCCAATTGAATATCACTGCGTAATTGTCCTATGTTACTGCTGCAATCATATAACAAATAGGAAATTAGGGAATCACGATTTACATAAATGCTTTTTCCAATTCTTTTTGATTCTTGTCTTATAAATGAATCGATTAATGAATAACGTTCTTTAAGGCCCCGCTCTTTTTAATGATGGCAGCATAATGGTCATTGGTATTCTACGAGTAAAAGTTTTTAGCAAACAAGACTGCGGATCTTCTGTCGTAGCTGCAATAATCCGTACTTGGGCTTTTTCCTCATGTTCTGTTTCACCCAGTTTACGGAATATGCCTTTATCAATATAGGTAAATAGCATTTCTTGTCCTTGAGGTGACAAACGATGAATTTCATCTAAAAACAAAATACCTTTGTCTGCTTGTTTAATAAGCCCCGTTCTATCATGATCGGCTCCCGTATATGCACCTTTTTTCACACCGAATATGTGAGACATTACGAGTTGCGGATTATCTGCATAATCGGCACAATTAAATCTTATGAAGGGTGCTGTGGACTTTAATACATTAGCTTTTTTTGAAAAATGATATAGCGCTTCTGCAAATAAAGACTTACCTACACCAGTTTCTCCCAACAGTAAAACATGCAAACCACCTGATGGATATAGCATAGCCGCTTTTGCTTGTTGAATTGGAATTTGAAGGCTACCATCATAACCAACCAACTGGTCTAAACCAATGGCATCTTCTATGGTTTCTTCAGATATCATTTCATTTTCATTGTATTTGATTCAGTTACATAATAACGTACAGGTCTCCCTTCGATACGTTGGACACGTCCCTCTTTATAGAGCTTATTTAAATACCTACTTACATTGGCTCTATCCATATCATAAGCACCACAGACTTCCATGGCGCTTACACCATGTTTATCTTTTCGACTCATTTCTGCAACTGCATGAAATATGAAATCTTTCTATCCATAGTCCTTCCTCCACTTTTCTTCTTACTCAATACACTACCTTAGTCATTTTCTAAAATCAAGAATTGTTAAGGAATCGATAACATTTTGTTCTTCTAGTGCTTACTCAACAAGTTGACACCTTAACATGTCTAAAATATGATAAAATGTATTTGCTCTGTATATAATTAGGAGGACATATGGAATTACAAAAACTTGCACATCATCTTGAGACAATTGTTAGAGAAGGTGTAAAAAATATATTACTTAATACAGATATTGAACTCAAAATAGAAAACAAAGGCTATCAAGATATAGTCACTGCTAAAGATAAACTTATGGAAGATTTTTTTAATAGAATCTATTAAAAAAATATGTCCTAACGATCTTTTTTATTGCAGAAGAAGGACATCATAGCGAGCTTACTACTAGTCGGACATGGATAATTGATCCTATTGATGGCACCCTAAATTTTGCACAAGGAAATCCTAATTTTGGTGTTCAACTTGCTCTATTTGACAATATGGAAGGCCAGCTTTCTATTGTTTATTTACCAGCAATAGATGAGTATTACTATGCCATTCGTAATGAAGGTGCTTTTCTAAATCATAAGAAGCTAAATATTAAGAATAACCTTTCTATAGAAGAGGCAATAGTTACCTTTGGCGATTTTAGCAAATCTAATCCCTATCACGTACTTTTCAATCAGCTTTGATCGACAAACTTCATTCAAAGGCAATGAAAATACGTATTCAGGCTCATCAAGTATTGATTTCGCCTTTATTGCTGGTCAAAAAACCATTGTCACATTATGTTTTCTAAACGTATTTGGGAGATTAAACCTGGGCTTTTACTACTTGAAGAAGCAGGTGCTTTTACAGATTTGATAGATGGGACACCTTACGGATTCCCTGGCAACGCGTCATTGTGTCTTCTAGTTTATCAATCTTAGAAAACATTAAAGATACTATGCAATCAATCATTGATTGTAAAACTTAACCTTTAGTTAATTCATCGTATCATGGTAATAGCAAAATTCTCCTTATTATCTAATGATTAAGAGATTTATTCATTATGTAAAAGGGTAGAAATATATTAATTATATTTATTAAGGAGCCTCGTATGTTACTCAAGTGGATTTTTTCAAAACCTGTTTGGCTCAAAATTGCAGTAAGTGTTATTTTCGTAGTTATTACAGTTCTTATGATTACAAGTATGATCCAACTACGAAGAAGCAATTCGTTCAACTCAGATAATTTAACGAATGAACTAGAAACACTTACAAAAGTAACCTCTCATTCATTGGATGAGCCACTCTGGAATTACAATATGGAAGAAATTCTTTAACATTAGTGAAGCCTTGTTTAAAAACAAGGCTATTAGTGGTGTTACTGTATTGGATAAAGAACTTGGTGTTTTGTATCATCAGGAACTAGAAGGCGAAGAATACGAAGATTCATTTATCTTGAAGAGTTCTGACTCCATAACACATGATGATGAAACATTGGATATATTGAAATACATATGACACGTTATTATTTATTGCAAGAACAAGGTTAAATTACGTGTCGAAGTTTCGAAATTGTTATTTTGAGCCTCATACTAATAGTTCTTATTTCATTTATAACAACACGCATAATGAAACCTCTACAAGTTTTAAAAGAAGCAGTTGACGAAGTTGCACAGGGGCACTACCACAAACGGATACCCGTTCTTGCAGGCGATGAAATTGGTGAACTGGCAACCAAGTTTAATGAAATGAGTGCTAAATTACAAAGTTCACAAGATGCTATTTTTCAAATGAATGAAGCCCTTGAAACCAAAAGTTGAAGAAAGAACTATGGAGTTAAACCTTAAAAAATCAACAACTTGAAGCCTCAATGACCGCTTTAGAGGAGACACAACAAGAACTAATTGAGAGTAATACGAGTTTGTCATTAACCTTAGAAACCCTAAACGAAACGCAAGACCAACTCGTACAATCTGGTAAAATGGCTCTTTTAGGCGAACTCGTTGCTGGTGTTGCTCACGAAGTTAACACACCCATTGGCGTAAGCTTAACTGCTAGCTCCTTTTTACAAAAGGAAATCATAGACTTAAATACCCAAATCATATCAGGTCAATTAACAAAACAAGACCTATTGTCAGAGTTAGAAACCTTTAATGAATCTGCAACAAGTATTGTTCGCAATTTAAAACGTGCCGGCGAACTTATTAATAGTTTTAAACAAGTAGCTGTTGATCAATCGAGTCATGAAGTTAGACGATTTATGTTAAGGAAGTATATTCACGAAACACTCCTTAATTTACATTCGCGTTACAAACATCGAAATGTTACAATTAATAACAATTGCAATGAAACCATAGAACTTTTAAGCTACCCAGGAGTTTATGCTCAAATCTTTACAAATTTAGTTATAAACTCACTCATTCATGGCTTTGAAGGAAAAAAGGATGGTACCATTACAATTACAGCAGTACATATTAAAGATAGAGTCATTATTCAATACAGTGATGATGGTGTAGGTATAGACATTGATGATGTAAATAAAATCTTTGATCCCTTCTTTACTACAAAACGTGGTCAAGGCGGAAGTGGCCTAGGTCTCAATATTGTTTACAATCTGGTTACTTCGGTACTTAAAGGAAGTATTACTTGTACGTCTGAAGTTAATGAAGGGACTGTTTTTAAAATTGATGTTCCCTATGATCATCCTGATGTTAATGCAAAGGAATATCCAGTGTTATAAATCTATTGACGATTCATCGTCATTAGTTGAAAGTTCAAAGTTTAAAGTTGAAAGAGAATTCAAAAGCTCTTATTTTAAATAGCATTTCTTAGACAATAAAAAGCTGCCTTAAATTAAGGCAGCTTTTTCTATACATATTAATCACTTTGACATTGTTAATTTGTTCCTTATCGTTGTTACAACTTCATTGTTATCAATTCGTGGATGTTTCCACATAAAAATTGCAAAAAGAGTCACAAGTACTGTCCCTTTTAGTACGCTACTCATACTAATGCTCCACCAAATACCATTAAGACCAAGTAAAGCTTCATTGGATAGTATCCAAGCAGCGGGAACTCTGGCCCCTGTTAATATAATACTTGTTAAAGATGGCGGAAGGGTTTTACCGAGTCCATTAAATGCCCCCGCCGTTGTAATTTCAATACACATAAAAAAATTGTGACAAGCCTAAAATTCTTAAATAGGTAACACCATAGGACAAGGCCTCTTCTTCTGGTATAAAAAGTTTGAATAAGGGACTCGCTCCTAATATTAAGAGTGCCGTAGTCAACATCCCAATGGTCCCCATAATACTCATGGCTGCAAGATATCCTTTCCAAATTCGCTTCCAATTGTCAGCACCATAATTTTGTCCAGTAAAGGTACTTAATGCTGTTGAGAATCCACTTGCAGTCATCCACGAGATGGCTTCTATTTGAGACCCTACTTTTTGAACTGCTATGGGTATAGGACCCCAATTAGCTATGATTCTTGCAATGATCATCGAAAATGTTGTAAAAGCTGCCGAATGAAGCGCTACGGGTAATCCTAATTTTAAGATTTCTGCAATAATATCGGGTCTCGGTTTTCCTATTAATTCTCTTAATTTGAAGGGTCTTTTTTTAACACCTATATAACATATATATACAAGGACTACAATAATCATAGAAACAACTGTTGCATACGCAGCTCCCTTAATCCCCAATGCTGGAAATGGTCCAATTCCAAAGATCATGAGCGGATCTAGGATCATATTGAAAACAAGACCAACAGCAGTTATAAGGAATGGGGTTTTACTATCTCCATAGCCGTTGAAAATACCTGTTGTTACGTTAATCAAAACATAGAAGGTATACCATAAGCTACAATTTTTAAGTAGTCCATTCCGCCTGTCACAACAACCGGGTCATTAATATTAAAGAAAGCAATTAGACTCCTGTTGAATATAAATAATACCATGGAATAAAAGAATGCAAACAGAAGTGTCATTCCTATGGCATTACGTCCATAAACCAGGGCTTTTTCACGTTCACCTGAACCTATACTTTGTGCAACCCGTACTTCTGCCCCTACTTTAGTCATCAGTATAAAGGCAAAACCAAACCATAGGTAAAACCCTGCAGTACCAACTGCAGCAACGGCTTGACTACCAATGCGTCCAATCCATAATAAATCTGTTAAGTTATAAGCCATTTGTAAAAATGATGTTCCCATTATAGGTAAGGCTAGTTTTACAAGAGCGGGATATATTGGCCTTTATTAAAGAGTGATTATTTTCGTTCATATTATTCTCATTTTGTTTCTAAAGTTACAAAGCGATACACGGAGTACAGAATCATACCACTAGATAATAGATTTAAAAGAAAAAGTTCCTCTTTTAGGATTGTTACAGCCATAAACATTGAAAAAACAGGGACTAAATTGATAAATAAAGCCAT
>LQAI01000211.1_pt1 | contig 11281 bp, 19 predicted proteins | sample 1535821 | NCBI WGS metagenome assembly LQAI01 (sample SAMN04331586, study PRJNA305678) | bioreactor metagenome | isolation source: bioreactor_5 inoculated with Wadden Sea sediment 1st replicate of a... | place: Germany:Bremen | reverse complement strand
GAACAGAATAAATCATTTCCTTCATAGTAAACTCCTTTACTATCTATACAAGATTCTCTCTTTTAAGGAGAGGAACAATTTTTATAGCTGTAACTGCTACTAAACCACTAATAATTAAATCTGGTATTATAAATGGTGTAAATCCTCCAGCAATGGCTGCTGAAACAGGAAAAGCTTTACCAATATATAAATTAACGATCATGTATAAATAAGGCACACCAACTGCGTAAACTGATAATAATCCAATTACTACAGGTATGAATACGTTTAGAAAAGTTAGTTTTTCATGCTTCTCTGTTAGTTTTCCAATTATGAATGAACAGACTATAAAACCTAAAAGATAACCAAAGGTTGTTTCGAAAATATATTGCAGGCCTCCACCCTTGGTGAATATAGGTAACCCAAGTAGTCCTAATCCGACATATAATAACTGAGACATTGCACCTTTTCTTGCGCCTAGTAATACACCACTGTAAGCACAAAAATAAAAAATTGTAGTGTAAATGGAACAAATGGCGTTTGAATTTTTATAAATGCGCCAATCGCAGTTAAAGCTGCAAACATTGCTATAAGTATCATGTCACGTGTTTTCATGAGTTCTTCCTCCAATATTCAATAGATCAGTCAATACATAGAGGATAATCAATTTTAACACTATTGTCAACCTCTTTAGTTTTCTGGTTAACCATTAATTAATCTATCAACTCTTTAGTTAGCTAATCAATTCACAAAGAATCCACAGCCTAAGCTGTGGATTTGTGGATAACTATAAAATTAAAATTTTTAAACTTTGATTTTAAGAACACGGGATGCGTTCATTACTGCGAGGAGTGCTACACCAACATCTGCAAATACCGCTTCCCACATGGTAGCAATTCCACCGGCACCCATTATGAGTACAATGCCTTTTACACCCATTGCAAAAACAATATTTTGCCATACTATTTTACGAGTCGCTTGAGCAATGGATATGCCATCAGCAATTTTTGAAGGTTCGTCTGTCATAAGAACAATGTCTGCGGCTTCTATGGCAGCGTCGGATCCTAAAGCCCCATGGCTACACCAATGTCTGCTCTAGCTAATACAGGTGCATCATTTACACCATCGCCTACAAAGATAAGTTTTCCTTTTTACTGTACTTATGTTCAAGTTCTTCAAGTTTTTCTACTTTATCTTGTGGCAACAACTCTGCATAATAGTGGTCAATGCCTAGTTCTGTAGCCACTTTTTGAGCTGTCGTTTCATGGTCTCCAGTTAACATGATAATGTTTACGACACCTTTTTCACGGAGTTTTTCCAAGGTTGCTTTTGCATCATGTTTTTATTTCATCAGCGATTACTATATAGCCAACGTATTGACCATCGATACCAACATGAATTAATGTACCATGGGTTTTTACGTTGTCTACGGATAATCCAAAGTCTTTCATTAAACGTCTGTTACCTGCTACAATTTCTTTACCACCGTATATCACTTTTACACCTTTACCAGCAATTTCTTCATGCTGTGTTACAGATTCAGCATCAACGGTTTTTCCGTAAGCAGAAATAACTGATTTTGCTATAGGATGATTAGAGAAAAACTCAGCATAGGCTGTATATTCCAATAGTTCCTCTTGGCTTATAGTTTCATTCATAGGATGTACTTCACTGACTACAAATGTTCCTTTTGTTAAGGTTCCTGTCTTATCGAATACAACCGTTTTAACTTGATTCAAAGCTTCTAAATAGTTACTTCCTTTAATTAAGATACCATGTTTAGAGGCACCGCCTATTCCACCAAAGAATCCTAAAGGTATAGATACAACCAAAGCACACGGACACGATACAACTAAGAATATAAGTGCTCTATATAACCAATCTTGAAAAACGGCGCCGGGTAGTAACAGAGGTGGTAATGTTGCTATAGCCAAAGCTGAGTATACAACAATGGGTGTATAAGATCGTGCAAACTTGGTAATAAAACGTTCAGTTTCTGCTTTTCTTCCACTTGCATTTTGAACAAGATCAAGAATTTTTGCAACCGTTGAGTCTTCGTATGTTTTTTCTACTTTTATAGTCAATAATCCACTCTGATTAATAAAACCTGATAATACAACATCTCCCTTGGTTACATCACGTGGAATTGATTCTCCTGTTAAGGCTGAAGTGTCTAATGTTGAAGTACCCTCTAATACCGTACCATCAATGGCACTTTTTCGCCTGCTTTTACCAGTATAAAATCACCGATCTCAACTTCTTCAGGATCAACTTTTACTGTCTCAGATCCTTTTTCAGATTCGCATAGTCAGGTCGAATGTTTAATAATGCAGATATGGATTGACGAGACTTATTAACAGCTTTTGCTTGAAAGACTTCACCTATTTGGTAAAACAACATTACTGCTACGGCTTCCGGAAATTCTTTAATAGCAAATGCACCAACTGTTGCTATAGACATAAGGAAGTTTCGTCAAAAACGTCGCCTCTAAATATATTCCGTAAAGCTTTATAAACCACATCTCCACCAATCAAACCATAGGCACTTAAATACAGAGTTAGTTCAAAAGGTAAATTAAATGAACCTATTACAGCAATAGCAAATAAAATAGAACCCATTGTTAACCTAAGGACAAACAATTGAGGTAAACCTCCAATGGTTTTACCCTCTTCCTTTTCTTTTTTCGAAGCTTTGCCTTTTACGACTTCTGACATTGTTACATGGGGTTCTAAGTCAGTGATAATCTTACGTGCTTTTACAATTACATCACTCACAGAACTTTGTCTATCAAATTCAATGGTTATTATTGTGTGTACGAAATCCAGTTGAGCCTCAACTACATGGTCTAATTCACCAATTTGAATTTCTATTTTATCTGCACACCCAGCACAATCCAAACCTTCTAATACATATTTTTTTACTACACGTTTTTTTGTTTTCTTTCATTTGAACATGAGGTTCTAAAGCATGGACAATTTGTTTTGATCTTTCTAATACATCATCGATACTATCTTTTTGAGTAAACTCTATGGTAATTATTTTATGGACAAAATCTAAAGTTGCTTCTTTTACCAGATCAAGATTATTAATTTGATTTTCAATTTTCCCCGCGCACCCTGCGCAGTCCAAACCTTCTAATGTATATTTTCGTACTATTTTTGATTCATAAGTTACCTCCCGACCCTATTTTTCAAGTATATGGGCCAAACCTTGATCAAATATGAGCTTAACGTGATCATCATTTAAAGAGTAGTAAACTTGTTTTCCATCTTTACGTGTTTTAACAAGTCTGTTCTGTTTTAAAACGCGTAGTTGATGAGAAACAGCTGATTGACTCATATCTAATAAGTGTGCAATGTTACCTACACACATTTCTGCATTTAACATAACATGTAATAGCTTTATACGTGTACTGTCTCCAAAAACCTTGAAAAAATCAGCAAGTTCATATATAACTTCATCTTCTGGCATATCATCTCTTATGGTTGTAAATAATTCATCGTCTATATCGACACAGCAAATATCTTTTAACATTGTATTCTCCTTTATATGCACGTATGAATAATTGTTCATGTGTTTGATTATAGTATAAACCTTTTTTGAGATAATGTCAATAGAATAACACAAAATGACTTTGTCATTTCTAGGTAAAAGGTATCAGATAAAAGATACAAGTAAAAACAAAAAAACCACACCCAGTGGTGTGATTTTGTATGTCTTATCTTATCATTACTTATTATCAATAAATTGGTTAATGTCTTTCAACAGTGCTTCTAAGTCAATTCCATGAACCATTGCAGCATCCGCAATTGTCTCCATATTAGCTGCGGCGCATCCTAAACAATGTAAACCATGTTGCATAAATATTGGCGCTAATCCACGATCTTTCATGAGCACTTCTGCAATTATCATATCTTTTGTTACGTGCATAAGAGACCCTCCCCAGATTTAATATTTTAAATAGTTTATATTCATTATTATAACATGTATAGTAAGTTCCGTTGACCTTATCAACTGCCTCAAGCAAGATCACTTATCCATTTGTTTCCACTGCTCTTTTGTAATCTCCATATAGTGAAACAATGTATACAACACATTTTTACGCATAAAAAAAGTCATCTGTTTTAAGCAAGAGTTCAAAAATTTTCGCTCTTGTTCTTCAAAAGGTTTCGACTTGCTCTATGGTTTTTATGAATCCAGCTTTTTCATAACAACGTCTCGCACGGGTATTAAAATCTGCAACTTTAAGATACAAAGTTTTCATATTAAGATGATTAAAATAGATTTCGTACAAAGCCTTTATACTTGCAGTGCCATAGCCCTTACTTACAACATCAGGATTAAAAACAATTCCCATTTCAGCCCTTCGTTTTAACCAGTTTATGTTCTTAATCGTCATATAACCTAGTAAATTTCCAGAACCGTCTTCAGCTATATAAATGAATCGTCTTAAAAATTTTGACTTGCTCTTATACCACAGTTGGAGCTCTTCATAATTATAAGCAGGAAAATCATAATGTTGAAAACGTACATCTTGATGATGACCCCATTTTAAAAAACGGGTCATATCAGAGGGGTGAAGTTTTCTGACGGTCACTTCCGTTGTTTGTTTAGACAAAGCGGCCACCTCTTTATTATCTGTGTTGTGTATATAAATGTTAATCCATGTATTTTTCTAAGTTTGCAAATTTAGTAAACTGACCAATCCAGGCAAGTTCTAAATTACCAGTTTCACCATTACGTTGTTTGGCAATAATGAGTTCGCCAATATTCTTCTTCTCAGAGTCTTGGAAGTAGTATTCATCTCGATATAAAACATTACAATATCGGCATCCTGCTCAATGGCACCTGATTCACGAAGATCCGACAGGATAGGCCTGTGATCCGCTCTCAGTTCTGGGGCACGAGACAGCTGTGATAAGGCAATAACAGGACAATCCATTTCTCTTGCTAAACCTTTTAAGTTACGAGAAATCATAGAGATTTCCTGCTGACGACTCTCTTGTTTACCTCCACCAGACATAAGTTGGAGATAATCGATCATTATGAGATCTAAACCATGTTCCATTTTTAAACGTCTGCATTTAGCTCGCATTTCGGTAACTGAAATACCAGGCGTATCATCTATAAAAATCTTTGCTTGTGACAGGGGGCCCATTGCCGAAGCCAAACGGGTCCAGTCTTCATCTTCAAGACGCCCATTACGAAGATCTTGAATTGGAATATGCGCTTCTGCACTCAGCATACGTTGAACCAGTTGGTCCTTAGACATCTCCAGACTAAAAATTGCAACCGATGCGCCACTTCTCAAAGCAGCGTTTTGACATACATTAATGGAGAAAGCTGTTTTACCCATAGACGGTCTGGCAGCAATAAGAATCATATCTGATTTTTGTAAGCCGGATGTTTTTCTGTCTAAATCAATAAAACCTGTAGAAAGTCCTGTAGTTACTCCCTTATCGTGGTACAGTTTCTCTATGTTATCAAAAGTAACCATAAGTATTTCGTCTATTTTCGAAAACCCATCTCTACTCTTCTTTTGTGATATATCAAATATATGCTGCTCTGCAATATCTAATAAGATATCCGCTTCTTCTGAGTCATATCCTTTTTCTATAATATCTGAAGAGGCATAAATGAGTCTTCTAAGGACTGCTTTCTCAGAAATTATTTTTGCATAATATTTTGCATTAGTTGTAATAATACCAGCGTTGGTCAGATCTGATAAATAAGACATACCACCTAAACTATCTAGTACTCCTTTTATTTCTAGTTCATGTGATAAGGTTACTAAATCGACTGGTTCATTACGGTTAAATAAAGTAATAATTGCAGTAAATATTTCTCTATGAGCTTCTTTATAAAATTCATCAGCAACTAAGATTTCTGACGCATCAATAATAGCATCCTTGTCCAAGATCATTGCGCCTAATACTGATTGTTCTGCTTCCAAATTATGTGGAGGGACTTTTCCCATTATTTCCAAACCTATGCACTCCTTTAATGAATCAACCCACTGATTTTGTAATATACATACACTATACCATTCATACGTTTCTTTACATATGCATGTACAGCATTTTCAAAATACAATAAGGATTCTATGTGTACCTCTTCCATACCCCATGGACTAAATAGGGTTTGATTGACTGCATCTATTATATCATTTTCATTCCAGTCCTTTGAAGCTATTTTACTCAGTAAATATTTCATTTTCTCATCGGGACGCATAAGTGTATTACAATGTTGGTCTACTTTCCCAACTAAGCAGAACATCCGATAAATACGCTCTGTGTCTTTTGCTTGCGTAGTAGCACCTTGAATACGGTTTTTCCTACGTAATTTAATGATGTATAATACCAACAACATAAACAGACCACTTACCACTAACCAACCATAAGGCCAGTTTGATCTTGTCGATTACCAACAAAAACCTCTTCAATTTCTTCAAGTGGTTTCTCTGTTTCCTCATTATCAATTCCTATGGGATTTATGTTTTCAGATGCTTGAAGTTGAGGCGGATTATAAGCTGGGGTTGGTTCAAATGTTACCCATCCCTTACCTTCAATATATAACTCTGGCCAAGCATGTGCCCTGTCTGCAGTAATTCGATAAAGGTCCAGTTTTTCTTTTTCTGTTGGTAAATAGTAGCCTTCAACATACCTCGCAGGTATTCCCGATAACCTTGCCATAACAACCATTGATGACGCAAATAGGTACAGTACCCTCTTTTCCCTTCACTTAAGAACGCTTCTACAAAATCACGGTCACCGTAATCATCAACTTCGAGACTATATACATAGTGGTCCCGTAAGTAAGCCTCAATGGCCAAAGCCTTTTCCTCATCTGTCTCTAGGGTTTGAATAACTGTATTTGTTAATCGTTTTACTTTTTGTGAATATCCGTCTGGAATTTGCAAATACCCTTGGCGCGCTTCTGTTCCAAGGATCTCTTCATTATTTAGGTCATAATATACATCATAATCAGTAAGTTCACTGTTAAAGAAACCTTCTTTATAATATAGTACACTTTGCTTATCTGCTATAACTTTGCCACTTTGTAATTCAACTTTTTTTAGTATTAAGAGGTGTCATCAGTGTTGAAGATTTGAAATCCATTGGTAAAATCCGTATACGTTCTAAACCTTCTACAGAACTAATTGTTTCGAATGTCACCTTTGAATCCAAGTTACCAATCCATCGATCACCTGTATAATATGTTTTAACACTTCCCCTTAGCTTAATGCCTGGATAAGGACTAGATACTTTAAAAATGAGATCCTTTCTGAGGTCAATGTTTCCCCCTAAACGATTATCTAAGGGCGAGTATAAGGTACTTGCAAAATTAAAAACACGATCTTCAAGTCTGTTTTCATAATTATCTCTTAAGTTAATAAGATCCGGAATCTTATCAGATAAGGCATCGTTTATTTTATCAATAGGTGTTATACCAACAGCAATATTTGTAATAGACATTAGAAAAAGAGATACTAAAACGCTGTATAGTAATGCACTCATTTTTTGTGCTTTGGGTTGAGCAATCTTTTTCAATCGCATTTCATGAAGTTGAACTAAATGATGTATCAATATCCCTACTAAATAAAGACCCAATAATGAAGACGCAGACTCAACAAACAAGTTCCACTGGATCATAAAATACACAATACCTAGTAAGTAATAACGTGTTTTAATTTTCTTTTTAGAAAGAATAAATAGGATACCACATATAAGCCAGTATAATAGCACCATTAATGCAATGTCTTCAAAAGCTTTTGTTTTACTTGCTAAACCTATAAGGTATTCATATGACCATTGTAAAAATCTTTTGTGCGCTCCAAAACAACTCTACTTGCTCTTTAAACATAAAGTGGCAAGTATGTTTTTAAACCAATAATACCGATCATTCCAACGAAAGTCATTACAGTCGCACTAAATAGTAGTGAACGCATTTTCTTGTATGTTACACAATAAGAAAACAAAAGACTCAAAACACTCCATTGGCAGAGCATAATTAACATCAATATGCGTCTATCAACTTCGAAATATAAACTATCGTGTAGCATGAATCCCAGAGCTAAAAATAGAATACCGTGTGAGACCCATGTATCAATTTCTTTTAGAAAATATGCTGATCCTTTTCTCATCCTATTGCCTCCCATAATTGTTCGATCTTATTCAAGGGGGCTGGATAAAGGTCTATTCCCATAGCTAACCCGTATTGAATCAAATCCTGAATCATTTCATGAGACTGTGTAATAGTAATAATACTTACTCTAATTTTGCGCATTCTTAATGGTGCCAAATCGTCAATGAGCTTATGACTTGGGTTAGGAGTTAACAATACCAATCTCGTTCCGTAATGCCATTTCCGAGATTCGTGAAATACAAATTGAGACATTTCAGTTCCACCTAAAGGTCTAAAATATACAAGGTCCGATAAAAAGGACGGGTACATTTGAATACTTTTACTTTTCCGATAAGATATATGATTATCTCTTTTAAAAGAGCTTTCAAGTGTTTGTTTCAATATTTTTCTGAAGGGTGAAGTAACAAATAGATGTTGCAATAGATACCAAGGCCTCTTCAATAAGATGGTCAACATCTTCCTTATAAGCAGCATGACACCCGTCTAAAACAAGATGAATTTTAGGATTCGCATTCAACTCGTATGTTTTCATCATGAGTTGATTCATTTTAGCACTCAGTTTCCAATGGACGTTTTTGAAAGTATCACCATTTTGATAAGAACGAATATCTTTAATATTTGTATAGTCTTCGTATACAGGCGAATCCATTTGAACAGCCCCAAACAACTCTGATGGTGTTATTTGAATTGAATCAAGTTCATAACGCTTAGGATAAATCATAAGGTCGATGGTTCTTTCAAAGGTTTTATCAATTTCAAAAAAACCAAAAGGATCATTGATGCGTGCGTGCATTTTCCCTAACTTATAATGACCACGGCGCGAACACGGTACTTCCAAATTACGTTTAAATAAATTGCAAACTTTTAAAATAGAACCCTTCTTCAGTAAGCTCCATTCGGGTTAGGTCCCGTGATAAATCCATTTGAACCGAAACAAAAGCAATGGGTATTAAACTATTATTCACCAAATCATAAGCAAAGGATAAAGAGTCTCCAACGGTTCGCTCTTGGTTAATAATATAATAGTAGTAACTTAAATTCGTATGATTATGTAATAAAACGATGCCACTAAAAAGCTGCACAAAAAGGCATAGCCCCAAGAGACTATACCCATATTCACTACCTGTCATAAGTGCCCAAACTAAGGCCACTATAGTAAGTATAACAATCCATTTATAATTATTTAGAATGCGTATTTTTTGAGGGAAGGATAATGATTGAATAATACTTTGTAAAACGTCTTCATGAGTAACCCCTTTATACCGAGTTTCGGGCTTTAAAAGTATTCTGTGAGCCAAAATTTCTGTGACATGTACGATAACATCCTCGGGTATTACGTAAGCTCGATCTTGTAAAAACGCTTCTGCTTGAGCTACATGATGAAGTGCAATGGTTCCCCTCGGACTCGCTCCTAAAAGAATACGTTCATCATTTCTTGTTTTTCGAACTAATTCACCAATGTACCTAGAAATGGTTTCATCAATATGAACCGCGCCCACCTTCTCACGCAAGTCAATAAGTTCTGATTGTTTTACGAAAGCTTGCAGTGTACTAGTCTTGTTCTGTGACAATGCAACTTTAAGTTCGTCAGCCAAAGTATCTGGATAACCAATAGACAGTTTCATTAAAAAGCGATCCAGTTGTGCTTCTGGTAAAGGGAAGGTACCTTCAAACTCAAAAGGATTCTGAGTCGCAATAACAAGAAAAGGTGCCTCTAGAGGATAGGTTTTGCCGTCTACAGTTACTTGTCTTTCTTCCATAGCTTCTAATAGACATGATTGTGTTTTAGGTGACGTTCTATTAATCTCATCTGCTAAAACAATATGATTATGTAAAGGTCCCTTTGTAAATTCCATGACTCCTTTGTCACGGTTATAAATGGAGTATCCTAATACATCAGAAGGCATTAGATCTGGAGTAAACTGAATTCTACTAAACTTTAAGTCCATAACTTGTGCCATACTTTTGGCCAAAGTTGTTTTACCTACACCTGGTACATCTTCTATTAATACGTGACCATCACATAATAAAGCAATTAATATCTGACGTATTACCTTGTCCTTGCCAATAATAGTTTCTTTTAATTCATCTAGCAATCTATTTAGCATACCAGCCTCCATGTTCAGAATTTTCTAAAACATCTTATTTATATTATGACACTTTACCATTGGGTCTTACCATTACAATTTGGTAATAAAATCCCAAAATAGCAAAGGACTAGTTCTTTAACTAGTCCAAAGGCTGTTGACAAGGTCAACGGTCTAGATTATCCAGAGATCCACAGATTTGAATCTTTTTAAAACAAGCTAGATTATATCAGGTTTATTTACTTCAAATGTAGCTCTGGTAAACCCAAAAATTCCATGATTTCAGATTTTTCTTCTTCTATAAAAGCTTTCACATTTTCAGTTGTCCCCGCTTGTTTAGACAAATAGTTAAGTTGAAGTTTATTAATTACATTTTGACACAATGTTGCAGTTCGACTTACTCGATGAGGTAATTCACTCATGAGTTCAATCCAAACTTGATCAACTTCTGGTGTCCATACGCCAGTCAATTTTCGATTGTCGACAATAAGCGCTCTTATAGGTTTTTCCTCAAGGATATGCTTAATTTCTTTAGATACATTTACGGCTTCCTTTTCAGTTATAAAGCCTGTTAGGTTTTCCCAGTACAAGACATTTTTCTCGATTCTAAGTTCTAGACCTTTTGGTAACATACAATCACATCCTCAACAACAGTTTAACCTCAATAGAATATACACATTAAAAATCCCATTTGTTTTATACCCGTCATATCAAAAAGTTAACTACAAAATTCCTAATTCTAATCTTAAATCTGCATTAATCAACTTAAATCACAAAGTTATCCCCGGATTGTGAATAACTTATGGCATATTGGGGATAACTTTTATTTAATCCACATGATTTAAGGGTCATATTTAGTTATTGACCAAAAAGTTAACACTAGATAATAGGTGTTTTGTAAAAACTGGAAGACCATCATGTTAGATATACATATTATTTTCCACATGGATTTACTCAAAATTAACATGGTTATGCACATTATCCACACCTTATCCACAGATTATGTTAATAACTATTATAATAATCCCCATGTGTAATCGGTCACATAAAACAGAAGCATATAAATTTTT
>LQAI01000210.1_pt1 | contig 11386 bp, 16 predicted proteins | sample 1535821 | NCBI WGS metagenome assembly LQAI01 (sample SAMN04331586, study PRJNA305678) | bioreactor metagenome | isolation source: bioreactor_5 inoculated with Wadden Sea sediment 1st replicate of a... | place: Germany:Bremen | reverse complement strand
AGGGTGCGGGCGAGCACGCCGACATTGCCAGTGTCCTGCACCTGGTCGAGCGCGATGATGAGCGGCAGCGGCGCATCGGGCGCGGTCTCAAGCATGGTCTCCAGCGGGGTGTATGACAGGGCGGCGCATCGTGCGGCAATGCCTGATGATTGCCCCGGTACATGAAGTCGAGGTCCTTGGTGGAAACGGATTTGAACGGGACGTTCTGTGTCTTGCACAGGGCCAGCACCTCTTCGAGGTGTTTGTCGTGCTTTCCTTTTCTGAATGCGACGAAGTCCACTCGTGAAGGGTCGTCTCTGAGGAGTTCTATGACCGGCTTGTTGCCGACGACATAGATTTTTCCGTCTTTTTTGCCCCGGTTGTTGTTCTGCATCGTGATTCCTTGTGTAAAAGTGCAGCAGGAAACTGCACATGCTCAGGGTTGAAAGATATTCATTTTGCAGGTTGTGACGCCGAGTTTGAGTGTGAGGTCCAGTAAAAAAAGCAGGCTCGGCGAACGGTTACGGGCGCGGCGAAATGGCTTTTGAAGAAAGTGACACAATCGGGTCGTTGTCGGCAACCTGCACATGGTTGCGTTTTGCGAAGCGCCTATGTAGGGGTTTTAGCGCGCTATTGCAATCCGCCGCAAGGTGGGATAGCTGATAAGCACACCATTTTAGACATTAAGACTTTTTCTAGACTTCCCACGTTCGTTATTTTTGATAATGAGATGCAGGAAGCCGGAGGAAAATTTGGAAGTATTCAAATCGTTGCGCCTGTTTTTTGTCGCCGTACTGGCGGCCGGCATGCTGGCCGGTTGTTACAAGAAGCCGGTTGACACCACTCTGTCCGAACCCGTTGAAAGCGAGGTTCCTGCTGACGCCGAGGCCCTTGAGCCGGAGGTTGCGGCTACTCCCGACGCCGATGACGACCTGACTGTAACCGAGCAGGCGGTGCTGACGCCCGCTTCGGTCTTCTCTTTGATCTCGAAGCCCACGAGACCAAAGAAGTTGAAGATATTTTACCTATTTCACTCACAAGGCGCGCAAGACCATGACGCGCTGGCTGGAACGGTCTCAGCCGTATCTGCCCCATGTCCGCCGTGTCTTCACCAAGTACGGCCTGCCGCAGGATCTCGTACTGCTGCCGTTCACTGAGTCAGGATACAACGTCCGGGCTTATTCGTGGGCCGGTGCAGGCGGAATGTGGCAGTTCATGAAAGGCACGGGCCGTCTTTATGGCCTCAAGGCCGACTGGTGGATCGACGACGCCGTGATCCCTACAAATCCACGGATGCGGCTGCCCGCCATCTCAGGGATCTCTATGACAGGTTCGGCGACTGGTATCTCGCCCTTGCCGCGTACAATGCCGGTGAAGGCAAGATTTCCCGCGCACTGAAAAGGCCGGGTCAACGATTTCTTCGAACTGACCAAGAAGAACCGCAAGCTGCCGCGCCGCACGCGTCTCAAGACCGAGACGCGCCATTACGTTCCCAAGTTCATCGCCATTTCCAAGATTTTCCAGAACCTCGACACTCTCGGTTTCAAGCCCGTCTCATGGGACATGGAAGAGGAGATTGTTCCGGTCAAGGTCCCCGGCGGCACCGATTTGCTCGCCCTTGCGCGGGCTGGCGGCATGTCGTGGAGCGAATTTCATCGACACAACCCGGCGTTTCGCCGTCAGGTCAGCCCGCCGCACATGGAGGCCACCGCCTACCTGCCCGTGGGCAAGGCCGACAAGATGATGGCCTATCTGGCTGATCCCGGTTCCCGTCCGTATGCGGGCTACACCCGCCATCGTGTACGTAACGGTGACTCCTGGTGGCGCATTTCCCGCCGCTATCGTGTGCCGGTTTCCGTACTCAAGAAAGTCAACAACACCCGTTCCAACAACCTGCGCCCCGGCCAGTACGTGATGGTTCCGGGCAGCGGAAACAGCCGCAAAGTTGCGGCATCCCGTCCTGCTTCAAGCTCCAAGACCCGCGCCATTGCTGCCAAACGCGGCAATTATATCGTGCGTAACGGTGACACTCTTTGGTCCATCTCCAGAAAGTTCGGGACCACGGTGTCCACGGTCAAGCGTTCCAACGGGCTCCGCTCCAGCCGCCTCAAGGTCGGCCAGAAGCTGTACATCCCGAATAATTCCGGCGCGGCCACCAAGCAGGCCGTCAAGGATGCGGGCAAGGTCAAGACACAGCTTGTCCGTTACAAGGTCCGCCGCGGTGACAACCTGACGTCCATCGCCCGCAAGTTCGGTGTGACTATCAGCGAACTTCGCAAGTGGAACACCCTGAATTCCCGAAGCACCATTTACGCGGGCCAGCGTCTGAAGGTCTATGTTCAGTAGAACGGGAACGTCCGAAATAGATCAGCAAACGGCGCACGCTCAATGAGCGTGCGCCGTTTTTCTTTTCTGAGCCGGAAACTCGCAGCCGCACCCGCCCAAGGCGCCGAGCGGTTCTTGAGTCGCCGGAGGCAAATTCCTTGAATCAATTGCCGCAGTCATTTATGACAGGGAATCGGCTGTTGATTTCATTGGTTCATTCACCATACTGGAGCACAGATGGGCGGACAGATACTTATCATAGATGACGAAGAAGGCATCCGTTTTTCTTTGCGGGGCATCCTTGAGGATGACGGGCATGATGTGGTGGAGGCCGAGTCCGGCGAGCAGGGGCTTGAACTGCTCGGCACGGACATACCGGACATGGTGTTCCTTGATATCTGGCTGCCCGGTATGGACGGGCTGGAGGTACTGGAGAGCATCACAAAGGACCATGAGGGACTGCCGGTCATCATGATTTCCGGTCACGGCACCATTGAGACGGCGGTCAAGGCACTCAAGATCGGAGCATTCGATTTCATTGAAAAGCCGCTGTCCCTGGAAAAGGTGGTGGTGGCCACGCGTAATGCCATAGAATTTTCCCGTCTGCGTCAGGAAAACCTCGCGCTCAAGACGCGCATCAGCACGGAACAGCCCATCAAGCTGACCGGTGAATCCGGCCCGATCGCTTTGCTCAATGACGTTATTTCCCGGGTTGCTCCCACGGATTCATGGGTGCTGATTACCGGAGAGAACGGAACCGGTAAGGAAATCGTGGCCCGTTCCATCCACAATCAGTCAGGACGCAGTGACAAGCCTCTGGTGGCGGTCAACTGTGCGGCTATTCCGGAAGAACTCATCGAAAGTGAGCTGTTCGGCCATGAAAAGGGTGCGTTTACCGGAGCGGACAGGGCGCAGGAAGGCAAGTTCGAACTGGCGAACGGCGGAACCCTGTTCCTTGACGAAATCGGGGACATGAGCCTCAAAACGCAGGCAAAGATACTGCGGATATTGCAGGAGCAGTCATTCGAGCATGTGGGCGGGCGAAAGACGATCCGTGTCGACGTGCGCGTGATTGCAGCGACCAACAAGGATTTGCTGGGTGAGATCGAGGCCGGGAATTTCCGTGAGGACCTGTATTACCGCCTCAAGGTGTTTCCGCTTGAAGTGCCGCCTCTGCGGGAACGGGCCGGGGATGTTACGCTGCTTATCAACGACTTTGTCGCGATGTTGGTAAGACAGCATGGTTTTAAACCAATCTCTTTTGATTCCGGCGCATTGGAAACTCTCAAAAACTATCAATGGCCCGGAAATGTGCGTGAGCTGAAAAATTTCGTGGAACGCATGTTCATCATGTATGCCGGGGAGACGGTTTCGTCTGATCGGCTTCCGCCGGAGTTCCTGTCCGGTGCTGTGACAGTGCCGACTGTGTCAGAGTCGGAAGAGGTGGCGCAGGAAGCGGGTGAGTCGGAAATGTATGAGGCCATTATTGCGGATGGTCCGGACGATCTCAAACAGGCTCGGGCCGAGTTCGAGGCGAAGTTCCTTGAGGCCAAGCTCCGGGAATTCGAGGGCAACATTTCACAGCTTGCCAAGGCTGTCGGGCTGGAACGCAGCTCTCTTTACCGCAAGCTCAAGGCGTACAAGATCCAGACGGATTAGATTTTTACCGTTGCCTCTTTACACGCTTGGGTGGGATGATCATATTTGTCTGAGCGGAAGGTGCATTTTTGAGGGGAAAGGCAGGCAGCGTCATGGCGTGGAATCCGGAAAAATATGAACGGTGGTTCAGCACTCCCGAAGGGCAGTTTGCTCTGGATCGGGAAGTGCGGCTGTTGCAGGCCGTGCTTGCAGGATGGCCCCGGCGCAGGCGCAAGCTGCTTGAGATCGGTTGCGGAACCGGCCTGTTTCTTGAGACGCTGTATCAGATGGGGTTTGATGTCTCCGGTATCGACAAAAGCCCGGAAATGGTCATGGTAGCGCGGAACCGGCTCGCCAATCGGGCTGATCTCCATATCGGAGACGGCGAACTTCTGCCGTTTTCCGAAAACGAATTCGATTATGCCTATCTCTGGACCGTGCTTGAATTCACGGCTGACCCCGAGGCCATGCTCGCCGAGGCCGCCCGTGTGGCTGAGAAGGGGATACTCATCGGGTTCCTGAACAAGAATTCCCTGTATTATTCCATGAATGTCCGTTCGTCGGACAGCACCCTGAGCAAGGCGAGCTGGTTTACTTGGTGCGAGATGCAGGATCTTATCAGAAAGGCCACAGGTTTTCTCCCACCATCGCGCGGTCCGTGCTGCCCGGTCCCATGCAGACATGGGGACGCCCCGGACTCCGCAGCAAAATCAACTCATGGTTGTATCCACCTTTTGCCGGAGCCTTTACTGCCGTGCGGGTGGACTTTGTGAACATGAAGCCGCTGAACCCGCTCTTTGCGTGGAAAAGCGAACCCGAAATGAGCTGATTGATTTGATAATAAGCGGATTAATTTCAGCTTGAACTTCCGATAACTTTCGATAGTGCGGGCAGAAGTGTCCCTGCTTTCCCTTCAAGATAGTAGTCGCTGGTGCGATAACTGTAGTCCGATTCATACAGGTTGATCTCAATGATCGTGCCGCCCGCGTTTTTCACAATATACGGGATGCGGCCTGCGGGCATGACCTGTCCGCCTGTTCCGACGATCAGGCAGAGATCACTCTGCTTTGCCAGCGCCGTGGCTTCCATGTGTACGTCAAAGGGGATAGCTTCGGAAAAGAAGACGAAATCCGGTTTGAGCAGTCCGCCGCACTTGGGGCAGGGGGCGGCAGTTTGTCCAGCGAAATGGACGGTGTGTCGAAAAGCTCCCGGCAGTCGAGGCATTGCATGCGCCGGGTCGAGCCGTGGTATTCGTACACGGTTCGGCTGCCCGCTGCCTGATGCAGGCCGTCGATATTTGCGTCACCACGGCTGCAAGTTTCCCTTCCGCCTCCAGCTTGGCCAGAGCGTAGTGCGCCGCATTGGGCTTGGCCTTGCCAGCATGTCGAAAAAGATTTCCTTGAGCAGCGGCCATACTTCCTGTGGATGGCGCTTGAAATAGCTCTTCTCGAATTTGTCCGGGTCGTATTTGGACCAGACGCCGCTGGGACCGCGAAACGGCGGGATGCCCGATTCCACGGAGATTCCCGCGCCGGTGAAGGCTATGGCGCACTTTGCTTCGGCCAGTGCCTTTGCCGCATTTTCAAGAGCGTGATTGGACATGCCAAGAGCCTAGCACAGGGACAGGGAGAAGCGAAAGGCCGGAACGTGGTTGTTTGTGTGGTTATTCTCCGTGCAGCAGCATCTTCCAGCGTCTGGCCGCATCCCAGTTGAAACCGCCGGGAACGCACGGCCAGATGGAATTGTTCTGGAACAGCGGGTCATCGGCGAGTGGATAGGGCGAGGCTTTGCACGCTTCATCGAACATGGGACTGCCGGGGATGGGCGTGTAGTGGGCCAGATGCGGCCGGAACCCGAAGGCGCGGACGTGCTGAACAGCGTCCTTGACGTTGTCGAGATTCTGGCCGGGAAGGCCGAAGAGGATGTAGACGCCGATGTCATCAAGGTCGAAGCCCGCGTCAACGAGATTCCGTGCGCCGTCTTCCCACTCCTGACGTGTGAGTTTTACGTCGTGGCGATGGTCGAAATCAGTGGTTTCGAGGCCGAGGCGCACGGTGTGCAGTCCTGCCGCCTTGAGCCGCTGGCAGACTTCGGTGGAGAGTCGGCGGATATGCATGGCGTTGGGCGTGTGCAGGCGGAGATCAAGCTGCTTTTCCGTGATGGCGTCGAGCACGGGCCAGAGCCAGCGGTCCGGATTGACGAGCAGGGCGTCGTCGTAAAAGGCGAAATCACGGACGCCGCGGTCATATTCCGCCATGATGGAGGCAAGGATCGATTCCGGGTCACCTTGGGTAAAGCCGGGATACAGGGCGTGGCTGGCGCAGTATTCACAGGTGAACGGGCAGCCGCGTGATCCGAGGATGGGGGCGTATCGCGGCGCGTTGTACAGGTCGAGAGCGAGGGACAGCCTGCGTTGTCCGGCAGGGGCGGGACCGGGTGTCCGAGCCGGTTCCAGAGTGCGGCCCAGTTTGCCGGGATTTCAAGGCTTCCTTTCAGAATCAGGTCGGTGTCGGCGTGCTGCTCGGCGTGTTCGGAACAGAGTGTGGCGTAGCCGCCGCCCAGCAGACGGGGAGCGTCGGGCCAGAGTTCCGCGGCCATGGAAAGGGCGTCGAGTGCGCCGGGGTACCAGTAGTCATGATGGATGAGACCATGACCGCGTCCGGTGCGGGATCGAGGGATGCGAGGGCTTCCCGGACCACGTCGCGCGGCAGGCCGTAGCGGCTGTAGCGGCGGTCCATGAAGGACAGCTTGTCGGGCAGCGGCAGTTCTTCCTTGGGATAATGACCGGTGGCATACTTGCCCGGTTTCGGCCATTTGACGTCTTCCCATGTCCGGTCGAGGCAGTCCATGAGGGCCACGGTCGCCCCGGCTCCACGCAGCATGTCGAGACAGGCGAGCAGTCCGACCGGACGGGACCAGACATTGAAGGCCGCAAAATCGAAAATCCACGGGTTGATGGCGAGGATGCGCGGACCGGTGCCGGAGCCGGACCATGCGATCTCGGGAAATTGAGGACGGGTCATGTTCCGGGCCTAGCGGTTGATGAAGCCGGTGACGATCGAGATGGCGAGCATGACGATTATGACAATGAGCAGAATATTGGTGGTCCGGTTGCGGCGTTCGACGCGCTGCTTTTTGGACTTGGTGAACATGCCTGCAATCAGGAAGACAAGGCCGAGGATGATGATGAGCTTGATGAGAATACCCATGAAAGTGTCGTGTCCTATGCTGATTTGATCCAGATGATGCCCGCCTGCCGTCCGGTGCCCTTGACCGGGGATGCACAGGATTTCCGGTAGGAAAAGAAGGTGTCGTCAAGCCCCATGGTGCAGAGATCCATGCCGAAAATCTGTTCTTCCGGCACACCGGCCCCTGCCAGCTGGTCGCGGGTCATGCGCCAGAGGTCGGCGGTCTGCGTCTTGGGGGAAAAATATTTCTGGAAACCGGGGCCGAAATCATCCTCGAAATTGATGAACTGGCTGGCGGAAGGGCTGAGGCTCGGCCCCCGGACCGCGAAGATGTCTTGCGCCTTGAGGTCATACATCTCGCAGAAACGGCGTACGCCCGAAGCCGGGAAGTTGCACTTGTTGCCGCGCCAGCCCACATGCAGGCCCGCGATGAACTTGCCCGAGCGGTGGGCAAGGAGCACGGGCTGGCAGTCTGCGGTTTTGATGACGAGGCCGTAACCCGGAGTGGCCGTTGTCATGCCGTCCCCTTCAAGTACGGGCATATCCTCGGGCTGTGTTGGTTTCGGATCGAAATGGATGGCGTCGCCGTGAATCTGTCTGCATTCGCACCAGCCGGTCAGGCCGAGGCGGTCATGGATGAGACGGCGGTTTTTCACTCACTGCGTCTTTTTTCATCCTCGACCTCAAAGGAAAGGTTGGCTGAATCGTGGGGCGGTTCGGAGATGCCGCCGCGCCGGGACGTGAAAGCGCAGGCCACGTCGGGTATGCCGATGAATTCAAAAGGGAAAAAGCTATGGCCGCCATAATTCCTCATCCGTGCAGACAATGTCCACGGGCATGTCCCACGGCTGGGTGGGGAGTTGTTCCACAAGCTGGAAGTTGTATCCGAGGCCGATTCGTACGGTGTCTTTCATGTCATCGGTGGTGAGTAGACGGTCGTAGTAGCCGCCGCCGTAGCCGAGCCGATAGCCACGCCGGTCAAAGCAGATCGCCGGAATGATGGCGATGTCGGGCTGGCAGGAAGTGACTGCCGGACACTTGTCCGCGTCCGGTCCATGATGGAAAACGCGCCGGGGGTGAGGTCGTCCTCGCAGGCGGCACAGGCGATGTCCATTTGACCGTAGGCGTCGGGGCGGCAGCGGGGCATGAGCACGCGGCATCCGCGTTGCCACAGTTCCATGGAGAGCGGGCGGACGTCCACTTCGCCCCGGATGGGCCAGTAGATGAGCACCTCGCAGGCGTTCTTCCATTCCGCTAGAGTCCGTATGAGTTCCACTGCTCCCTGGCTGCCGTCGCGTACCTGTTCCTTGGTCAGGGCGGTGCGTCGTTTCAGCAGGGTTTCGCGCAGTTTTTTCTTTTCATCCTGTTGCATGGGGCAATGCTAGCACGGGCCGGATTGACAATCCACCATGAAAGGCGCGGCAGGGGCGGCAGGCATCGTTTCATATCCCTACTTGGTTTTCCGCGCGTCTTGATTTATCCTGCCGTGCACCGGACGCCTTTCGCGTCCCTGTTTCATGCGAAAAAAACGGTAAGCACCGGAGAAATAATGCCCGCGAACATACTGGTTCTCGACGACGAGAAAAACTATCTGCTCATTCTCGAATCCATCCTTGAAGACGAGGGGTACGGCGTGACTACCTTGTCTGATCCGGAAATGGGACTCGCCTATCTCGAGGAATCCGAGGTCGACGTCGTGCTCACCGACATGAAGATGCCCGGTCTTACCGGGCAGGACGTGCTGGAGCACTGCAAGAAGAACTACCCGCATATTCCGGTGCTCATCATGACCGCCTTCGGCTCCATTGAAGCCGCTGTCGAGGCCATGCGCATCGGCGCGTTCGACTATATTACCAAGCCGTTCGCCAACGAGGAGTTGCTCCTTTCCATTTCCAAGGCCGAGCAGTTTGCCGCCACGGCGCAGGAAAACATCCGCCTCAAGCGGGAGATTCGCGACAAGTATTCCAAGGGCAACATCATTGCCCGCGGCAAGGGCATGCAGCAGGTCATGGACATGGTTGACCGTGCCGCACCGTCCAAGTCCACAGTCCTGATTCTCGGCGAGTCCGGTACAGGCAAGGAACTCGTTGCCCGCGCCATTCACAATGCCTCGCCCCGCCGTGACGAACCGTTTGTCACGGTCAACTGCATGGCGCTCAACCCCGGCGTGCTTGAATCCGAACTGTTTGGTCATGAAAAAGGCTCGTTCACCGGCGCGACTGCCATGCGCAAGGGCCGTTTCGAGCAGGCCAACAAGGGCACCCTGTTCCTTGACGAGATCGGCGAACTCACTCCCGAACTACAGGTCAAGCTGCTGCGCGTGTTGCAGGAGCACCAGATCGAGCGCGTGGGTGGTGCCGAGACCTTTGACGTGGACATCCGCATCGTGGCCGCCACCAACAAAAAATCTGCAGGAGGCTGTGAGCAAGGGCGAGTTCCGCGAGGATCTGTTCTACCGGCTCAACGTGGTGTCCCTTTTCATGCCGCCCCTGCGCGAACGCCGCGAGGACATCCCGTTGCTCGCCGCCCATTTTCTTGAAAAGTACACCAAGGAAAATCAGGTGGAGATTTTCCGGTTTTTCCGGCGCGGCCATGGATTACATGACTGCCTATGAGTGGCCGGGTAACGTGCGTCAGCTTGAAAACGTGGTCGAGCGCTGCACCGTTCTCGCCCGCAGTGAGACCATTGACGCCGATGATCTGCCGCCCGAAATCAAGGACGAGGAAGCCCAGTTCAAATCCGCCGTGGACCTGCTGCCTTCCAAACTCAATCTGGCCGAGACCATGGACAAGATCGAAGGCGCACTGGTCAAGCGTGCCCTTGTCCGGGCTGAATTCGTGCAGGTCAAGGCCGCAGAAAGGCTCGGCCTGTCCAAGTCCAATCTCCAGTACAAACTCAAAAATACGAACTTGCGGGTAAAGCAAAATAAATGTTTCTTCTCGATAATCCCTATGTTTCCGATTTCCTGAGGCAGAGTGTCGAAACCATGGAGCGTTCCGTGGTGGATACTCCTGCGGCCCGCACCTTCATGAACGGTTCGACCGCTCCTTTTATTGACGAGACCGAGTTCGCCCGCCGTATTTTGGTCGGGGAGCGTGTCTACACCAACTCCGAGAACGGTCTGGATGTGATCCTGCGCAACGCAGGCCAGAGCGATCTCGCCCGTCAGATTGAAATCTGCAAGGACAAGGCGTTGTTTCGTGAAACAGTCGCTGCGCTGTATCCGGATTACCGTTTTGCGCGGGTGACGCCGGACGATCTGGATTCCTTTGATGTCTCGGACATGCCGTATCCGTTCGTTGCCAAGCCCGCTCGCGGGTTTTCAGTCTCGGCGTGCACATGGTTTTCGAGCCGTCCCAGTGGCCGGGCGTGGTGGAGAAGATCCGGCAGGAGCGTGAGAGTCTCAACGCGGAATATCCTGAAGAGGTCGTGAACTCCGGCGAGTTCATCCTTGAACAGGGCATCGACGGCGAGGAATACGCCATTGACGTCTATTACGACGACAGCGGCAGCGCGGTCATCACCAACATTCTCTACCATCAGTTCGCGTCCGAAGACGACGTGTCCGACCGCCTTTACTACACCTCTCCGGAGATCATCGAGGCCAAGCTGGAGCCGTTCACCGAGATGGTTACCCGCATCGGACAGGCCTGTTCGTTCAGGAATTTCTGCACCCATATCGAGGTGCGCGAAACCGCTTCCGGCGAGATCATTCCCATCGAGGCCAACCCGCTCCGTTTCGCCGGCTGGTGCGTGACCGACATGACCCACCATGCGTGGGGCTTCAGCCCGTACGAATACTACTTCGAGAATATCCGCCCCGACTGGCCCGCCATCCTCGAAGCACGGCGCGGCAACATCTACGCCATGGTCATCGGCGACGTGCCGGGGGACGTGGACCGCTCCGCCATCACGGGTATCGACTACGACGGGTTCTGCGACCAGTTCGAGGAAGTGCTCGAACTGCGGAAAATGGACTATACCGCCTACCCGCTGTTCGCCATGGTTTTTACCCGTACCAGCAAGGGAAACGCCGAAGCCCTCAAGGCGATTCTCAAAGCGGATTTCAGCCGATTTATTGAGTAGGAATGCCTCCGGCGGCCTAAGAACCTTTCGAGAAAGGTTCTTAGGAATCTCCAAAGCTTTTTGGTGCGCTTCGCGAGTGTGTGCGAATATGAAAGTAAGGCTTCATATTCGCACACGTGTTTTTGAAGGGAAAAAAGCCAAAATTCAGTCGCTTACACTCCTTCCATGT
>LQAI01000209.1_pt1 | contig 11398 bp, 13 predicted proteins | sample 1535821 | NCBI WGS metagenome assembly LQAI01 (sample SAMN04331586, study PRJNA305678) | bioreactor metagenome | isolation source: bioreactor_5 inoculated with Wadden Sea sediment 1st replicate of a... | place: Germany:Bremen | reverse complement strand
CCCCTTTCAAATTCGGGTCACATGCCTTTTATACACATACCAATGTCTGTTTAAAAGCTGTCAGAACATTTATAGGAGACTATGATGATTAATAAAGAAAAACTTAAAAGGCGCTTTAGTCGAAATGCCAAACAATATGATCAATATGCTTATGTGCAAAAATCATGGGCGACCAACTTGTTAAACAGATTCAAAATAAGCATGCTATTAACTCTATTTTAGAAATTGGATGTGGTACAGGTTATGTTACTCGAAAACTCCTTGAGTTGTTTCCTGAGGCCCATATTACTGCTCTGGATATTGCACCCGGAATGATTGAATACAGCCGCAATAACATGACTCAGAACATCACTTTTGTGTGTGACGACATTGAGGAAATGGAGCTTAATAAGTCTTATGATTTAATCGTATCAAACGCAACATTTCAGTGGTTTAATCACTTTGAATCAACGTTTGAAAAATTGACCTCTGCCCTAACGCCTATAGGTCAAATCTGTTTTTCTACTTTTGGTCAACATACTTTTAATGAACTAAGGACATCCTTTAAAGCAATTAGTGATCAAAGAAAACTTGAGCAACCTTTAGAACCAAGTCAGCAATTTTTTTAAGTCCTCTGAACTCTTAGAACAGTGTGAAAGTATTTTATGCAACCACTCCTCCACTTTTAATACTGAAGTTAATGAATCATTGGTGCCTGAATACTTCCCTACATGTCAGGATTTCTTAATGGCAGTAAAAAAATTGGAGCAAATAATGCGCAACAAAATAGAAGCCGTGTGATCCCAGGTTTTATTGATGATGTTATGGCCCACTATGATCAAACACATGTATTTAACGAAGGGGTTAAGGCAACCTATCATGCGCTTTATTTTCGATTTGCAAAAGAAAATGGCATTGTATAAATATTCTTAATATTTGTACAACTTCTTATTGCTTACAGCGTATTTATAAACTATAATTTTAAAATGAACGATTTGATAATTTTTTGTCATGTACCTATTTGGGCACCACCCGTGCCGATTACGTAGATACAACACGACAATTAAGCAGATTCCTGCTTAATTGTCGTTTTTTGCGTTTTTGGGGACTGTATACAGGTATAGATAAGACCCTGTTTGTTTTAAAACACCCACAAGACCATGCAAATAAACCATAAGCACAAAGAATTTAGAATCGTACTTATAAGCTTTACTATTATGGAGGGAGACTATTTCATGAACACATTGACAGCATTTAACCCTGAAGCCATAGGTGTTTTAGGACTCGTTATCACCGTATTTGTTTTTGGACTTGAGCAATTGGGGATTGGTACCAAGGGTGGCGACCACCACGAGATTAGCAAAGAAGTTTCTTACGTTGCATTTTGGTTTGGTGGTGTTGCGCAAGTTTTAACTGCGTTTTTTGTATGTACTTTTGGTTTTGCTGGTCCTAAATCTACTTTTATTGGAACCATATTTGGTCTTTTATGGTTTCTTCTGGCTTGTTGCTTCAAACCATTTTAGATATGGTGGAGACAAAAAAATGTTGGGTCATTTTTGCATGGCAACAGGTATTATAACTGTTTTTCTGACTGTTATCGCCTTTAAACTTGGACTTATTTGGCCACTAGGAACTGTCCTCGCACTTATTATTGCCCTTATGGTTGCCCTTTGTCTCGCACTTTGGGACATAAAACCAGAGTTTATTAAAGTAGCTGGTGTCCTAAATATAGCCATTGGCATAGGTGGTCTTTTCATATTCTGGCATGCTGTTACAGCAGGTCTTGGTATTTAATTTATTTGCAATTGTAACCCAATTTGAATCCCTATTTTATGCCTCCCCTTCAAACACTTTAGTTTGAGGGGGAGGTTCGTTTTGCATTCTTTAACTTGTTTCTTTATAACAAATATAATTTGCTTATAGAAAAACATTTTTGTATTCCTAAAATTTCTTATGAGTTTTTTCACAGGCTCAGATGGTATACCACATTATGATCATGAGATGATTTAGGTGTATCCAACAAGTTGGGTTCCATAATTCTCCTTATTTCAAAATTTTATAAGCATTTTTTTGAATTCAATAGTTTACATTTTTCATAAATAACTTTCATAATAAATGGTATATATAGAACAAAGACCGCTACGCCGTTTTTAGTTGAAAGTTGAATGTTAAAAGTCAAAAAGTAGAAAAATCTAACCAAAAAATTCTTTCAAAAGTCAAAACAACACCAAATACTGCTCTATAACTTAGCAGTATTTCATGTTTAATCAAAGGCTATTAGGAACTCATCTACCTAGTCTTAAAGCTATTACATACGAAAGGGTATCTAATATGTCTAATAATCTTGAAATTGTTATACAAATATTTATAGCCGCAGTACTTGGCGGTATTGTAGGGTACGAACGCGAAAGGCTTAAGCGACCAGCCGGATTAAGAACCCACATTCTTGTCTGTGTTGGCTCGACCATTGCTATGCAAACCAATATTTTTTTAGTAGCAGAGTACATTAACATTGTAAATGTTGATCCTTCGCGTATTGGTGCATCAGTCGTTAGTTGGAATTGGTTTTTTAGGGGCTGGTACATTATTCGAGAAGGTGCTAGCGTAAAGGGATTAACAACTGCTGCAAGCCTATGGGCTGTTGCCTGTATAGGATTAGCCATTGGATCGGGTTTTTATATAGGTGGTATTGCAGCGACTGTCATCGTTATTCTTACTTTAACTTTATTTTTTAGATTTCGAAAAAGCATTCGCACAAAAAGGTCCCATTATGCTTTAGAAATACTTACAAAAACAGATCCTGGTCAATTAGGTCGCATAGGAACAGCTCTAGGAAAACTTAATATTATTATTGATGATATTGAAATGGAACCCCATGATAAAGAACTTACTCGTATTATGTTATCAGTTAAACCACCAAGAGACATTATTATTACACGTATCATTACAATTATTGGTGATATCGAAGGCATACAATCAGTAAGCACTATCGATTAAAATTGAAACGGGAGTGATCAACTTGATATTTACCCCTCTTAACCTAGATGTTCTTTCGACAGGGTCTGACATGGATATTGAGGATGTTAAATCCATTCTGCGGATTTATATTCATGAATTAGAAAGGGATTTAAATAAGTTAAGCAAGACCTTAGAATTAAATAATATGAAGCAAATGCTTGATGTTACACATAAAATGAGAGGCGATTCATCGACTATAGCACTAACTGAACTTGAAGCACTGATTGCAGATTTTGAAAAGGATGCATTGACAGAGAACCTTACACTTTTGCATAAGCAATTCACCATTCTCAACTCATACCATACTTTTTTAGCAACATGGATCGAATCATTAACTTAATAACTGATAAAGCGAGGTGGTACTATGCCAGCGTCCAAGAGGGTCTTGCTCGTAAATGATGACAAAAAAGATTCTGAAAAGATTAAAGAAATGTTTAAGAATACTGGTGTTAAAATATCTACTGCTGGTAGTGAATTTGGCATGTTTAATACCATTGAAGAATATGGAAAAACAGCTGACATGGTTCTTATCGACTTAGAATTGAAAAAGTCTGATGGATTAGAATTGGTAGATAAGTTAAGGCACAATGATAAATATAAGGACTTACCAGTGGTGGTTTTAGGAGAAACCGTTAGTACAGATACGATTCTTAAAATTAAAGAAATGAACGTCAATTCTTTAGTAAAGAAACCCATTAATAAGGACTTACTTGTTGATCGTGTACGCAGTATCCTAAAATTACCGCCAAATAATAAATAACGGATTTGTTACATCTTCCTTAAGCCAGTTCCCTCCCTAGTGGTTTTATGCTATCCTATTCATAGGAATCATAGAATTTGCGGAGGGTATTAGCATGGAAAAAATGAAAGACATCATATACGACATAAGTGACATTGTCATATCATTGGTTATCATCACAGTTATCTTTTTGTTATCTCATGGAAATTAAATGAATCTATGCCTATCTCTTATCAGGTCGATAATACAGATACAACCCCAGTTGCTTCAAATGATACAGTAGAAACGACACCGGATACAGAGACATCTGTAGATGACATTCCATTTGCTGAAGATAGACCTACGGAGGGCGACCCAGTTGTAGCAGAAACAGAAGTTATTGAACCTGAAGTTACTGATCCAATACCTGAGGTCATTACACCTACACCATCGGGACAAGAAGTAGAAGTTGTTATTCCAAGCGGCTCAACAGGCTTTGCCATTGCTAAAATCCTTAAGGATCAAGGTTTTATTTCTGATATAAATGGATTTATTAGCAAAGTTGAAGAAATGGGACTAGGAGCAAAATTACGTTCTGGTACATTCAAACTAAAAACTGATATGAATCAAGAACAGATAATCAAAATTTTGGCAGGTGTAAGAGATTAAATATAATTGAATTCAAAATGGAGTCCACTATTGTGAACTCCATTTTTTTATGTTTTTATGCATTCTTTTTGTGGAAAAGCAGATTGGAAAAAAACCTTATTCATTTTGTCAAATCCAGCAGGCATGAGCAAATAATCATCCATCCAATCATTAAGCATATACTGCTGAACCTGTAAATTAGCTGTTAAACCTACACAGTACAATGGATTAACAGATTTTAGTTTATAATTACGTACACGCTCAATAACCTCATTTCTTTTAAACTCACCACTTTCAAAGTCTAATATAATGATATCTTTTTGTTCTAAAGTAATAGGTCTAATCAAGGCTGGATCCATTTCGACTCTTTCAATATGTGCCTTCAAACAGGTATTAAAAAAAAAGCTCTAATCCTTCACAATGATGGTCATGATTCGAAATTAAAAGAATATTATAGGTTTTGTTTACAAAGGTTTCGAAGTCTACAAATTCCTTTTTTTCTCCTACATTCATGCCTTCTTTTAAAGGCAGTTGAAGGGTAAAGATACTTCCTTGCCCAACTTTGCTCTCTAATGTTATAGACCCTTTCATTAAATCAGCCAATTCATGAACAATAGCTAACCCTAATCCAGTACCACCAAACTTTTGGGTTACATGGTCACTTTCCTGATGGTATACATCAAATATAGAGTCTTGAGCTGCTTTGCTAATACCACGCCCTGTATCACTCACCTTTATCATTAGGTTATTGTGTTCATAAAGCACTTCAATACGCACACTTCCCTGGTCTGTAAACTTAACTGCATTAGATATTAGGTTATTTAACATTTGTGTTAATCTAAGGGCATCTCCAACGGCATAATGTGGTACATTTCCTTCCATATTCAACAACAATTCTATACCCTTTTTACGCGCATCAAACTGATATATTTGAACAACATGCCAGAAGACTTCATGTAAATTAAAATCTAATTCCTGTAACTTCAAATCACCGGCTTCAATACGTGTATAATCAGTTATATCATTAATGAGTTTTAACAATATATCAGCAGAAAAACTTAACATTTCTATCTGTTCGCAATCTTCTTCAGACAAATCCAACTGTTGTAAATAATCAACATGACCTACAAGTGGGTTCAACACTTTTCTTATTTCTCTGTTCATATTTCCAATAAAGACAAGCTTTTGTCGATCAGCTTCTAGTTCTTGAGCATGTATGCGTTCAAGTTCTGCTTCCAACTCAATAAGCTCAGTAATATCTGTTAATACGAGTACTGTGCCAATATGTTTATCCCTTATATGGTCCATGACTTGACGTTTGTAGGCATAGGTATGGATCGTGTTTTTAAACTTCAGTTTAAATTGCCCTTCCATGTTTTTTAAATCCGCAGTATCAATGCCTTTGCGCCTAAACAAAGTGGTCTTATCTTGACCAACAACGTCTGTATCAATACCAATATCAAATATGTTTCTTGCAGCTGGGTTCATATGCAAAATACGCTCTTCCATATCAAAGACAATGATTCCCTCTTTTACATTTTGGTATACTTCATGTCCAGCTATGGGAATGATGTTCAACATTTTCATGTAAAACAGTGCCCAAATGAGTACAACAATGGTCATGGTTAAACCAAGGGGGGGTTATGTCGACGAGTAAGTCTTCCTTGAGTGCAAAGTTATATATAATACTCATGACCCATGGAAAACCACTAACAACTATAAAAGACAATAAATTGCAGTCTATCACCAGGCGAAGCTTTAACAGCAGATACGAGGCAAAATAAACATGGTGATCCCTACTAATGTTAGCAAGTAAAACATATTGATTTGGTACCATGGCCCGTTTATCGTAAATATGAGTCTAAACCCTTGGTTATTTTCAAAAATAAATGCTTTTCTAAATAGGTGGTGTGTTCCGTTAGTTAAAATAATAAGCCATGTTAACACAGGTATAATAAAAACCATCCCTAGTATACGTTTTTTTATCTTATGAATGAGTTCACTTATTTCAAGTGAAATAATCAATATTGCAGCTGGTGCAAGTTCTACGCCAATAAATTTAAGCTCATGAAAAAGAAGCCGCATTGCATCTGACGATGAGATCAGATAAAGGAGTTGGCAAACTAACCACACATCTATTGCACTCGTTAAAAATAGGAGTGACTTAGCACCCTTTACGTCTCTTCGACTATATAGATAAGGCAAAACACCTGTAGTTAACAATGTAGATATAAAAATAAGACTAACATATAACTTTAATGACATAATGTCTCCTTCACATCTAAGTTTCTTGCTAGTTTTTTATTTTACCCTCTTTTGAGATGCTTTTAAATATGAACTTTTAAATTTAGGTAAAAGATATGAGGAATAGATTAAAGCGCAAAAAAAAAAAGCCCAACAATGCGAGTCGCATTATTGGGCTGTCTTATAAATTATTAACCGTTCTCTTATTTACAGTGTGTTGTTTTTTCTTTTATGACATTGTGCATATAAAAGGCCTATGTTAAAGTTGAGAGCATCTTCAAATTTTCGCAGATCGAAATCCGTTAATTTATGAATTTTGTTAAGTCGATAAATCAATGTATTTCTGTGTACAAAAAGTTTACGTGATGTCTCAGTTATATTCAAATCGTTCTCGAAAAAACGCAATGCAGTAAGTATTAGTTCTTCATCATTGATTACCGAATTCAAATTCGCTGCTATATCTAAATACATTGTTTCAAGTTCATTTAGATCCATGTTTTTGATGAGCAGGGGTACAACTAAACTCTTATAAATTAAAGATTTTACTTGTGTAATAGTGAACACTACCAATTCTAAAGCCATGGCAGCTTTATCAAATGATTCTTTTAAATTTAAAAGTTATCTATGTCTGTCCCTATTCCTATACGTGGTTCAAACACCAATTCTTCAAAAATCGCTTTAAAAATAAGTTTAGCTATATCAACCGGTTCTGTGTCATCTAGTTTTTTAATAATGACATAACGCATGTTATTAAACTTTAATACTGTGTCATTAGGAAAAAGAGATGAAAGTATGGTTTCTACTTCTTCTGCGAATTCTACTTTAATTTGAACAATAAATGTAACTAGCTTTTCATTAAGTTGAATTTGAAACTTTTTTAAATTGATTTAAAATGTGTTCGTCAGAAACTTTATTCATTAATATTTCACGTATAAAATCTTCTTTCGAAATCTCCTCAAACTCATCCAATAGCATTAAACCCATTATTTTTAAGAGTTTTTCAGTTTCAGGATTTTGGTCTTTGATTAAAAGAAAATGATCTTTGTTTTCTTTTGTTTTAAACCGGTACCCCATGAAGTCATTTAACGTGAAAATATCTACTGACTCACTTTGATGTGATAGTTGGATGTAGTCACCAAGTCGCTTTTCGTCCGTACTTTCGAGTACGTAACCATTGCGATCAGTAAATAACATGTCGCACTGAATCATTTCATGAATTTTTCTAAAAACTCTTTTTCTTCTATTGCGATCCATCGACCCACCCCATTTTGTCATTCCAGTTTCAGGTTCTATCTATATGTGTTATCAATTGTTCTAACTCTTTAATCGTTTGCTTTTTATCTTTACACTTTAAACTTTCATCTTTAAACTTTTAACTATTTTTATTTACTCTTTATAGGATAAAGCTTTTTCAGAAAGTTTGTCAAATACATATGCAACATCAAAGTCGATTTTGAGTGTTACTTCTTCATTTACTTTTATTGTATTATCAAAATGTGTGCTCATAATATGTTGATTATCAACATTTATGGTCCACACCGCATCATCATCATGCATTTCTTTAGCAATTACCCACCCTTTTAAAAGTGATTGATCATCTTGACGTTTTACTGTGTGTACATGATCTGGTCTGAAACCGAGTATCAATTTTTTACCCACAAAATCATCCATGGACATTTTATCTGCAAATTGATTGCTGATTTCGATACGCTGACTTTCTAGTTGGCCAAAATACCTATCATCTTCTTTTTTAAGAATAATGTCGATAAAACTCATTTGTGGTTCACCAATGTATCCTGCTACAAAGTTATTTACTGGCGCTCTATACAGTTCTTCGTACTTGCCGACCTGTTGGATACGACCACGGAATAAAATGCAAATACGACTATCGTCGAACCGTTTAGCATCTCTTGGGTTTCCAGTAGCATAAATGAAAATGGTATCAATACGTTTATGAAGCTTTTTGAGCTCCTCAATCATTTGATTTTTAACTTCAATATCCAAGTTAAAAAACGGTTCGTCAATAATAAAGACTTTAGGTTTACGTACAACCGCCCTTGCTAAGGATACTTTTTGAAGCTCAATAAGTGATATTTCTCCTGGTGTTTTGTCTGACAAATGCTCTATTTCTAGGGCATGTAAGGCATCACGAACATCCTTATCAATGGCTTCTTTTTGATTTTTTCTTGAGTTTTAATCCAAATGCTACATTGTCATAGACCGTTAAATGCGGATAAATTGCATATTGGTCTAACATAAACGTGATTTCTCTTTCGATAGGAGACTTGTCATTAAGTCTTTCTCCCATGTAATAAAGATCACCTTCAGAAATATCTTCCAAACCAGCTATCATTCTTAATAAGACACTTTTACCACACGTTGCAGGTCCCAAAATAACCATTAACTCTTTTTCCTGAATATCTAGGTCTAAGTGTTTTACTGGATGTCTACCGTTAGGAAAGACTTTGTTGATCTGTGATAATTTTAATCCAGACATTTTTATCGCCCCTCTACTACCCTTGTCCTGGTACGAATTCAATTTATATAAAAATTGAGTTAACATTACTTTGATTATATAATATTGACACTTTTTATCATTAGAGGAGTTTACAAAACCCTATCACATTCTTTGCGCACTTTGCTCAAAGAATGTGTTAGGGTAGCTGACCATATTTTTTCAATATGGGATTACGTGGCTTTGCCACGGCTTACATAGCTTTGCTATGGCTTACTTTTCAGTAAGAAAAGGCTTTGGCAAAAAAAAAACGAAAGCAGTTCAGCTAAGCTGAACTGCTTTTATTGTCTTTTAGCCTGCCAAAGGCAGTTAGCCTGAACGTAACGTTCAGTATAGCCCAAAACAAAGTTTTGGTAATCCCTAAGCAAAGCTTAGGTACAGCTGATCGGATTCATCCGATCTAAAACTCAGCCGTCTTAGGCGTTCTTGGGAATGGCACAACGTCTCTGATGTTTTGCATTCCTGTAAGGTACATAATCATACGTTCGAACCCTAAACCGTAACCCGAGTGCTTAACGCCTCCGAATCTACGAAGATCAAGGTACCACCAGTAATCTTCTTTGTTTAGGCCCATTTCTTCCATACGGTTTACAAGCACATCGTAATTTTCTTCACGTTGGCTACCACCGATAAGCTCTCCGATTCCTGGAACCAGGCAATCCATAGCAGCTACGGTTTTTCCGTCTGGGTTCATTTTCATGTAGAAAGCTTTAATGTCTTTTGGATAATCCGTTACAAAGACAGGCTTCTTGAAAACTTCTTCAGTTAAATAACGTTCGTGTTCAGACTGTAAGTCACAACCCCATTCAACTGGGTATTCAAATTCTTTGTCTGCTTTTTTAAGAAGCTCTATGGCATCTGTATAAGTTACACGGCCAAATTCTGAGTTAACAACGTGGTTTAATCGGTCAAAAAGACCCTTATCGATACGTTGGTTAAAGAATTCCATTTCTTCTGGAGCATGCTCCATTACATAATTAATAATGTACTTAATCATGTCTTCTCCAAGTTGCATGTTATCTTCTAAATCTGCAAATGCAATCTCAGGCTCAATCATCCAGAACTCAGAAGCATGTCTAGCAGTGTTAGAGTTCTCTGAACGGAAAGTAGGACCAAATGTATATACATTTCTAAAAGCCATACAGTAGTTTTCAACCGCAAGTTGACCACTTACTGTTAAGTTCGTTTCTTTACCAAAGAAGTCTTTTGAATAATCAATTTCATTGTCTTCAGTTTTAGGAATGTTGTTAAAGTCCATTGTAGAAACTTTAAACATATCTCCTGCACCCTCACAATCACTACCTGTAATGATTGGTGTGTGAACATACACAAAGTCACGCTCTTGGAAGAAGCAATGAATTGCATGTGCTGCTAATGAACGTACACGGAATACTGCCGAGAATGTATTACTTCTTGGACGTAAATGAGCAATTGTTCGTAAGTATTCAAATGTATGACGTTTCTTTTGAAGTGGGTAATCACTCTCTGAACCAGCTTCTAAAGTCACTTTTACAGCTTTAAGTTCGAAAGGTTGTTTTGCGTCAGGTGTTAAAACAAATTCTCCTTCAGCTACAACAGCCGAACTGATTGCAAACTTACCTACTTCTTTAAAATTGTCTAAGTTCTCTTCAAATACGACCTGTACACTCTTGAAGAAAGACCCATCGTTTAATTCCATAAATCCAAATGCTTTAGATGCACGTGATGTTCTGATCCAACCCGAAACTTGAATTTGCTTGCCAGCATATGCTTCTGGGTCACGAAATAAATCGCGAACTAATACATGTTGCATAATATGCCTCCTTATACTTTATTCTGTACGCTATAAATGCGTCATATTTCTATGTTCTAACTGCCATTATGTTTGCTTTTAGACAATTGAATTCTGTCATGAACAAGTTCATCACAGACCACCTTCACTTTAATCGTATTTTGAAGACTAATACCTCTTCAAAATACTTGGTGAAGCTCTATTCATTACAAACAAAAACTTTTCATTCCTACTTATAAGAAAATGAAAAGTTATTTAGATAACGTTATTATAGTATATCCCATTATTCCTGTCAAAACATTCATACTTCTAACTCAGATGAGCCTTGTCCAAGTTTGTTGTCAAGGTTATAATCAATATAGAGCAATAAGTATGAACATCTCGTAATACATCAAAATATATGATTAAGGACAGTGATTAATGTTATTTCATAGACATTATGAATTTATTATTGGTTTATCAACTTTGTGTTTTCATTTGCTATTTACTATTCTCTCTTTTTAAC
>LQAI01000208.1_pt1 | contig 11425 bp, 15 predicted proteins | sample 1535821 | NCBI WGS metagenome assembly LQAI01 (sample SAMN04331586, study PRJNA305678) | bioreactor metagenome | isolation source: bioreactor_5 inoculated with Wadden Sea sediment 1st replicate of a... | place: Germany:Bremen | reverse complement strand
TCCCTTGTTTGTGCGTTCGAGTCTGTATTGACTACAGGACCCTGAACTTCTTGACGTTACCGGTCTTGTTATCAATGACGTGCACGCCGCAGGCGATGCAAGGGTCATAGGAGTGAACGGTACGCAGGATCTCGACCGGGCGTTCCGGATCGGCGATCGGGGTGTTGTCAAGCAGAGCCTCTTCAGTGGGACCGGGGATGTCGTTGTCACAACGGGGCCCAGGTTCCAGGTGGAGGGAACGACAAGCTGGAAGTTGTCGATCTTGGAGTCCTTGATGTTGAGCCAGTGGCTCAGGCCGCCACGCGGAGCGTTGACGTAACCGACACCCTGTGCTTCGGCGGGCATATCCCAATCCTTGCAGATGTCGACCTTGCCAGCAGCGATGTTGGCCTTGAGATCGTTGACCCAGTCAGTGGTCTTGAGAGCGACGATGAGGCACTCAATGCCGCGTGCGCCGGTACGACCGAGAGTGGAGAACAGAGCTTCTGCGCCCACGCCCAGTTTTTCCAGTACGAAGTTCGTGTACTTGACGAACTCGGGATGACCGAGACCGTAGTTGACCAGACAGGTAGCCAGCGGACCGACTTCCACAGCCTTGCCGTTGTAACGGGGGGCCTTCATCCAGGAGTACTTGGTCTTGTCATCAAGGCTGGTGTACATGGGATCCGTCACACCGGAGTAGGGGTGCTTCGGAGCGTCGTCCTTGTACCAGGAGTGCTTGACGTGCTCTTCAATCTGAGCAGGATCATAAGCCATGACATCCTGGAACTTGCGATCAAAGATGACACCGGGCTTCACGTAACGGGAATTCAGATCGGCTTCGCCGCCCTGAGCGGGGAATCGCCGAAGGTCATGAAGTTGGTAGTACCACCGATGGCAGCCCAGTCCTTGTAGTAGCTGGCGACAGCAATGAGGTCCGGGATGTAGCAGTCAAGGATGAAGTCCTTGATCTCGGCATGGAGACCAATGAAGTCATTGATGTACTTGTCAGTGAGGCCTTCGTAACAGGTTACGCCGCCCATGACGGTGAACTGAGTGTGCGGGTTTTTCGCACCGAAGACAGCCATTGCGCGGGCAGCCTTGACCTGCAGGTGCAGGGCAGCCAGGTAATGGTTGGTAGCCAACAGGTTTACTTCGGGCGGCAGGACGTAAGCCGGGTGGCCGCCGAGGAAGTAAGCGTTGGTGAAGATGCCGAGACGACCGGAATCAACGATACCCTTGACGGTATCTTTGGTCTTCTGGAGTTCTTCTTTGGTAGTGACGATCGCGGGATTGGGGCGAACGGTCTTGGCGACGGCGACAGCGATTTCAGCGGTCTTTGCAACGTCAGCATTCAGACAGTCAGCGACATCCACGAAGTCGAGAGCGTGCAGATGATAGAAGTGCACGATATGGTCATGCATGAACTGCGCAGCCATCACCAAGTTACGGATGATGGTAGCGTTATGCGGCATTTCCTTGTCAACGCCAGCAGCGTTATCAACAGCGCGAGTAGAAGCGAGTGCGTGCACGTAGGTGCAGACACCGCAGGAACGCTGGGTGAAGTGCTGGGCATCACGGGATCGCGGCCTTTCAGGATGATCTCCAGTCCACGGAACAGCTGAGAGCTGCTGCGAACATCGATGATCTTGCCATTTTCGACCACGGCTTCCACGCGCAGGTGACCCTCAATTCTGGTAACCGGGTCAACGATGACGTTATGTTTCCCGTGAGCAGCGGCTCCGGGACCGGATTTTGCGCAACCGGACATATTATATCCTCCTTAATGAATTCAGATTTGCTTCTGCGAATCGAAACTTAAACAGGCCGCCGACTAGAGGTCGGTGAGGTCTGCGTACATGTAAGTTTCGCCATCCCAGTCAGCGCCGTCCCAGAAATCAGGCTGCGAGCAACCGATGCAGGGGTGACCGGCCTGAACGGGCCAGTTGTACTGGTTGAACTTCACGGTCGGACAATTGTTGTATGTCTCAGGACCGCGGCAACCGAGTTTGCGCAGACACCAACCCTTGCGGGCCTCTTCGGAACCGAAGGAAGGAGCAAACTGGTCATTATCGAAGAACTCCTGCCTGGGGCAGTTGTCATGTACGGTTTCACCGTAGAAGGCGACCGGACGGCCTGCATCGTCGAGCTCCGGAATACCCTTGGTCACGAAATGCACAATCGTGCCGACCAGGGAGAACGGGTTCGGCGGGCAACCAGGCACGTTGATGACCGGCTTACCCGGCATCAATTCAGCAACACCCTTGACCTGAGTCGGATTCGGCTTGGCTTTCTGGACACCACCGTAAGAGGCACAAGTGCCGTAAGTGATGGTGGCAATAGCTTTGTCAACAACCTTGGTGGTATTTTCAAGCATGGTGTGGCCGCCGACCTTGCCGTGACCGCCTGCTTCGTTCGCGGTACCGCAAACTGCGGTCGGAACGCCACCCTCGATAACGGCGACATACTTGCCGGCGTTAACGGTATCCCACAGGGCCTTTTCAGCGGCTTCGCCAGCTGCGGCCATGATGGTCTCATGGTAGTTGAGAGAGATATAATCCAGAATCAGCGCATCAATGTAAGGCTCCACTGTCCTCAGAATGGACTCGGAACAACCTGTACATTCAGCATTGTGCAGCCAGACGACGTCGGGCCTGTTGTCGCTGGTGAGGGCTTCGGCGACTTTCGGAGCGAAAGCCGGACCCATGCCCATCACTGCGGCCACGGTTCCGCAGAACTTCATGAAATCACGACGAGTAACGCCGCGTTTTTCCAGCCGTTCCACGGCTCCGTCCCTGCCATGACCTACGGAAAATTTCATAGAACACCTCCGTAATAAAATGAGTCTGTTATGACGTAGAGAACACCGTTATTCCCAATCATAACCGTCGGGCACACGCCCGAACTCGGACCTAACCATCTTCAATGGCACGAAAACAATATGCGTGCCACTTTTGACATCTTTTTTCCGAGTTCGTGCTATAACCCCCCGGAAAAACTAATTAACGTGGTCGTACCGTGCTTTACAAACAAAATCAATAGGCAAAGAAAAAAAAGTTTCAAACGTATCGGCACGCTAGATGCAATATAACGGCCTGATGGCAACAAATTCCCCCCTCCGAACAGTCGGAATACGATTTGAAAAGCCACCTCGGAAAAGAACGTATCAAAGAGAAAAAAATCAATTATGACAAGCACTCCTCCCACGACATATGTTCTGGAAACCGGCTGCGGCGATCCGCTTCGTTTCAATTTCTCATGGGCAACGGATGCGGTTACTGCGCTCGATCTTCTGCCTGCATTTTTTTCCGTGGCTGACGCCATTCACACTCAAAGCAGACGAGATCTTGCCGAAATGGGTAAAACCATCGGATGCGGTCCCGGCTGCAGTACGTGCTGCCATCAACTTGTCCCGGTCAGTGAATATGAGGCCCTGCATCTCGCAAATATCGTCCGCTCCATGCCCGACCCGCAACAAACCCGCATCACACGCAGATTCATGCAGGCGCTCACGGCACTTGAAGAATCAGACCTGCTGATCCCTTTGACCGACACATACGCCAACCACGCTCAGGACAAGCACAGGACGGCCGAAATTCAAAAGCGCTATTGGGACCTGAAAATCCCCTGCCCTTTCTTAGAGGATAACTGCTGCTCCATACACGCTCACCGCCCACTGGCCTGCCGCCAGTACCTTGTCACCTCCGCTCCCTCCAAATGCTCAAGGCTCTATTCCGCGGCGCAGGATCATGAAATTGTACTGCATTCCTTTGACACAGGCGGTGCTCTCGCCTCATTCTCCGGCGAAGGCATTCAGAATTCCAGGATACTGCCTCACATACTCAGCCTGCTTGCCGAGCGTTCCATCCGCAAACAGGAACTCCCATCTCTGTCCCCCCAGCAGATGATGGGCCGATTTCTCATGATTCTGACGACCTGTTTCGCTCGAAAAGCCTGACAATAAGCCAGCATTACCGCTCGCCTTGGCACACCTCGCCGAGGCTCTTGATCCAAAGTCAAAGCGCACACTCATCCCTTATCATGAAGGGAATCATGTCAATTGTCTTGAATCCCTGCCTGATTCTGTTATCAATAAGGAAATGGTTTTCTTGTCACCGACCAGGAGCAGCCCGTGACGATAGTACAGCAGCAAAGCGTTCAGATGAAACAGGTTTCCCACGGAAACTATCTGATGCGCAACGTACTCAAGCATAATGTTGTCTTCAATGAAGGCACCAAAGGCGATGCCGCCTACATTCTCACCGACGGGAAAATCGAAATATCCGGCATCATCGAAGGCCACAAGAAAGTCTTCGCCGTTCTGCGCCCCATTTCCATATTCGGTGAAATGGCCCTCTTCCTTGATGACAACGCACGTACAGCAACAGCCATCGCACTGGAAGATTCCAAGGTAATCGTGGTCACCAAGGACGACCTCGACGAATTCATGCGCGAATCTCCAAAGGTCATAGCCTCAATCATCACAGTCTTGGTCAGCCGCCTGAAATCAACGACCAAGAAAGCCATGAAAGTGCCCAGCGTCGGCATGGGAGTGGTCAGAATCCTGGATTTATTTGCGGCAAACGGCCAGATGAAACTTCGCTACGACCAGACGGTCAAATCCATGGCCGATACCTTTGTGACCATGCCCGAACGCATAGAGCAATACATTCATGGATTGGCGGAACAGGATTATCTGGCTATCGGCCGGGACGAGCACGACACACGCATCATAAAAAATACGCGAACGCCACATCCTCAACGAAGTAATGAAGAACAAAAGGCGAATAATGCCACAATCACACTTGGCATGAAAAAAGCCCCACACCGACGGTGTGGGGCTTTTTTCATGCCGAAGCGGCATAGGAAAACTCATCAGATCAACGAAGCATGAGCTCCGTCTGCGGTCAGGCGGACATCGACGGCCTTGGGACCGACTTCTACATCCGTCAGGGTATAGGAAACACGCTCTCCCGGCTCAAGGTTTGAAACCGTCCCGAACGATCTCGGTATAATGGACAAAACATCCAAACCATCATCGCCGGTTATGAAACCGAACCCTTTTTGTTCATTGAACCAGGTCACTTCACCTTCAAGCCGCACGGCGTACCTCCGAAATTAAGTCATGAGGGCGACATTTAGAATACCCTCAGACGGAGCTATTGGCAATGGGCAGACGGTTATCCTTCTTCGGATTCGCGTTCCTCATCCTCGGCATAGCCATCAGGGGAGTCTGTCTTTTTGGCCAGCTTGCGCTGCTTTTTTTCTTCTTTCTTCTTTTTCTTTGCCAGTTCTTTCTTGCGTTTCTCGAATTTATAATTGGGCTTTGCCAAAAGTTCCCCTCTGTTAAAAATGCATTCCGGCCATAACCGAAAAAAAGAAGCGCCCGTCTCCCGAAAGAGAGACGGGCGCGAATTGCCGATTCAGGCAGTCGTCAGACTACCAGCGGGGGCGTTCCACGCGGGGCTTGGCTTCGTTGACCTTGAGATTACGGCCACCGAAGTCTTTGCCGTCCAGATTGTCGATAGCCTCAGCTGCACCAGCGTCGTCCATCTCAACGAAACCGAAACCGCGGGGGCGGCCGGTTTCACGGTCTTCGATCAGCTTGACGGAAGTGACTTCACCGAAAGCTTCGAAAGCCGCGCGGACTTCGTCTTCAGTTGCGGACCAGGGCAGGTTACCAACGTAGATGTTCTTGGACATTCAAAAAACTCCTAAAAAAAAGTGATGTATAGATGACGCCCGTGCGTCATGGGAAAATTAAAAAAAGAAGCAGCGTACACGATGCGCACGCTGCTTCTCGATATACCTGTTTCATTTACAACCAGCGCCGGCCAACATTCAAGACCGCGCCTCCACGGGTGCCGCTGGTGTGGAAAACAACCTATTTGTCAATAAACAAATAATGTCAAGACATATTATAAAATAAATTTTATTTTACTTAACCTGTCGATTTTTCTTGCAACACGGCAAATTCATCCCGATTGCCGACAAATTTTCGTTGCCCTTCTTCAAGATAAAGGACCCTGTTCATGGCCGGAATCCAGTCTTCGACATGGTGCGTTACCAATATCATCGGAGTTCCACCCTCTGCCAACTTCTGCATGATTTCACGCATCATCATACGTGAAACCGTATCCAGACCTGACAGCGGTTCATCAAGCAAGAGAAGCTCCGGCTGGCCCGCCATGGCACGCGCCAGAAACACACGCCGCTGCTGCCCGTAAGACATCCGCCTCAACATTCGCTCCCCGAACTGCCCCAGACCGACGAGTTCAGCCACTCCTGCGCGCCGAGCAACTCTTCACTGGTCGGCTCGTCGAGCATCCCCACGCTGCCGCGATACCCAGACAGCACCGTTTCAAGCGCGGTGACTTCCCAGCCGAGTTCACGGGCATAGGAGGCCTGCAATGCGGGCGACACCACGCCGATGAGTGGACGCGCCTCGTCCATGGTCATCCCGCCCAGCCGAGAGATTTTTCCGGCACCGTCGTCGTCCGCATAGGGCGCGAGTTCGCTCGTGACAAGCTTGAGCAGCGTGGATTTTCCGGCACCGTTTTCGCCGACTACCACCCAGTTTTCGCCGGGCAGGACTTCCCAGTCCATCGAATGCAGAATACGCGTACCGTCCACGACCACCGATACGTTTTCCATACGCAGGAGATAATCGTAACATCCAGTCTCCACACGTGGCGGCAAATCACAGGCAAACACCTCGGGCATAATTTCCCGCAACGAATCCAGTCCTTCATCACGAGAAGCCTCGGACACGATCCGCCCGCCCTCCAAAACAACCACCTGCTCCACGCACTCCGGCATGTCATCGACACGGTGCACAGCGCAAACAAGAGTGGACAGTTCTCCCGCCTTTTCCAGCAGAGCCAGTATTTCTACCCGCGAAACGACATCCAGCCCTTCGAGGCACTCGTCCAGCAGGAGCACGTCGGGCCGAGTGACAAGCGCCCGGGCAATCAGCAACTTGCGAACCTGTCCGGTGGACAGCGCCCCCATCTCGCTTCGCACCAATCCTTCAATGCCAAGCAGGTCAATGATTGCATCCGCAGCCGCCTCCTGCTCGGCAGAAGCTTTCTCATACAGCAGCGGTGTATCGAAAAATCCTGACAACACCACGGAACGGCCCTCGGCACGGGCGGCATGAAGAAGATAGAAATCCTGCTGGTCGGCGGAAACAAGCGCGATACGTTGGCGCAGCCCGAGCACTGAATGCTGCGGGCCATCACCGAAATCGTACACCCGCTTTCCACCTGATCCGGGAGATATTCACCGCGCAGTAATCTGAGAAGTGTTGTTTTGCCCGAACCGTTGGCACCGGTCACGGCAATATGCTCACCGCGTTCGATCCGCAATGACAGCGGACCGGCCAAAACCCGACCGGCGCGTGTTACTGAAACATTTTCAATGTTGATGAGTGACTGCATGAATATATTGTCACCATTCCCATGCCGGAAAGCAAGCCTGCCTGCATAATCGAAACACAACCCCTGTCCAGCTTGAAAAACGCACCCGTTCCTGCGTATGGTGAAACATGTCCGAAACCGTCGCCATTGCCCGCATACTGGAATACGAATCCACCCTTCTCGATTCGGCCACAGCCCTGCTGCTCGAAGAAATCGGTCTGGTGCCGACTTTTGGACAGCGCATACTCGTCAAACCGAATCTGGTAAATTCCGGCAATGCCCGCCATTGCTGCACCAACCCTTTGGTGGTCCGGGCGGCATGCAAATACCTTCTGGATGCCGGAGCGGACGTAATCGTGGCGGATTCTCCGGCATTCGGTCCGGCATCCCACGTAGCTCGGGCTTCCGGCCTGACCAAAGCGCTGAGTGGACTCGGCCTCAAGGTCCGCAGCCTCAAACGAGCGGTTCCGCTTGAACTTTCCGGCGGCGGCACCATCGGCCTGTCTCTTGATGCCATGGAATCGGAACGCATTCTCAACGTGCCAAAACTGAAAGTCCACTGTCAGATGGCCATGTCCGGGGCAGTGAAAACATGTTCGGCTGCGTGGTCGGATTTCGCAAGGCATTGGCCCACAACCAACTCGGGCACAGTCATGAGGTTTCCGGGCCATGCTCATGGACGTTTATGACGCCCTGCCGCAGACCTACCATCTCATGGACGGCATCCATCCCTGCACAGGGACGGCCCACCAAGGGCGTACCCTTGAACTCGGGCTGCTTGCCGCGTCCCGAACGGTGTGGCCTCGACACTGCGGCATATTCCATCCTCGCCCTGTCACCGAACCAGATTCCACTCTGGAGTGAAGCCTTGAAACGTTTCATGCCCGGTTCCGACCCGGCGGACATCGAATACCCTCTTGAGGGGACGGACCTTTTCGATGCCACGGGATTCGAGATGTCACCGGAACGCGATCTTGAATTCGACCCGGTGCGTATCGTCAAGGGCCGGGTCCGCAGTCTGCTGAAACACTTCACAAAATCCTGATTCCCCTTGCGCTTGCCGCTGTGCAACGGTAAGAAACACTCCATGTCTTCACTTGCTCGTCACCGCTTTACCATCACAGGACAGGTTCAGGGTGTGGGATTCCGCCCCTTTGTCTACCGCATCGCGCTGGACAACGCGGTCTCCGGTACGGTGAACAATTCAAGCGAAGGCGTCATCATTGAAGTACAGGGATCGGCAGAACAACTGTATACCTTTGGCGAGGACCTCGCCGCAAAGATTCCACCTCTGGCCCGCATAGTGACCATGGATATGGAAGAGGCCGAAACCATCCACGATGAAGACGGCTTCACCATCCTCAAGTCAACCGGCGGCGCAGGACATTCCGTACTCATCAGCGCAGACGTGGCCACCTGCCCGGACTGCATGGCCGACATCGCCGACCCCGGCAACCGGCGCTACCGGTATCCATTCACCAACTGCACCAACTGCGGCCCGCGCTACACCATTACTCGCTCCATTCCATATGATCGTCCCCAGACTTCCATGGCCTGTTTCAAGCAGTGCCCCGAATGTCAGGAGGAATACGACGACCCGCTCGACCGGCGCTTCACGCCCAGCCGAACGCCTGCCCGCACTGCGGTCCGAAAGTCTGGCTGACCGACCGCGAAGGCGCAGTCATCGCACAAAGCGACGACGCCCTGAAACACCTCGCACACGAACTGGCCGAAGGGAAAATCGCGGCAGTCAAAGGACTCGGCGGCTTCCATCTGTCTGCGACGCCGCATCCGAAACCGCAGTGAACGAACTCCGCAACCGCAAACACCGCCCAGACAAGCCGCTGGCCGTCATGGTCGGTGACATGGACACGGCCCGCGCTCTGGCAGACATTCAGCCCGCAGAAGAAGAATGGCTGACCGGCATGCAGCGTCCCATCGTGCTTGCCGCAAACAGGGTCCGTTCCCGCTTGCCGAGGGCGTGGCACCGGACACGAATTTCATCGGGCTGATGCTGCCCTACACCCCGCTGCACCACATCCTGCTCGGCGATTTTGCCGAAGCCGTTGCCAACGCGGTACGGATGCGGTCCCGGCACTGGTCATGACATCGGGCAACATGTCCTCCGAACCCATCGCACTGCAACCGCGAAGCATTTGAACGCCTTTCCCCGCTGGCGGACATCTTTCTGTTCCACAACCGGGACATCCTCATCCGCACGGATGACTCCGTAGCCCGCGTGAACCCCATGAGCGGCGACCCCATCCTGATCCGGCGGGCACGCGGTTTCGCCCCCTCGCCAGTCTTTCTGCCGCAGTCCGGCCCCACCATTCTCGGCACCGGCCCGGAACTCAAATGCACGCTGACCCTCACCAAGGGTGATCAGGCGTTCCCGAGCCAGCACATCGGCAACATGTCAAATCTGGAGACCATGGAATTCTACCGGGAAATCCTCCATCACATGCAGGACATCCTGCAGGTCTCGCCCGAAATGATCGTACGCGACCTGCACCCGGACTACATGACCACCACCGTGGCCGACGAAGTCAGCAGCGAACTCGGCATTCCGGTGGTTCCTTTGCAGCATCACTACGCGCACATCCACGCCTGTCTTGCGGAAAACAAATTTACCGATCCGGTCATCGGCATCGCGCTCGACGGCACGGGGCTGGGGCGACGACGGCACCATCTGGGGCGGCGAATGCCTCATGATCATGCCGGAACAGATGGAGCACCAACGCCTCGCCCACTTCGCGCACATCCGGCTGCCCGGAGGCGAAGCGGCTGTCCGTGAACCATGGCGCATCGCACAGGCCGCCCTGTGGGAAATAGGCGTCACCGAACCGGGCACGTACGCGTGGCCGTGGCTCGACGAATTCGCGCAGGAAAGCCGGTTCCTGCCACAGATTCTCAAGAAGGACATCAACGCCCCCAAAACCAGCAGTTGCGGACGCCTGTTCGACGGGGTAGCTGCCCTGTGCGGGCTTGCCAACACCATTTCCTATGAAGGACAGGCCGCCATCCGGCTCGAAAAAGTACAGGACATGACCGAAACCGGGGCCTACCCCTGTCCGCTCAAATCCGATGACCCGGTGTCGCTCAACACCCATGAACTCATCGCGGCAATTCTCGACGACCTGAACAAGGGTGTACCCGTCCCGAAAGTAGCCCGCCGCTTTCACCTTGGCCTGATAAACGGCCTCACGGAAATGGCTTTCGCCTTCTCGACCCTGCTCGACATTCACCATGTCGCGCTTTCCGGCGGCGTCATGCAGAACCTGACCATTGCCACGGAACTCCCCATGGCACTCCAGGTGCGGGCTGATGCCGCTGACACACAAGCATCTGTCCCCCAACGACTCCTGCATCTCGCTCGGACAGGCCGCATGGGGACAGCGAAAATTGCTGTTTGATCGAGGGTAATCCCTGCTCACCCGCCGCAAAGGCAACAGACATCACCAAGCAACCGGGGGAAATCCTCATGCATTTCGACTTCGCCACCGCAGCCCGGATCATCTTTGAGCCGAAGGTGCCCGCAACATTCCGACGCTGGCCCGTGAATTCGGTTCGCATCCATGCCTCGTTACCGGCAGTCGTCCTGAACACACACAATGGCTTGTCGACGCTCTGTCCGCAGACTTGGACAGTCCACTCATCATTTCGATTTCCGGCGAACCGGACACCGACATCATTGCCGAAGCATCAGAAAACGCACGCGCACATGGCTGCGACCTTGTCATCGCCATGGGCGGCGGCAGTGTCATGGATGTGGGCAAGGCCATTGCCGCGCTCATCACCAACACCGACGACCTCTTTGATTACCTCGAAGTAGTGGGAAAGGGATTGCCGCTCAAAGAGACACCCGTCCCGCTCATCACTGTGCCGACAACTGCGGGGACAGGTTCGGAAGCACGGCCAATGCAGTCGTGCTCTCACAGGCGCACGATTGAAGGTCAGCCTGCGTCACGGTCCATGATCGCCAATATCGCCGTGGTGGACCCGGAACTGATGGTCAGCATGCCGCATTC
>LQAI01000207.1_pt1 | contig 11516 bp, 18 predicted proteins | sample 1535821 | NCBI WGS metagenome assembly LQAI01 (sample SAMN04331586, study PRJNA305678) | bioreactor metagenome | isolation source: bioreactor_5 inoculated with Wadden Sea sediment 1st replicate of a... | place: Germany:Bremen | reverse complement strand
CCGGCAAAGGCGTTCCTTCTCATCAACGGACAGGGTAGCCGGGTCAATCACGACCCGCCCTTCCCGCCGCCGAGGGGGATGTCAGCAACGGCGCATTTCCACGTCATCCACATCGCCAGGGCGCGGACCGTATCCACCGTCTCAGCGGGGTGGAAACGCAGGCCGCCTTTGTTTGGGCCGCGGGCATCATTGTGCTGCACACGGAAGCCTGGAGTACCTGAATGCTGCCATCATCCATTCTGACCGGAACGCGCAGGTGATATTCGCGCATCGGCCAGCGCAGCATCTCTCGTACCTGATGATCCAGCCCAATAGATCAGCAACATGATCAAATTGCTGCTGGGCCATTGCAAATGCGTTGGTTGTTTCTGCCATAGTCTCTCCTATTGATTAATTTTGGTGAGGGTGAGATTGTACTACGATTAGCTCGCTTCTGAGCGGCAGTTCCTTAAATAAATAAGCGGGCACCTCGGTCCAGTGCCCGCATGGTTTTTCGCTCAGTTGTTGCTGAACTAAGAACATGCCTGCTCCACAATCGTTTTAATATGCTTAACGATAAACGAGAATCAACCACCCGTCAATAGGAGCGGCGCATTGGTTCCCTGTGACATTCATCACAAGACTCGAACAGGAGAAAAATCGCCCTCTTTCCTAAATCCGGCATTGGAAAGATAATTAAAAATATGATCATGAATTTGGAACTTTTCTTTTCCCGATTTGCGTTAATAGCATACAAGCTCAAAAAAAATCATTTATCGTATCTATGGAGGAACGACAAAATGCAAAAGAAACTTACCCTTATTTTGGTTGGATTGATGATCGTGGGCCTTTTGGCTGCCTGCAACACGACAGCTGCTCCTGCTGCGCCCACTAAACCCAGCCGCTCAATGAACGTCAGCGGCATAGGTGAAGTCTCCCTTGTCCCAGATATCGCCAGCATCAATATCGGCGTCCATACGGAAGCTGATGAGGTGTCCGATGCCCTGAGCCAGAACACAGACCAGGCCAATGCGATTGCAGATGTATTGCAGACCCTCGGCGTGGAGGAAAAGGACGTCCGGACTTCAAACTTCAACGTCTATCCCTCAAACCGCTATGACCCCATGACCGGTCAGGTCACTGGCACCTACTTCGTTGTGGATAACACCGTGACCGTGATCGTGCGGGACCTGTCCACTCTCGGCGATGTGCTCACGGCAGTTGTCAATGCCGGCGCCAATAACATCAACGGCATCTCATTTGATGTTGAGGATCGTGATGCTGCTGTTGCCCAGGCCCGTGAGCTGGCCATCCAGAACGCTAAAGAAAAAGCTCAGGAAATCGCTGATGCAGCCGGCGTTGAACTCGGTGAACTACTGAGTATCAATGTCTATGGCGGCAACAACTACATAACTTATTATGATGCCAAGGGCGGCGCCTATGCAGAAAGCTCTGTCCCCGTCTCAGCCGGCACTCTGACCATCACGATGGAATGCAGCCTGGCTTACGAATTGAAGTAAAGAAAAATAAACAAAATTCCGGGAAGGTTCCGCCTTCCCGGATAATCACTAACCGGACACTGTTAGGAGAAGTACAAAATGAAAAAACACTTATAGCGATCTTTGCCGTATTGGCCCTCGCTGTTCTGATGACCGGCTGCTCTGCCCTGCAAACCACAGCTGTCGCCAATGAAGAGATCCGCACACTCAATGCCAGCGGTACCGGTACAGTCTACATCGTACCTGACATCGCTCGCGTGACCATCGGCGTGAACACCCAGAACGAAGATGCCGCAACTGCCCTCAGCGAGAATACCCAGGATGTCAACGCGGTTATGCAGCTCTGAAAATCTCGGCGTTGCTGAGAATGACATTCAAACCAGTAATTTCTATGTCTATCAGCAAACAAACTACAACTACGCCAACATGGAAATGGACCCTGAGAGCGAACCCCAGACCGTCTTCGTTGTTCAGAACACGGTATACGTTGTGGTACGCGATATCAATTCACTGGGTGAGATCCTCGCCGCCGTCGTTGACCAGGGCGCTAACACGATCAACGGTGTCAGCTTTGATATCGAAGACCCCGCCGCAGCTTATGCTGAAGCCCAACAGAAAGCGATTGATGACGCTGCCAGCCAGGCACAGGAAATCGCCGATGCTGCCGGCGTGACATTAGGCGAAATCACCTATATCTATGTCAATGATGGTTACGCCGCACCCACCGACATGGTCATGGCTGAACGCGGTGGTGGTGGCAGCGTACCGATTTCAAGCGGCACCCTGACCATTCAGGTCACAGCCAGCATCACCTACACATTCGAATAATTGGATTAATTTCGCTTTTGCAGCCTGATTAATCAACCCTATCTCCCATACCCTGTTGATCTCTGAAAGGTCAACAGGGTTATTTATTAACATGATTAACCAACTTTTCTTAATCGCGATAAGACAAATATACGGTATACTGAAGAAGTAATATATTTATTTAATTTGCTTCTGGGAAAGCCATTATTTTATTTCGATCAGGAGTACGCCAGATGCAAATTGTTACCGATAGTGGTTTTGATCTCTCATTAGAGCAAAAACAAGGGGTAAACCTACATACCTTGCCACTGAAGCTCACCCTGGATGGTGTGAGCTACAGAAGCGGTGTTGATATTCAGTCGGAAGATTTCTACCGGTTGCTTGAAGATACCGATGGCATGCCTATCACCTCCACGCCTTCACCAGGAGAATTTCAGGAGATCTATGAAGAGGTCGCCAAAGACGACCCTGAGATCCTGTCAATTCACATATCCTCCGGGCTAAGTGGCACATTCAATTCAGCAGTAACGGCAGCCAAGCAGGTTGTTGACGCGCATATCACCCATGTGGATACGCGCTCGCTGTCCATTGAAATGGGCTGGCAGGTGGAAGCGGCTATCCGCGCTGTGAAAGCGAATTGGCCGATTAATAAATCACTGAGTTATTAGACAACGTTCGTGAGAAATCCGAAGTAATCTTCACCCTGCCGGATCTTGCCTACCTCATCCACGGCGGCCGGATCAGCCATCTTAAAGGGCTGCTGGCTTCTCTGCTGGGGATCAAGCCCCTCATCGGCGTAAACAAAGAAGACGGCAAATATTATGACCGCGGCAAGAGCCGAACTTTCAAACGCGCAGTTGAGGCCATCCCGACCTATATCGCCAATAAATTTGGTGAGGGAGCTACCCTGCGGTTACAAATTGGACACGCTGGAAACCCGGAAGGTGCCAAGATGCTGCGGGATGCACTCGAAAAGATGTTCAAATGCGAATGGCTGCCGGAATGCTCCATTTCTCCCGTTCTCGGCGCCCATACCGGTCGGGGATTGGTCGGTGTGGCATTCGCTCTGAAAGAAACCTACCCGGCATTACCCTAATTTTTCCAGGTAAAGCCTTAGAAATCACTCCTTTTCGTTTGGCGGCTTGAACTTCTGCCATTCTACCGGAGTGATTTCTTTCGTATAAGCCTTTGGCTTCCTCCGGCTAAGCCGTTGGTTTTCTGTTTCGGGCGTTCCGCCCTCAACGCCCTAAAGGGTTAATAAAAAAAGGCCGCCCCATATAGGAGCGGCCTCTTAATTATAAAAACTTTATTCCATCGGGTTGTTACCCGCCCAGTCATCCCCCAAAACCACCACCAAATCCACCGAGGCGTTCGGGTCATAGGCATAGGTAATCATATTGGAATTCACATTCATGGCCTGCGAAAGCCACTTCAGGGTATAAGGCGTGGCGTTATAGATGGTGATGCTGGAATAAACCGTGTAATCCGCATTGGTCTCTTCCACCACATTGATGCCCTGGCCACGCATCCATTCAGCCGTTGTGGCTGCCAGGCCTCCCAAATAAGAGCCGTTCCGCACGGACACACGGGCATTTTCCTCAGCCACCAGCGAAAGCAGGTCGCCTTCGGCAACCGGACCAATCGCGCCACCGGAATCGAAGATCTCATCCCGCAACAAGCGGATCTTATCCGGAATGGGAATCAGGATATCCAAACCCGTCGGGGATTTCCCCAGCGTGATGTATTCATTGCTGATAATCACCTGCTGGATATTATCCCGGTCAATATCCATCGCGGACCAGGCCAGCTTGATCACCTGGCTCAGGCTCATGTTAGTATTGATCCCACCGGCAAGGTCTTCATAGATCTGTGGTGCGTTAGCCACCAGATTAGGCAGCATATCAAATTCCAGGATGCGGTCACGGATCGCCATGATCACTTCCTGTTGGCGGGCCGCCCGGTCAAAGTCACCACCTTCGGTATAGCGAGTGCGGACATAAGCCAGTGCATAATCGCCGGGCAGGGTGATGAGGCCAGGTTCCAGAGTCACCGTATTCCATTGGCCCAGCCTGTCAATTGTAATGGGCTCCTTGATATCGAGCCGAACGCCTGGATGTCATCAATGAAATCAATGAATGCCTGAAAATCAATCTGGGCATAATAATCAATGGGGATACCAAGAAATTCTTCAACCGTCCGAGCAGCCAAGGCTGCGCCACCGCCAGGCAGGTATTCAACTCGCCAAGGTAGTAGGCCGTGTTGATCTTCTCATAATCATAGCCAGGGACGCTTACCCAGATATCGCGGGGGATTGAGACAATTGCAGCGGTCTGGTTCAGGGGGTCCATAGTGAAGAGGATCATCGTGTCAGAATGGGGAATCTCTCCCGCTGACCACTCACGATAGTCCAGCCCCATCACCAAAATGGTCACGCGGCTAACGCCGTCCCAGGGTTCCGGGGTGGGCAGCGCTGCGCCCAGCACCTCAGTGGGTGCCGGGGTGGCATCAGTGACCTCATCCCCTTCAGCCGGATTGTTCCCAATGACTGGGTCACCCGGAAGGGAAAATGTCTCGTTAGAGGAAACTAAATCCCGGGTCAGTTTATAACCAAAGATGGCACCTGCCACCGACAGCCCCAATATCAAGATCAGGATGATCCGTGTGGGCCAATCCTTGGGAAAATTACTCACTAACTTGCTAAAAAATTTCTTCATCGTTATTTAACAATGAACCGGAGAGTACCCAGCGCGAAGCGCGCAAAAAGCACAATCCGGATTCATATTATCCTTTTCGTGGGAATATTAATCCATCGACGGGGCGGAACCGGCAGGTCTTCCTTGGCGGTTTCCATCCACTTGTCGCCTTCGTCGATCAGCATCACCGGAATATCATCCACAATGGGATATTTCCGGCTGCAATCCTGGCAGATCAACCAGCTCTCCCGATAATACTCGAGCAAGCCTTCCTTCTCCTGAACGCAGTTCGGGCATCGAAGCATATCAAGTAAATCTTTGCTGACCATCAAACCTCCAGAGCTTACCCGTCTTCTGATCGGGGGTAAATTTCACTCATCAACTGATATTTCATACCCCTGAATCCACAGGGGGTCAAGCGCGTTTATTGTACCATACAGGCCTAATGGATAAGGTCCTCGGGATTCTTGGTGCCGGGGCCATATTCCCAAATCTCCTGCCAGGCCTGGAAATGGGTACGGAAGGTGTCGGTGAAATAAACTTCGCCATCCATGAAAACCGTGCGGGCAATCGTCACGTCACCGCCATCCACGCCATAGTCCACCTTCCTGACCTCGTCCTTTGCCAACTCATCGTTTTCGCGGAAGATCGGGTCCGGGGCTGGGACGACATTGACCAGGCCAGTGGTATCCCAATCCACGGTGCGTCCATCTTTGGTGGAATAGAACTTCCAGACCAACGATTGACTCCCCCGATAGACATATGTCTCCATCAGCAGCCAATAAGGCGTGTCATTGGTGAATTTCATATCCACAATCGGGACATAGACGGTTGCGTCCAGGCCGATGTAATTGGGATTCTTGATCCCGTTCTCATCATATTCATAGTAGCCCACTCGATAGGCATGGGCATGGCGCTCATTGATCGGTAAGCCAGCGAAAAATGCCGCCCGGAAAAGCGTCGAACTCACCTGGCAAACACCGCCACCCACACCCTGAATGGTCTCATCGCCATAAATAATCAAGGCTTCTGCATAACCATTCTCGAGGCTGATATCTCCCAGGCATCCACCATAGAGAAAGTCTCGCCGGGTGCAATCAGCAGGCCGTAGAATTGAGCGGCTGCGGTTTCAATGTTTTGAACACGGGCCGCATCAGAGCCATAGAAGAATGATGTCTCCTTTTGGACCAGTTCAGTGATCCCCAGCTCTTCGCCGGTCATCTCATCCGTAACAGCTGGTTCGAGGGTATCAAATTGCAGCGCAATAGTATGTTCGCCAGCCTTTAGGCCGGCATTGATCGCTTCAATGGAAGCGTCCACGTTCAAGTCTCGCCCAATCACTGCCGACTCGACCACTTCCAGCTCCAACGTGTCATCATTGAACATGAAGCGGGTGTTCTCCGGGTCCCGGTGCAGATCAGAGCAAAGCTGGATAGGTAAATGTCAAAACGTCCGGATTGATGCTGATCTCAAATTCCCGAGTGCCGGCATCGCCATCTTCCACCTGGCTGATCCTCAACATATCGGCCAGGTCTTCCGGGGCAGGGTCCAGGATTCTTCGCCACCGGATGCGGTCAGCACCAGGGGTGCGCTCAGCATCTCGCGAGCAATTTTGCCCTGCGAACTGGCATCAAGGATCAGCGGTTCTTCCTCACTCACAACCAGTGGTACGACCGAATTCTGCAAAGTGGACAGCACCGTTCCAAGCAGTTGGAGAGATTGGTCAATCTCAACCTGCCGCCCAATCTGACCGTCCTGGATCACAACATCCGTATTATCCAATGCCAGACTGGCTTCGATCATCGGGGCATCAATGTCCGCTGCCAGCTCTTTTAGATAAAGCTGAGCAATTCGTTCGTCATAATAGACAACTGGCGCCAGCTGCACGCCCTTGAACCAGGCTTTGCCCTGATCGATCAGGTCGCGGCCCAGCCAATGATCTCGGCCAACACCCAAAGCTGCCTGGGCTGTAGCTGTCGGATCCACCAGGAAACCCAGGTCAATGGGCCGGAGGGTCCAAACTTGATCCTGGTAGGTTAATTGTATTTGTCCTTCGTAGGTATAGGGTAAATCGTCAACCAGGGCTTGATAAGCTCATCTTCCTTGAGACCGGAAAGGTCAATCCCAGCCACTGTCACACCCGGGAAGATTCGGTCCGCATAAACCACCTGGTAGCCCACCAACGCGATCAAAGCCAAACCCCCAAAGAGGATCAGGCTGGCGAGAATGGCCAGGGCCAGTTTAACAATTACCGGTAAATCGGCTTTTTCAGTCATTTTATTGTTCATCCTTGAACCAGATTATACTCCAGGGCTCTTAAAAGGCGAAAGCAGACGGATTCTGTCTGAATCGCCTCCTTCAATAGACGACCCACTAAACGGAAATGTTCCAACGAAGCGTATTAGCACTTATAATTTCCATATATAATTGAAAAGACGTACCCATCACACAGAATGGCAATGGCATGACCCTTCAGATCGCCCTGCTGATCTTCATCATCATCGCTACCCTAATACTTTTCTCAATAGAGACCATCCCGGCCGATGTTGTCGCCCTGGCCGCCATGTTGGCCCTGGTCCTCCTCGGAATTCTCACACCCGAGCAGGCCTTCCAGGGATTCGGCAGTGATACCGCGATCATGATCCTGGGCCTCCTGATCTTGACCGCAGCATTGGTGCGCACCGGGGTGGTGCAGTTGATGGCCCGCAGGATTCTGCGTTCAGTGGGTGAAAACAAGAACCGGCTCTATTGGCTGATGATGTCCACCGCCGGCGTGATGAGCGCCTTCATTTCCAACACGGCTACGGCTGCATTTTTCGTGCCGATGACCATTGGTCTTTCCCGCCGCCTCAGAATCCATCCCTCCAAGCTGCTGATGCCCCTGGCCTTCGCAACCATTCTGGCCAGTTCCGTCACCCTGGTCGGCACCTCTACCAACGTGGTGGTCAGCGGCCTGATGACCCAATATGGCATGGAACCTCTGGGTATGTTCGAATTGACCCCCGTCGGGGTGCCAATCCTGGTAATTGGCCTGGCCTATATGTTCTTTATTGGACGTCACCTGATTCCAGTGCGTGACTCCGAAGAAACAGACATCCACAAAGAAATTCTCCCATACTGTTCAGAATTTGAAGTAACTGATGACTCGCCGTGGTTGGGCAAGACCCTGGATGAAGTCGCTCTGGGCAAGGAATTCGACCTGACTGTCCTGCGGATCGTCAATTCCAGCGGACAAACCGTTGAGCCCCGTGCCTCCAGTGTCCTATCATCCGGGGACAAATTGCTGGTTGAAGGACAACGGGACAATCTCCTTGCGCTAAAAGATCAGAAAGTAGTGACCTTTACCGGTGAATTTCCCGATCAGGACTTGAGCAATGTCCTTCCTATGGCGGAAGTGATCCTGCTGCCCGGTTCGCCACTGGTGGGCCGGACGCTCTGGGGCGTCAACTTCCGAGATCGCTATGGCATGCAGGTCCTGGGGATCAACCGCAAAGGGCCACCATCCACCGCCGCATCAGCCGCACCCGCCTGCAGGTGGGTGACCAACTCCTGCTGCAAGGGGATCAGGAAACACTAAACGGCTTGAGTAAAAACAACAACTTTCGGGTGGTCTCTGCCAAGCTGGATTTGATGCCGGAGACTGAAAAAGCGCCCGCTGCCCTGTTCATCTTTGCGGGCGTGGTGCTGCTGGTTTCCTTCAATGTGCTATCGCTGCCTGTTGCGGTCATGCTGGGGGCTTTGGTCGCCTTCATCACCCGCTGTATCACCCCCACAGAAGCCTACCGGCGGGTGAACTGGAACATCTGGCTGCTGATCGCCTCAATGCTAGCGTTGGGACAGGCCATGGAAATCTCAGGACTGGCCCATCTGATTGCTGAGCAGATTGTCTCCCTGGTGGGGGCAACGCATCCGGTTCTGTTGCTGGCCGCGTTCTTCTTCCTCTCCCTGCTGCTGACCCAACCTATGTCCAACCAGGCCGCGGCAGTGGTGGTCATCCCAATCGCCATCCAGACCGCCACGCAGTTGGGATTGAACCCGAGGGCTTTTGCGTGATGATTGCTGTTGGCGCCAGCTGCTCCTTCATCACCCCGCTGGAGCCTGCCTGTCTGATGGTCTATGGCCCTGGGAATTACCACTTCTTTGACTTCTTCAAAGTGGGGTCGCTGCTGACCCTGCTGGTCTTTGCCATCGCCATTGTGATGGTCCCCTGGCTCTGGCCGCTGATTCCATAAATCGCTCCCCACTTCTGCCCAAACCTCATCGGAATTTGCCTCAATATCTAAACCCTTCCAGGGTATTATCTCCTTGTAGAGACAGACAAGTATAATGACAGCATAATTTTATGCGGTAAAGGGGCTCTCAAGCCCTACTAAATCACCTCTCAGTATCACCTCCCAATTCAAAAAGGCTCAAACAATGAAGAGTCGAAAGAAAATCCTATTCATTATCGCAGGGCTGGCCCTTTTGGTCTTGCTTCTGGTGCTTGTCCTGAGCCAGACTGACTTACTCTCCAATCTCCTGGGTCAAACGACTGTCGGTACCAGCCAGGAGGATTCTTCCGGCACAGTTCTGGTTGATACTACAACACCACCGGTCACGGAAAGCGCACCCACCACGGCCATGGTAATCGATCCACCTCAGATCGATTATGCCTGCGCCTTCAATCCAGATGTGAAGGACCTCCAGGCTGAATTTGATTCCGAGAGCTGGCTCAACTGGATTGAACTCCTTTCCGGAGCCAAACCGGTGGAAATGAACGGTGAAATTTACACCATCAAGACCCGCTATACGGAAAGCCTCTTCAACGGTGACCCGGACGCCCGAGCTTTTGAATTTGTGCATGACCAGTTAGTGCTCTGGGGATATGAAGATCAGGTGACCTTGTTTGCGGAAGCGTACATGCCGATTGATTATGAAACGGAAACACCCTGGCAGAACCTGGTCGCTGTCATCCCGGGTACTGATCCGGACTTGGCAGGGCAGGAAATCCTGCTGACCGCCACCTGGACAGTATCAACAGCGTCGTGCCAGATGGAACAGCCCCCGGTGCGGATGACAACGCAACCGGCATCGCCACGTTAATGGAGGCCGCTCGGATATTCAAAGACCAACCCTTTAAGCGCACGATCAAGATCATCTTCTTCAGCGGCGAAGAGCGCGGCCTGCATGGCAGCCTGGCCTATACCGCCATGCATGCGGATGAAATGGCGGATATCGTCGGCGTCCTCAACCTGGATATGTTCGGCTATGATGCCGACAATGACCGCTGCTTCGAGCTGCATGTCGGCGGGCTGAAGGAATCCAACCTGTTAGGAGTTTGCGTGACGGATATCATTGACGGCTATGACCTGAACCTGAGCTATGACTACCTGACCCAAAGTGCCCTGAGCGCTTCGGATCATTCCTCTTTCTGGCGTGCGGATGTTGGGGCAGTCCTTGTGCTCGAGAATTTTGTCACCCAGGATGAACATCTGGGCTGCGGCGAACTTGACAAGAATCCGAACTATCACACCTCCGGGGACCTGGTCTCTGAGATCAATGTGGAAACTGCTTTTGATATCGCCCAGGCAGCGCTCCTGACCATCGCCACCATTGCTGAACCGGTACAATAAGGCATGATCAAAATCGTCCAATCCATCTCGATCATCGCCATCATCCTCGCCACCCTGGTTGCTCCACCAAATCTGGACTGCGACTGTGGCTATGATCCGCTGGTTGCGGACCTGCTGGACCAGGCCAGTCAAGCCCGTTGGGTCCAGTGGATTGCTGAGCTTTCAGGAGCGGAACCCATCCAGACTGAATCTGGCGAGGCTGTGATCACTTCTCGCAGCAGCCACATCCTTTTTGAACCAAGTTATAAACCCAGCGCTTTCGACTACCTCATCAACGAACTTGAAAAATGGGATTTGTTGAAAACTCGGATTATGTGATCCACACTTACGATTTCCCCTACAGCGAGAAACACCAGGAACGAAACTGGAAGAATCTAATCCTGACCTTTCCCGGTGAAAACCCCGAACTGATGAAAGAGCGGGTTTGCTGGTTGCCCACCTGGACAGCATGTCCGAGCAGGAGACGAAGCTGGCCCCTGGGGCGGATGATAACGCCACCGGTGCGGCTGGTCTGTTGGAAGCGGCCTATCTGCTGCGTAACGCCCACTTTGCCCGCACGATCAACCTGATCTGGTTCAGCGGAGAGGAACAATCCCGGCGAGGGAGTGAATATTTTGTGGAAGACTATGCGGATTGGCTGCCGGATATCCAGGCCGTGATCAATCTCGACATGTTCGGCTTCGACTGGGATAACGACCGCTGTTTTGAAGTCCATGCCGGCGTGCTGCCCGGCTCTCAGGATATCGGGGAATGCTTGACGGATTCAATTGAAGCTTATGACCTCGACCTGCGGTTCGACCTGATTGATGACTCCAGCGCCTATAAATATTCTGACCATAACGCCTTCTGGATGAACGGTATTCCGGCTGTGATGGTGATCGAAAATTTCTCCTACCAACCGGATGGGGTCTGCGGACTGACCGACC
>LQAI01000206.1_pt1 | contig 11535 bp, 16 predicted proteins | sample 1535821 | NCBI WGS metagenome assembly LQAI01 (sample SAMN04331586, study PRJNA305678) | bioreactor metagenome | isolation source: bioreactor_5 inoculated with Wadden Sea sediment 1st replicate of a... | place: Germany:Bremen | reverse complement strand
TGTGGCGGGGTTCCTGAACGTGGCGGGGATCAGCAGCGATGCCGGCAGCGTCTGCCAGAGCAGCGAAGCCGAGACGCTTCATGGTCTCACCGATACGCTCACGGTTCTTACCTTCGTCCATCCACCAATCCCAGACATTCTCAATGATGTCCTTGATGGCCTGGTAATCGTCGTCCTTGTTGACTTCGATGAAAGGCACGAGCAGGGAACCCATCTGGGACCGTCGAGGATCGGGCTTTGCACCACAGAGAATGGAACAACCGCGTTCGTCACCGATCTTCAGGGCCTGAGGCATGGTGTTGATGCAGTGCATGCAACGGACACATTCCTTGTGGTCCATGACCAGCTTGCCGCCGTCGTAGCTCAGGCACTGGCTCGGGCAGAGGTCGACAACTTCTTTCTGGATGTCGAATGCACCCCAGTCGCGACCGGAGTGAGCGCCTGCGTTCGGGGCGATCTCGCCACCAACGTAAGCAGCAACCTTTTCCTGATCGATTTTGATCGGGTCTTTCCAGGTACCGAGGAAAGAAAGGTCGGAACGAGCGATAGCAGCGACACAACCGTTCGGGCAGCCATCGAACTTGAATTTGAACTTGTAGGGGAATGCCGGACGATGAAGCTCATCCTGGTATTCCATGGTCAGGTTGTAACACAGTTCCTGAGTGTCGTAACAGGCGTACTCACAGCGAGACATCCCATGCAGGTAGCGGGGTACGCAGGTTGGAGCCGGAACCACCGAGGTCGATGTCCAGATCGTGAGTCAGTTCCCAGAAGATTCCTCAAGCTGAGGAGTCGAGGTACCGAGGAAACGATGTCGCCGGTTGCGCCGTGCATGTTGGTCAGGCCGGAACCGCGAAGGTCCCAGATGTCCATCAGGTCGCGGAGCAGCTTGGTGTTGTACCACTTACCGTTGGGCTGAGCCACGCGGATGGTGTGGAAGTGAGCAACGCCGGGGAACATCTCGGGCTGGTCACAGTAACGGCCGATAACGCCGCCGCCGTAACCGAAAACGCCAACGATGCCGCCGTGCTTCCAGTGAGTCTCACCATCGGTGTAAGACATTTCAAGAACACCGAGCAGATCTTCAGGGCAGTCCACTGCGACCTGGTAGTCAAGACCTTTTTCATTCTTGGCTCGGTTTGCTGCCTCCTGTTTGATGTCGGATACGAAGCTGGGCCACGGGCCGCTTTCCAGCTGATCCAACAGAGGAGTTTTGTGTTTCGCCATTCCCTTAACCTCCATTGTTTGATTAAGATGTTGCCATCAACCATTCTAATCCGGGCCAACTTACAGAATCGAATTCGTCCAGAGCCCGGATACCTTTGCTTACATTACGCAAAAAGCGTTGAACCGCGGCGCATGCGCCGTTATTCACAAGGTATGCAGGGTTGCCAATGTAATGGACTCACCCGTTTAATGTCAACCGGTAATTGCCCAAAAAGCATTGCCAATCCTTTAATAACGGGACCGCTCCCGTCCTGCTGTCACACCGATTTCCTTGACTCGGGCTTGCCTTTGCAGGCCATGCAGAGTATCGGTGCTTGGCAACAGGTTATAAGCCGTATCAACGGTTACCCCAAAAGGTTTTCAGGAGCAATAGAAACTTGCACAATTCAGACGACAAAACACCCCGCTGCAAGGGCTGCGGAATCTGCTGCCGAAACGGCGGTCCGGCCCTTCATATAAAGGACATACCTCTCATCGAAGACGGCACCCTTCCGCTCTCCGATATTGTAACCCTCCGCCCCGGCGAACGGGTTTACGACCAACCGGCTCAGAGCATGCTGAAACTTGACTCAGAAATTCTCAAGATAAAAGGGCGCGATGGAACCTGGACCTGTATGTATTACAGTCCTGAAGGCAGTGCCTGCGGCATCTATGAATCACGTCCTGAAGAATGCAGACTGCTCTTCTGCCGAGACATCGAGCCACTGGCCGCCATGTATGAAAAGGACCGGTTGACACGCAAGGACGTCCTCCCAGATGGGCATCCTCTGCTCCAACTCATCGCCGAGCACGACGATAAATGTGCCCCGCTCCGCATGGAGGAAGCCGCAAAAGCCGCCCGCGACGGGGATGCCGAAGCAGGTGAAGCTCTTCGCGAATGGTACTCTTTGACATGGAGATGCGCCGACTGGTACCCGAGAAAACCGGCATGCCGCCGACATGAATGATTTCCTGTTCGGCAGACCCCTTCGAGTTCTGCTGCGCAGCATGAATATAAATGTATATGAAGTGGGCGACTCCATCCGATTCGGATTCGCTCAGGGAGAATAAGATGAAAGACGAACGCGGCCACTATTACACTCCGTCCCTTCAGCACCCGGAAGTACGCATGTACGTGCGTGAAAACGAAGGCAGTGTCGAATTCCGCCTGTATAACCCCAGCGAACCCACGATCTGGGAAAAGCACCAGTGGATCCCCTACGACGCCATCAAACAAGCTGCCGACATGTACAAGGAACGCAACACAGACAGAAATCCGCTGGCTCTGTACGATCTGGATATTGCGAAAAAGTTGTTGGGAGAGGGGTAGTCCGAAATGTCTCGATGAGGTTAGCCCATCGACTTTCAACATACCTGCTCATCACGTTGCATTACCTGCACCATTGGGTATCATGGAGGAAAAATGGCCATAATTCACCCCTTCTTTGCGCCTCCCCCACCGCATGAACTGGTCGCGAAACGGAGAGCAATCAAGTCCCAACTGCTTGAACAAAGCGACTTGCTGGACAAACGAATCGCCATCCTGAGCGGATCAACCACCACGGAAATCCAGTCTCTTCTGGAAATCAAGCTACTTGATTGCGGCATCCGCCCGACCTTCTATGCTTCTGACTACAATCGCTATTACGAAGATGCACTTTTCGGAAATCCTGATTTAGACGCATTTTCTCCAGACGTCATACTCATCCATACAACTTCCCGAAATATCACCAATTTCCCTTCGCCGAAAAGCGATAAAAACGAGATCGGCCATCACGCAAAGACGATTCTTGCCCGCTTTACCGCCATGTGGGAGGCTCTTGGGAAGAAATTCAACTGCGCCATCATCCAAAACAATTTCGACCCACTGCAATTGCGTCCCTTGAGCGGATTTGACGGGATTGCCCAGAGCGGATCATCGCGTCTGATCAACATCCTCAATGAGGAGTTTGCTCAAGCTGCCAATAAAAACAACTCATTAATCATTCACGACATCAATAGGCTTGCAGCCGAAAGCGGGCTGGATGTCTGGCACGATGCCGCAGCCTGGTTTGCCTATAAATGCACTCCCGGCACACGGGCTGTCCCACAATATACACACAGCGTAACCTCAATACTGCGAGCCACATTCGGCAAAAGCAGCAAGTGCCTGGTACTCGACCTCGACAACACATTGTGGGGAGGAGTCATAGGGGATGACGGCGTCAACGGCATTCGCCTGGGCCAGGGAAGCGCAGAAGGAGAGGCCTACCTCTCTTTTCAGACGTATATAAAAAAACTAAAGGAACGCGGCATCATCCTGGCCGTCTGCTCGAAAAACGAGCATGAGTCAGCACTGGAGGGACTCAATCACCCTGACAGCGTGCTGCGCCCGGACGATTTTGCATGATCGCAGCCAATTGGTCCCCCAAGTCGGACAACATCAAAACCATCGCAAAATCTTTAAATATCGGTTTGGAATCCCTTGTCTTCATAGACGACAATCCTGCAGAACGGGAATTGGTTTCACAGCAACTCCCCATGGTGGCAGTCCTTGATCCCGGGCCCGACATTTCAACATATGCCACGCCTTGGATCGTTCAGGATCTTCGAAATCACAAGCCTCTCTCCAGAAGACTTCAAGCGTAGCGCCTACTATACGTCAAATGCCAAACGCGTCTCAGCCCAATCTTCCTTCGAGGATTACGGAAGCTACCTTGATTCACTGGAAATGGAAGCGGAGATAGCTCCATTTGTCGAACAATACCTTGAGCGCATCACCCAGCTGACCAACAAAACGAATCAATTCAATTTAACCACCAAAAGGTACACGCTGCCTGAAATACAAACAGCGACCAGCACCAATTCCACCATATCTCTCTATGGCCGACTCAAGGACAAATTCGGTGACAACGGGTTGACCTCTGTCCTGCTGGCACCGGTTACAGACAATGTCGCAACCATCGACCTTTGGCTCATGAGCTGCCGTGTTTTCAAAAGAGAAATGGAACTGGCCATGTTTGACCAATTGGTCAAGCAAGCTCAGGATATTGGCGTGCAAACAATCAAAGGCCACTATCTGAGGACAGCCAAAAATGGCATCGTCTCATCATTGTTTGCAGACCTCGGATTCGAACTGGTGGAAGAAAAAGGGAATGAAGAATCTCTATGGGCCTACCATGTTCCTTCAAAATACACAAACAAAAACAGCCACATAAAGGTAAACAATGGATAATCAAGCTATTCTCGCTGGCATTGAGAAAATCGTACAACAGGCATTGGGACTGAATGACCTTGCATTAACGATGGAAACTGCCGCAAAAGATGTCGAACGATGGGACTCTGTTGCAAATATCGGCATCATTATGGGCATAGAATCCCACTTCAACATCAGATTTGGCCTCGGCGAACTGGACTCAATGAAAACGTAGGAGACATGGTGGCAGGCGTCGCCAAACACCAGCAAGAATGACAATGTCTACAACCAGTATCGCAACACGCACATTTCTTTAGAGAACCAAAGGATTTCGCACGTCTCTCCGGGACTGCAATCCGATACATATCGATCCGGAAGTAGCCCGCCGATCTCTGTTCGGACGTCCGGTCGTCCACGGGGTACATGCTCTTTGTGGGGAATGGAAGCAGCAACAGCGAGCCTTCCCTCATTTTACCTAAAGGCACTTACCGTACGGTTCATGAAACCATTATTTTTAGATCGGACGGTGCAAGCAGAATGGACGCAAAAAGATAATAATCTCACACTTACAATCAATTGCGGACTCTCCACAGCACTTATTGCCACAGCCGAAACAAGCGAGGATGTCCCTCCATCAAAACAAATTCTACCAACCGATAACTGCCTGCCGGACGAATGCTGCATCGATCTTGGCCAAGATCAATTGAAAGAAGGGGGGGCTGGCGAGATCCCACTCTCTTTGAATCAGGCATTGGCCCGATCACTGTTCCCAATTCTGGCCGTCAGTTTAGCCCGAGAACAACTTGCTGGCCTGATAACGACCTCACGCGTGGTCGGCATGCGCTGCCCCGGGCTACATTCGATTTTTTCCAGCATGTCCCTTACGGCTACCCAAGTGGAGTCCCGACATGCCTCCTATGAAGTCATTCAATTTGACGACCGTTTCTCCATGACTGTCCTCAAGTACACCTGTCCAGGATTGTCCGGGACCATCAATGCGTTTCTCCGGCCAAAGCCATCAGAACAACCAACTTACGGTCAAATAAAACAGTTTGTCACCCCAATGAATTTTCAGGAGTCAAAGCCTGGTTATTGGCGGAAGTCGAGGACTGGGTGAGGTTACATCCAAATTCTCGCAGCAGGGGAGCAGAGGTTCGCGGCACATTTACAAAGGACGCAACGACGCCGACAGAATCACCAACGAAATCGTCCAGAACGGCGAAAGCATCTCTTTTGGCAATTAGATGTTACAGCCCCGGACAACGGCATTTTGCCCATTTTCGCCAACGGATGGCACCCGACGGACGTGTATTACTATCCGACTCCCCCATCTTTGACGGTGAAAAGGGAAATTCGATCCAGCTCTCTTTTCACGATTCACATCAGTATACGTTGCGGATTTGCCACATTGCTTGCAGCACTCCCTGACGGGCAAGAACTTGTCAGAGTCTTGTATCCTTCTACAGTGGCCATTGACGAAATCCCTGAAGACATGGGGGAATACGCAGCAGCTAAAACAGCAGGGGAAACCCTATGCTTGTTTTTGACAAGATCATGCCTATGGTCACGTTTCATTGGCCTCGCTTTCCCAGACTCGATACAGACCAGACCGCAAACCTTTATCAGATAAAGAGTAAGGACACAGTAACAGCTGTGCTGGATGAGATCCGGGTTCTCATGCAACGCTCCCTCAGGAGTGCTCAATAAAACACAGACAAACATCCCGGTGAATAATATCGCCGCACAACCGCAATGCTGTTCAATCTTTCGAATATATACTTTTTTTCCTTCCAATTGCCGTATGCGGATACTTTATCCTCGCCCATAAAGGATTGAACCTCGGCACCCGCGTCTGGATTCTTGCCTGCTCGCTCATATTCTACTCGTGGTGGAACCTGAAATATCTTCCCCTCATCGCAGGTTCAATAACCCTTAATTACCTGACCGGCATCACCATGGTCGCCCGCCCAGCCATCAAGCGGCCACTCCTGCTGTTCGGCCTTGCGGGCAACATTCTCCTGTTGGGGTATTATAAATATACCAATTTTCTGCTTACCAACTTCGGCCTCCTGACGGGAACAGAGTATACGTTCACACATCTGGCCCTGCCACTGGCCATCAGTTTTTTCACTCTGCAACAAGTCGCTTTTCTGGTGGACGTGTATGAAGGTAGCGCCAAGCCGGGACGCTTTCTGGATTACGCAAACTTTGTCTCGTTTTTTCCACAGCTGATTGCCGGTCCGATTGTTCATCATCGGGAAATGATGCCGCAGTTCGAATCCACCAAGAACAAACGGATCGACTTCGACAACATAGCAAAGGGCATCACCTATTTCGCCATTGGCCTTTTCAAAAAAGTAGTCGTGGCCGACACCTTCGCCACTGTGGCTAACAATGGATTCTCTTCTCCCGACAGCCTCTCCGCCCTTGAGTCACTGCTGGCCATCCTGAGCTACACCTTTCAACTCTATTTCGACTTCGGCGGATACATGGACATGGCCATCGGCGCAGCCTTGATGTTCAACATACAGCTTCCCATCAATTTCAACAGCCCGTTCAAGGCTGCCGATATCATCGACTTCTGGCGCAGATGGCACATCACGCTCAGCAACTTCATCACCACGTATTTATACACTCCATTAGTCCGGGCATGGGGACCCTTCACCGTCTCGAAGTCCCTGATCGCAATCGGCGTGACCATGCTCATTGCCGGCCTCTGGCACGGAGCGGACTGGACCTTCATTATTTTTGGAGGGATTCATGGAGGCGCGCTCATCATCAATCACCTGTGGAAGAGGCACGGCTTCAGGATGCCGACATGGGCAGGCGTCTGCTTGACGTTTACAGTCACCGCCATATCACTTTGTTTTTCAGAGCACCGGACGTACACAATGCTCTAGTCATGATAAAACACATGTTTGGCGCGAATGGCAGCATTCTGCAACCAATAACCACACTCCCGTCAACAAGCAGCACCGACGGGTTTCAAAATATACTACTCACGCTTGAGCAGCTCAAAAAGGCCCCTCTTTTTCAAAACATGGGTGCGTTCGATATTCTGGCAGGCAGCATTATCATGCCGCTTGCATCGCTTGCCGTCTTCGTACTGCCGAATACCCATCAATTCATGACCCCCTTCAAGCCAGGCTGGGGGAAAATATTTACCTGCATTATCTGTTTTGTCATAAGTTTTCTGTACCTTAATTCCTTCGTGGAAAAGGAGTTTTTGTACTTTGACTTCTAAACGGTTCACCATCCTGGTTCTGACACTCACCTTGGCATTAACCGCATCCATAGCCGCCCTGAACGTCTATATGGATGAATTCGGCATCTATGGAAACGCCAAGGGCAAAAACATCCGTATATGGACATATAATCGAGCCACCAAATATCTACTGTCACTCAACTACATTCCCGCCAACTTTGACGGCATTCTCATTGGGTCTTCTTCCTCTGCGGTTGCCATGGACACCCGCAAAATAAAAAACCACGCTATTTATAATCTTTCCATCAATGGCGGTAATATCTGTGAAGTCGCCCCGGCAGCTATCAACGCCATAAAAAGCGGAAAAATGCGAAACGTCATCATTTGTCTAGATCCTTACCTGACTAAAAATTCCATGATGAAAACAAATGAACTGTCGCCTAAGCTTGAACAGTCGGTACTTGGATCCATTTTCACGATCAAATTCTATTCTACAAACTTAAAAACACCTTATTTCCATCTCAGGACCCCTACCGCAAAGCTGGGCAGGACACAGGCTTCCTGATACGCCAACTCCACCTTCTCCCGGTCAAAACACTCCTCACAAACGACAACAACTCGTAGTTGATCCCAAAGCCATTACCTGCCTTAAGGGCATTCTCCATTTGGCCCGGAAGCACAACGTTCACATTTCAGCCTATTTCTATCCGAAGCCGTATGACATTTTCGAAACCAACGCCAAGGCGTACCGTGCATATCAAAAAATCATGCGCTCATTGTTTTCGAACAAGGACACGGTGTGGGAATTCAACACGCCGCAATTTGACACACTGACAAAAAGCCCTGCATCATTTTACGACAGAGGGCATCTTTCCACACAAGGAGGGAATTTGGTGCTCAAAGAAATCGAGCGTCGACTTGATTAAAAATCAAAATAAATGAACTTGTTAGCCCCCTGCGCACCAAGGAGCCAAACAAGCAGCCAGGAAATGATGATCACGCCACTGAGAACAAATGGATTTACCGCAAGGACAAGACGACGCAATCTTTCCCTGCTGTCAAAAAAATGGAAAACGCCAAAAACGCCCACAAGCAGCAGCGGAAAAAGGTTGGCCTCAGCCCAAGGCTGGAAACCGGAATAACTGGCGAACAAAAGCTGTTTGTACATACTGACAGCATGCCCAAGCCCTTGGCTTCGAAAAAGAACCCACGCCAAGGAAACAAATAAAAAAGTCAACGCCACACGCAAGGCCTTGGGGAAAACCATTTTGGCTCCCACTTGATTACGCAAAACGTGAGACGAGGCAATGGCCATTCCATGCACACCACCCCAGACCACAAAATTCCAACTAGCTCCATGCCACAAGCCACACAAGCTCATTGAGATCAGAACATTGAAAAGTTGCCTGAAGAGAGAACACCGATTTCCCCCCAGTGGTATGTAAAGATAATCCCTTATCCACAGTGACAAGGTGATGTGCCACTTGCGCCAAAACTCAGCAACGGATTGTGCGAGATAAGGTCTTTCAAAATTCTCCGGCAGAACAATTCCAAGAAAGAGCGCTGCCCCGATTGCCATATCGGTATACCCACTAAAATCACAAAAGATTTGCACACTAAATGCAAGAACCCCAAAAGCGTAATCCCAGCCAAGCAACCCCTGTGACATTGCAAAAGCTGCATCCGCTGTCACTGCGAGATGATCTGCAAAAACAAGCTTCTTGATCAATCCGATTGTAAAAAAGACTACGCCCAGTTTCATGTTACTTGCGGACGGAGCATGGCGAACCTGTAGCTGAGGAACAAGTTCGTTAGGGCGCATGATCGGCCCCGCCACTAACTGAGGAAAAAACATGACATAACCTGTCAATGTTCCAAGACCAGCTTCAACCGGGGCCACTCTACGATAAACATCCACCACATATGCAACGATGGTAAATGTGATAAATGAAATACCGATAGGTAGCGGAATGTCATATTCTATGAAGGAGCACCCGAAAAGCGGATTCAATACATCGGAAAGTATGAAATTCGTATACTTGAAAAAAAGAAGTGGCACCATTAACGCTGTGATAGTCAACCCAAGATACAGTCTACGCCGTGGCGAATCGACAACCTTATCAATAAGAAAGCCCCCCAGATAGGCACAGACAACAAGTACCAACGGAACAAAAATCAAGGTAACATCCCAGTAGCCATAAAAAAACAGACTCCCAACAACCAGGACCGGAAGCTGCATGCGTCTGGGCAAGTAAAAATGGCATACCGAATAGATGCAAAAGAATATGATGAAATCAATTGAGCTAAAAGCATGATGTCTATTTATTGAGCCAGTCTATCACTAATTCTGAAGTTCAAGAACGGGCCGAATGCTATCAGCCATGATCCTGTGGCCAAGAGCATTGGGGTGCGGGTCTCCAGGCATGGCCCACAGCTCTTCTGCAGAGTATTTGCTCAAGACGTCCAAAGTGTCTACCACTCTGAAGCCAAGCGCACGCGCCAAAGACGTCACTTTGTCGTGAATGAAATTGAAAGGATAATCCTGCAATTGATGAATGTCAGGCGTCATTAGAAAATAAATACGAATGTTATTTTTTTGGGCATACGCAGCAAGTTGCGTCAAGGAACTCACCATGTCCCTATATCCTTTTGAATTCTCATCATAAACACCCTGATAATGAGCAACAAGGTCTTCTATGCCCCGCCTAACCCGCTCTGCACAAGCCCCCATACTGTCGCTGCAAGTTGACTGTTGCGAAGAAGCATATTCCCGCCGCCAACGGGGAGTTCCTCAGCGTCATTAACAAAATAATTTACCACGATGTCCGTAGGCTCAAGATGGCTCAGTCGGGTCATGAACGACGCACATACCGAGCCGTGTTGTAGTTTCCTATCCCTGCATTAAGGACTTCAACATCCATCCCTCTGTCGTCGAAATCTTTTTGCAAAAGAGACGTCATGACTTTCTCTTCCTCTATGCCCCACCCCAGTGTAATGGAGCTACCGAGAAACAGAATGCGTCGCTGAGCCGGTATCGCTTTCACCTCGGCTCCGCGCAATCCGTCTGCATTGATTCGAATCTCGACAGATTGCAAAACAGCCTTGGAAGAAGGGACATGTTCATGCCGAGCAACGGTCTTCGCTTAGTTTCTTCAGCGTATTCGCATATCGCCACATCTCAATATTATAGTTTTTCATTGAGCTGTTTTTCATACGCAAAGCGAACTCCACAGCACATAAGCCAACCACGAGCGTCACGATAAAAATCGTCGCTGATATCAAAACGGATTTTAACTGCATCCATCAATCCCTGACCGAAGGTACGTCCCGACTCTGTATCCGTTCATAAATTTCTTCCGCAACCATATCCGAACCTTGCGGCCCCAAGTGGGAAATATCTACAAAAACGGGAATATCGGTATCTTTAAAAAGGTCACCCAAATAATACATATGCTCGGCTTCTTTTCCGACAAAAGCCTTTTTTGCCGTCACCTGCAATTGTTTTCTATTATCCTTAAAACCTGAGGATAGGCCGCAAGATATTCATTTTCATAATCCCAGTTGCGCTTATCCCCTTCCAACAAGGCCGGTTCCCAGAAGAAATAACGATTCAAATCCGTAATAATCACCAGAGCCTTTATCACTCGTATATTTTCCAAGAAATAGTGTACGCCTCTAGCTGTCCACTTTGCTATGCTTTCCGGAGTATTACGATCTGCCAATTCCTGCATCAATTGATCTTGCGTAACCTTGAGCAACCCAATTTTGATCTTTAACCATGTAACCAATAGGCGATATTAGACTGATCATAAAAACTTTGAAAGCATCCAAGCTGTTTGATCAGCTTTGGCATAGGCAACAGTGCCTCCCAAGAGAAAAGGCTCTCTAGGAGTCTCTCCTATATTGTCTTCCAAAGCTCCATCACACAATCCACCATACACGATAACAA
>LQAI01000205.1_pt1 | contig 11560 bp, 16 predicted proteins | sample 1535821 | NCBI WGS metagenome assembly LQAI01 (sample SAMN04331586, study PRJNA305678) | bioreactor metagenome | isolation source: bioreactor_5 inoculated with Wadden Sea sediment 1st replicate of a... | place: Germany:Bremen | reverse complement strand
ATGGCGTAGATTTCATTATCGGTAATAATTACGCCTTCGGAATCATTAAGGTAAATACCTGCGCTGATTCCTCCAAGGCTGCCATTTTGACCAGTTAAACCTGGAGAGCCAGCAGCACCGTCCGAGCCCGGGCCAATCGCATTAAGCCCATCATCGCCATCGCTGCCATCCCCTCCGTCTCCCCCATTTCCGCCCCAGACGATGTGGATCGTGTTACCACTAATGAGAGGTGCACCCGTTATAACGTATATCCCATAAGCCGCCCCACCAGAGCTGCTTTCACCATCAACCATTCCATCAGCGCCATCTCCCCCAAAGACATTCCGAATTTCGTTATCCATGATTAGAGGTGTATCTGTCGCGTTAGGCGTCTTAACATAAATTCCCCAAGCAGTCCCGGAAGGTGTAGGTCCGGCCTCCAGTGCCTCACCGTCCACACCATGCATGTGTTGAATTATATTTCGGCTGACCTCCACCTCACTTTGGATATCCACACCTCGAATGCCATCCCGAATATTACTGTCAAGTATATGGCCGGTCGAGCCCGGCTCAAACTTAATCCCATACCAACAGTTATTCGAGGGATATCCCGTGCCAGCGAGCGTTGCCTCGTCAATGTTCAGGGTACCGCCGCTCTCAACAATGATCTCAATCCGGTCAGGATCAATGCCGACATTACCCAAATCCGAACAGTCGAAGAGCACCGTCGCCCCCGATTGGATGGTCAAAGATCCCCCACTTTGGATCACAATATCCTGATTCGGGAATTGATATCCACTCCAGACCTCATCCGTTGAAATATAGTCGACTGCGTTTACGGTCTTAATCGGCTGAAAAGAGAGCAACACCAGGAAAACAGATAAGCAGCCAAGCAATTTACTTAATTTGTTATTCATCACAACCCCAATCTGTAAACTATTGAATGACAAATACCGGTAATCATTTCCTTCATTAGGAAACTAAATAGACTCCGACCAATAATCTGCAGCGGCGTTCAATGGGGTGCAATGGTTTTTAGTTATGTACTTTGTTGGGGTGAACTTTTATGAGATCAGTAAAGAACGTATCTTTATTATAAAAAAAACAATGAGCTTTTAGCAAGCCAATTTATCCCTCCAGATCGTGGTTCGTCAGCTCTCTTTGTCCTTCTTGTGGGTCTTCTTTCAATTGCCCGGCGATAAACTTATGGGCGGCTGCTTCGTCTTTTACCGCGCCGCTGGCTTGCGCCTCACGCAGTGAAGCGATCAGCTTGCCAATCAGTGCCCCAGGGGCCAGGTCGAATTCCTTTTGGATATCGTTACCATTCAGCAGCAGCTTCGGTGCAACCACCACTTCATGTTCGAGCCACCAAGCCTGCAGTACCTCGTGGGCCGTCTTGACAGAACGATCCCAATCCTCCTGAGTAAGTTCCGGGCCAAAAGTAGCACAGGTATCCGCCAAATAAAGGATCGCAATCGCAATCCCAACATCGCCAACTTTATTGAAGAAGCGATACAGCATCCTGCGATCCGGTCCCTCTTCTACCCTCGCCATCGGCAGCAGCCGCATGTGATAGCGAACAAAAGTGCTCAGCCATTTTGCCTCAGCGTTGCTCAACTGCAACCCCCGGGCAATTTCCCAGGTCATCTCCGCGCCGGCGATATCGTGGCCGAAATAATGCAGTCGGCCATCCAGCCTTTGGAAAGGGTCTTGGGTTTGGCAATATCATGGAGCAGCGCGCCTAATAAGGTCAGGCTCCTGAGGGATCGGCCAGGCGTCACCTCACTTGCAAAGTAATCACGTAGCTGGGTTTGGAATGGCGCTATTGCGTTCACTGCTGCGTTCAGCGGCCAAAGGGACTCTTCATTTTCTTCGCCATCCTGAAATAACGAAGCCATCAAGCTCTGGCAGTTCTTAACCACCTGTAAGGTGTGCACCAACAGGGGATAATAATGCGGCGGGGAGGCTGGAACATCAGTCTGCGCCTGCAGCGGTGGTACCAACGCGGCAAACAAACCAAATCCCTGGCATTCCCGCAATCCACGGGCCGGGTTCGGGCCATCAAGAATGCGGAAGAGTTCATCCCGCTGGCGTTCAATCGTCGTCTCAGGCAGGTGACTTGCGGCATCCCTAATCAGTTCAGCTGTTCCGGGCGCAAATTCAAATCCAAATTGGATCGCCAGCCGCACAGCCCGCAAAGCGCGCACCGGATCATCCAAGAGTGCCTGATCGCTGCACGCTCTTAACAGTCTCGCCTCAAGGTCCGCCTGACCACCCAATGGATCAATGAGCTCATCCGGTTTGCAAATATCAATCGCAATTGCGTTTAGAGTGAAATCTCGATGGCGCAGATCATCTTCCAGATCCGCACCGGTGAATTGCACAAAATCCAAGGGGAATTCACGCCCATCTGGGCGATGATAGACTACACGGGTCGTGTGGCGTTCATCATCCAAAACAAAAAAGCCGGCATCCAGCGCCCGGGCGATCTTCCGGGTCAGCGGTACCGGGTTCTCCCCCATCGTAAAATCCAAATCATGCAGATCCCGGCCCAAAAGCAGGTCCCGTACCGCACCGCCGACCAGGTAAACCTGCTGATCGGGTTCAAGGGCCTGCTGAACGGCCGTTAAGGTCGACGTGATGAAAGGATCAGTCCAAAGCCTCATATTTTTCCAGATCAACCACGCCAATGAAAGGCAGGTTCCTATAGAATTCATCCATATCCAGGCCATAGCCAAAGACGAACTTATCCGCTATCTCAAACCCGCAATACTTGATTGGCACATCCACCTCACGGCGGGTCTCTTTGTTGAGCAAGGTGCAGATCTCCAGGCTGGCAGGGTTACGTGTCCGCAGCATTTCGATCACGGATGAGAGCGTATGCCCACTGTCGATAATATCCTCCACAATCAATACATGCTTTCCTGCAATGGAGGTCCTCAAGTCCAGATTGATCCGGACCTGACCAGACGATTCTCGCGCCCCTGTTCCATAGGACGAAACGCCCATAAAGTCAATGGCCACTGGCGGCTCAATGCAGCGGATCAGGTCTGTCAGGAACATCACGCCGCCCCGCAGGATGCATATCGCCATGATCTCCTTGCCCGCATAATCGCGACTGATCTCAGCACCCAATACCGCAATCCGTGCTTTCAGCTCCGCTTCGGGAATCAGGACTTCTGCCAAAAAGGAATGATAATCTTTCATCGTTTCGTATCCTTTAATTTCGGGGAACCTGGTGGTGCTTACGGCAGCGCGCCTCATACATTTCTTGCGCGCCCACAACAACAATTGGGTCATCATACCGGGCCGGTTCGCCATTCACAAGCCGCTGGGTACGGCTGGCATCCTCTCCGCAGACCATGCAGATCGCCCGAAGTTTATCCACCTTTTCAGCCCGGGCCATCAATTCCGGCATGCAGCCAAATGGCTCGCCGCGAAAATCCCGGTCCAGCCCGGTGACGATCACCCGCAGGCCCTTATTCGCCAGCTCCTCAACCACTTCCACAATGCCATCATCAAAGAATTGGGCTTCATCCACGCCAACAACCGTTACATTGGGGTCTAATTTTGCCAAAACCTCGGCAGATGACCCTACCGGAAAAGCATCCACATCCAGGCCGGAATGGGATGTGACCTTCATTTGTTCATAACGGTTATCAATGACCGGTTTAAAACCTGGACTTGCTGCTTGGCGATTCGGGCCCTGCGCAGCCGACGAATGAGTTCTTCCGTCTTTCCGCAAAACATAGACCCGCAAATGACTTCCAATGACCCAACTTGATGTGGCATAAATCCGCTCCCTATGAATAAAAAATGACAGGCAGATGATGTTTCATCTGCCTGTTAAGTTTACCATTTTTCGTTTTTTATTTCTGGAATTAGACGGTGATTTCTTCCGCAGCATCCGGAATCTTGTAACCCAATTGGCGCAGGGCCTTCTTGAGGTCAATCAAGGACTTGCGACCAAAGCCGCTGATGTCCAGCATGGCCTGTTCGCCGCCTTCAAGTCGTTCCAGCACATCGCCGACAATCTTCATACCGGCTTCGGCCAGGGCTTTCTCAACCCGGGTACCCAAACCAAGTTCCTCGATTGGGCGATCGGGAGATACTTTTTCTTCTTCCTGGGCCTTCTCGTCTTCTAGGTAATCTTTGCGAGCCTGAAGCCGTTTGTAGAAGCGATCCACCTGCCTTCACGGTCGAGAATGCGCTGCTGCTGGCCGGTGTAGAAGGGATGGCAATTGGAGCAGACTTCTGTGCGGATTTCTTTTTTGGTTGAGCCGGTTGTCCAGGTGTTTCCACAGGAACCGCAAACCACCACCGCATCATTATAATATTGGGGATGAATATCTTTCTTCATAATTTCGTCTCGATCCTTTCAAAAAGTGAATACGCGTTATTCATCCTCAGGGAGTGTAACAACGTGAACCTTTTTGCGGCCACCGGGCATCGTTTCAAAATGAACCAGACCTTCGGTTGTTGCAAAAAGTGTATGATCCTTACCCATACCGACATTCCAGCCGGGGTGGATCTTGGTGCCGCGTTGGCGGACAATGATATTGCCGCTGATCACGTATTCACCACCGAATTTTTTGATACCAAGTCGTTGCGACTGGCTGTCACGACCGTTTCGTGAGGAACCGCCACCTTTTTATGAGCCATTTTCCTACTCCAATCCAATCGATTCAATCAGCAGCTTTGTGTATTGCTGACGATGGCCCGTCTTTACGCGATAGCGTTGTTTCGGGCGATACTTGAAGACCAGGATCTTGCGACCCTTGAAATGATTGAGGACTTTCGCCTGGACCTTGGCGCCCTTAATTAGCGGGGTACCAACAACGACCTTATCGTCATCAACAGACAGAAGGACATCTTCCAGAGTGATTGCCTCACCCACCTCATTTGGCAAACGATCGACGTCGATCGTCTCACCTTCAGCAGCACGATATTGCTTGCCGCCTTGTTCGACAATAACAAATTTCATTTCTATTACTCCAATCTTCACTTAACCAATCTCGCTCGCGTGTCACCGCCAGGGATCGGGAAAGTTGGGGTTACATGATACTACCCCAGCATAAACTTCTCGCCGGGGCAAGGTACATCATTATAATGTCTTCGTCAATGGATGTCAACCGGATTCCAGGCACACTTTTCGCTTGGTTTCATCTACAATTTAAGCTATTGGAACCGACCAGTTATGAAAGTGTTATAATGAAGGCAATCAATAGCGAGTGACCATAAAAAATGAAGCACCTTACCTTTAAATATCGGTTAAAAAATCCATTCCCCAAATCAGACAAATCACATCTGAAATATTATAGTACGCCCAATTTAGCTTGCTTTTTAACCCTAATTACGCTATACTAGTTGCACTAGTGGTTAAAAGTGGAGAAAAGTGGGACGCAGTGGAGCGCCGGAGGATCCGGCGCGCCATTGGTAATAGGAGCTTTAGAACAGATGTTCCTGGGACAATACGAGCACAATATCGATGAGAAAGGACGAATCACCATCCCGCAGAATTCGCGAGGAACTTGGCGATTGCGTCGTTATCACCCAGGGCTACGATGGCAACCTGCAAGCTCTCCCACTTGGGCTGTACGACTTGTTAGCTGAACGCATCCGCGGTATCAGTATACTCGACCCAGACAGCCGCAGACTCCGCAGGATCTTCTTTTCATATGCAAAGAAGATCGAATTCGACAAAGCCGGTCGTGTTTTATTACCTGCGTTTCTAAGGGATACTGCAAATCTCAAGGAAAACGCAATTCTGGTGGGCAACGGGGAGTATTTCGAGCTCTGGTCACCAGAAAACTGGCAAGTTCAGCAGACGTCGCTGAATGATGTTGAAGCGAATGAGCAACGGTTTAAACCCCTGGATTTAACTACCCTACCGTGAACGCCTCAAAACATGGGGGGGGAGCAGTCGCCGGAAACCCTGGCGATAAATTCCCCCACCAGCCAGTTCTTTACCAAGAAGTCCTGAGCGCCCTGGCGCCGCAGACTGGTAAATCCTATCTTGATGGGACAGTCGGCGCTGGTGGTCACGCTGAAGGCATTCTGACGGCCTCAGCACCACAGGGCAGATTACTCGGTCTCGACCTGGATCCGGAAGCGCTGGCGATCACTCGTCAGCGTCTTTTCGGTTTTCAGGATAGGGTGATCCTGCGCCAGGCCTCCTACCGGGACGCCGCCGCTGTCCTTGAGGAAATTGGCTGGGGACCCGTGGATGGGATCCTGCTTGACTTAGGTGTGTCATCAATGCAACTCGACCGCCCAAATCGTGGGTTTTCATTCCGAGAATCCGGCCCACTGGATATGCGCTTCAATCCCGCTGGCGGCACGAGCGCGGCGGATCTGGTCAATCTGCTGGACGAAAAAGTCCCTCGCTGACCTGATCTATGAATATGGTGAAGAACGATATTCGAGGCGAATTGCCCGGGCGATCGTCTCTGCCAGGCCTTTCCAAACCACCGGAGAACTGGCAGCACTGATCAAAAAAGCTGTCCCGGCCGATATGACCCTCATATCCATCCGGCAACCCGGACATTTCAGGCTTTAAGGATCGCCACCAATCAAGAGTTGGAGACGATCTCTCAGGCTTTACCGGCACTGACAGAGTGCCTGGCGCCTGGCGGGAAGATTGCCATCATCAGTTTTCATTCGCTCGAAGACCGGCTCACCAAGCAATTCTTCAAGCAGGAAAGCAAAGATTGCATCTGCCCTCCCAGCCCAACCCATCTGCACCTGCGGGCATAAAGCCACTCTCAAAGTGCTGACCCGAAAACCGATCAGCGCCACGGAAGAGGAAATGCGCAGGAATCCCCGCTCTCGCAGCGCCAAGCTGAGAGTAGCAGAGAAAATTTAGATCGCTGGAAGAAGAAGATGAAAAAACGCCTCATACAAGCCTATAAGCAAGCGCCCTGGCGAACCCAAATCCAATGGATTGGTTTGTTTTGCTTGCTTTAGTGCTGGTCGCCACCATCGCCGGATTGTATCTCAGCGTTAATGGCCAGGCAGCGGCAGCAGGGCGGAGCGTTCAAGGGCTGGAGAGCGACATTGAAGCGATGACCAATGAAATCTCCGACCTGATGACCAAACTTGCCAAGGCGCAATCCTCAGAAAAAATGATGGCCCGGGCGGAAGAGCTGGGTTTCACATGCTGGACCCTGAAACAGCCATCTATGTTGAAATTCCCGGTATCGATCCCAATGCAGGGGTTGTCCTCGCGCCACCTCGGTCGAACACTATCATCCAGGCACCCATCATTCAGGATTCATACACCTCTTCCCTCTGGGATTGGTTCGTGAACAATATCTGGATGGGTTCCAACAACCTTACTGAGGGAGGCAAATAGATGAAACCTCCCTTCTATATGCGTTATGTGATCCTGATGGCGGTCTGCGCCATCCTTGGCGTGGGGATCGTCTTCCAGATGGTCCGAATCAATTACAGCAGCAGCGCTCAGGAGCTGATCGAGAAATCCGCAAGCTACCAGGGCTTTGAAGAAACCATTTACCCACCCCGTGGGACGATCTATGACCGTAACGGGCATGTGCTGGCGACCAACCAGATCGGCTACGAGGTCGGAATTGATCTGAAATTTGTGACCGATCCCGAATCAATCGCCTTCTCCGCAGCCAGCCTGCTGGATTTGGAATATGCAGACGTTTTCTCCCTCGCCAGCACCCTGCAGAATGGCGAAGATGAGAACCGCTACTTCGTCCTCGCGAGCTATGTGAATGAAGAGACCGTGGATGAACTCCAGGCCCTGAAGGATAGCTACACGGAACGCCGCCGGGAAACAGGAACCTCCACCCCCAGCCTTTCTGGTTTGATCTGGACAGGCATGGAACAGCGTTCCTACCCCGAAGATAAGCTGGCCGCAAACGTACTCGGCTTTTATAACTACTTCTCCCGGGAAACCGCTCAGGGCGTTTATGGCGTTGAAGAAACCTATAACCGCCTGCTGACCGGCCAGCCGGAAAGCGTCTTCATGCCCAATGACCCCTATGAGGTCGAAGCAATGCCCAATATCGACCACGGTGCCAGCCTGATCCTGACCATTGACCGCGATATCCAGGCCATGATCGAAAAAGAACTGGCCGATGCGATTGAATGGTCCGGCGCTGAAGGCGGCACAATTATCGTCTACGATCCGGAAAACGGTGACATTTGGGTATGGCCAGCACACCAACCTTCGATCCCAATGAATATTGGACCTATGAAGAGACCTTCCCCAACCCCACGCCCTACAATCGGGCTATTGGGGACGCCTACGAGCCCGGTTCTGTGTTCAAGGTCATCACGATGGCCGCTGCGCTGGACGCGGGCGCTGTGGAACCCTCCACGACCTACGAAGATACCTATGGCGTCTATTGGGTTGAAAACACCTGGCCCATCTATAACTGGGATGGCGGCGCCTGGGGCGAACAGGACATGACCGGCTGTATGCAGCACTCTCTGAACGTTTGTCTGGCGCATATTGCCGTGGACCTACTCGGTGAAGAAGATTTCTATAAATATATACAGGCTTTTGGCTTTGGCCGCAGCACAGGTATTGACCTGGCTGGTGAAGCCAATTACCCCCTCCGCCTCCCGGATAATAACCAATGGGTAGTGGTGGACCTTGCAACCAACTCCTTTGGTCAAGGCATCGCCGTGACCCCCATCCAGATGGTGATGGCAGTTGGGGCCGTTGCCAATGACGGCCAGATGATGGTTCCTCATGTTGTGCGCAGTGTGGTCGATAACGGCCAGCAATATGATGTCGCTGCGCAGGTCATGGGCAACCCAATCTCTGCTGAGACGGCGCAGACATTGACCGATATGCTCACCATCGCTCTGGAAGAAGAAGCCTCCGAAGCCTTGGTGGATGGCTACAGCATTGCCGGTAAGACCGGTACAGCGGAAATCCCCACGGAACTCGGGTACACCACCGACGAGACAAACACCTCATTCGTTGGCTGGGGCCCCTCAGATGATCCGCAATTTGTGGTTTATGTCTGGCTGGAAAGACCCTCCATCTCAAAATGGGGTTCGGTCGTAGCTGCCCCGGTTTTCAGCAACGTCGTGGAGCAGCTGGTCGTACTAATGAAGATCCCCCGGACGCTGTCCGGGCTGAACTGAGCGCAAAATAGAAGGAAGAATAGTGATTCAACTCAACGACATCATTCTTGCCCTCACCAATGAGGAGATCAGCCCGCTGAATGTAAAATCAGCAGCGTGGTGATCGATTCGCGCGAAGCTCGCTCTGGCAGCCTCTTCATTGCCCTGCCCGGCGAAAATGTCAATGGACATGACTTTGTGCAGGCCGCTTTCGAGAAGGGCGCAGTGTTAGCCCTGGTCGATCGGGACATGGGTGCAGATTTCAACATTCTGGACCTGCGGCCCGGCCAAACCCTGCCCGCGGCGCAAGAAATCGCCTTCCCGCTTTGTTTACAGGTGGAAGATGCGCTCATTGCACTGCAAAAAGTCGCAGCCTACTGGCGCAGCATCCATGACGTGCGTGTGATTGGAATCACCGGCAGTGTGGGCAAAACCTCAACCAAAGAGTTAATTGCCAGCCTGCTGTCACAAAAATACAACGTATTAAAAATGCGGGCAACCGCAACAACGAAATTGGCCTGCCCCTCACCTTGTTGGAACTTGGCCCCGAGCATGATTATGCCGTTTTAGAAATGGGCTTCTATGTTCCGGGTGAGATTCGCCTGCTGTGCGAGATCGCACAACCCCAGGTCGGTGTTGTCACCAATATCGGCACCGTTCATGCAGAACGGGCCGGCTCACAGGAGATCATCGCCAAAGGTAAAGCGGAATTGGTCGAATCCCTGCCGCCCGCGCCTAAAGGCGTGGCTGTGTTGAACAGTGACGATCCTTGGGTGCTGTACATGTTCGGCAAGACCCGGGCGAAAGTCCTCTCCTATGGGATCAAAGGTGATGCGGACCTCTCCGCCAGCGGCATCCAATCTCATGGTTTGGATGGCCTTTCCTGCGTATTGAATTACCAGGAAGCTTCTCATAAAATCCACTCTCCCCTGATGGGTGAGTTCTCTGTTTATACAATCCTTCGGGCCGTGGGCGTCGCCCTGGCGGAAGGAATGGCATGGCCGGTCATTGAAGCCGGATTAGGCAACGCCCAGGTGGATATCCGTATGCGCCGGGTGAACCTGCCAGGGGATATCACCATTCTGGATGATACCTATAATGCAGCCCCCGAATCCACCATCGCAGCCCTTGAATTGCTGCAGGATTTGTCTGGCCGCCGGGTCGCCATCCTGGGAGATATGCTCGAACTGGGGCAATATGAGGCCTCCGGGCACCAATCAGTCGGTAAAGTGGCTGCCACAGCCGCAGACCTACTCATTTTAGTCGGCCCCAGGTCAAAAGAGACCGCTAAGGCCGCTCTGGAGAATGGCTTCAACGAAGCTCACCTGCAATGGTACCCTGATGCCCAAACCGCCTGCGAACCCGCCATCCAGCTGGTTCAAAACGGCGATACCGTACTGATCAAAGGTTCAAATAGTATGCGAATGACTAAGATTCTGGCCGCATTGGAAGGGAGCAAATAATGGAGAACACCTCCGTTATCATCGCCGTCAGCGGTCTGAGCTTTTTGATGACCGTAATTTGGGGAGATCCACTGATCCGTCTACTCAAAGTCTGGCGGATTGGCAAAATCGTGCGCGAAGATGGCCCAGACCAGCATTTCGTAAAAATGGGCACACCGACGATGGGCGGGATCATGTTCATGCTCCCGGTCACCTTGCTGACGATCCTATTCAACGCGGTATCCATTTCGGCTTCAACCTTTGGGTCGTTCGGTGCTGCTCCCTGTGCTCACGATGTGGGCCTATGCCTCTTGGGTATGATCGACGATTGGGAGGGCATTCGTGGCCCCGACGCGGTCTTGGGATGCGTGCCAGCACCAAACTCATCATCCAGGTGATTTTCGCCATTGGGATTGCATTTATACTCAGAGACATCCTCGATGTGCCGCAGCTCTATTGGTTCACCTGGGAAGAAGCCATCAACCTTGGTCCGTTCTACATCCCGATTGCAGTGTTGATCATCGTTGGGATGTCAAATGCCGTGAACTTCACCGATGGCCTCGATGGCCTGGCTGGGTTGATCGCGGTCACCGCCTTCGCCGCCTTCGGGATGGTCGCCCTTGTTCAGGGGCAATCCTTCCTGGCGAGGTTCTGCTTCTCGCTGGTGGGCGCCTTGTTTGGCTTCTTATGGTTCAATGTCCATCCCGCCCTGCTTTTCATGGGCGATACAGGCTCTCTGGCGCTTGGCGCCACCCTCGGCGTTGTCGCTTTGATGACTGGTCAGTGGCTGATTATCCCCCTGATCGCCGTCATCCCCGTCAGCGAAGCGCTGAGCGTTGTTATTCAAGTAACCTATTTCAAACTGACCAAAGGCAAGCGGTTCTTCAAGATGGCCCCGCTGCATCACCATTTTGAACTTTTAGGATGGAGCGAAACGCAGGTCGTTCAACGCTTCTGGCTGGTCAGCCTAATCTGTGCCATGTTAGGCATAGCTTTAATTCTGGTGGAGTGAGTAGATGACAGACTGGAACGAA
>LQAI01000204.1_pt1 | contig 11577 bp, 13 predicted proteins | sample 1535821 | NCBI WGS metagenome assembly LQAI01 (sample SAMN04331586, study PRJNA305678) | bioreactor metagenome | isolation source: bioreactor_5 inoculated with Wadden Sea sediment 1st replicate of a... | place: Germany:Bremen | reverse complement strand
CGGGTCACGGTCGCTGTTCTTGCCAAATATAACCGAACCGTCAGCCGTCGCGTTTTTCAGGGCAACAAATGTATCACACATGGTCCACCAATTCCTTTGCCTTCGCCAACACATCCTCGATTCCCAGATGGTCTGCGTTGATAATGACAGCGTCCTCAGCAGGTTTGAGGGGTGCGATCTTACGTCCTGAATCAATCCGGTCACGGTTCTTCAAGGAGTTGAGCACGATGTCAAAATCAGCGTCCTCACCACGGGCCAATAATTCCTGATAGCGTCTTTCAGCGCGGACCTCTACGGAAGCGTCCAGATAGATCTTAAGGTCAGCGTCGGGCATCACCACCGTGCCGATATCCCGGCCAACCATCACCACCTGGTTCTCATGGGCAATCCGACGCTGCTGCTCGGTCATCGCATCTCGAACGGCTGCATATGTCGAAACGGGGCTGACTGCGGCATTGACCTCTTCCTTGCGGATCGCCCAGGTCACATCGGCGTCATCCAGCACAACATCATAGGCACGGCCGTCATCCACGCTGGGCGGGCGGACATCAATCCGCACCTGGTTCGCCAATAGGCCGATTCCGACCTCATCATCAATTGCCAGCCCATGCAGAAGCGCGGCCAAGGTCACAGCCCGGTACATTACACCGGTATCAAAATAGAGGTATCCCAGTTCTTCTGCCAGAAGGCAGCCCAGGGTGGATTTGCCGGAGCCAGCCGGGCCATCAATTGCAATTGTGTTCGGTCGTGCCATGCGATATATTATTCCTTTAATTTGAGAACTGGGCATCGGGCATCAAATCCGTCCGAACCCAAATAATGACATTTTCAGTAATGACCGTGGCATCCCGGGTCAGCAGCCAGCCGACATAATCAAATGCGCGCATCCCGGACCAAACCGCCCGGCTCTCCCAGACAAGGTCCTGTCCGCGGTAGCCACCAGAGATCTCCGGTATTTCCAGCTCAGAGGTGATCAAGATTCCTGGCTCGGATTGCGGCACGGCATAGGAGACAAATTCTACCTTAGGATCATCCCGTAATAACCAGCGCAGACTTGGCCGGTCAAAATCGGAAACAACAATCTCGACCGCGCCTTTCCCACTGGCGTTCCAGTCCACAACATCATCAATTGTATCCCGCAGCCAGACGGTCGTCACTTGCGGTTCGTCCGGATACCAGAGCTCCCAGGAGCGTTCCGGTGCCAGCCCGGTGGATTGGACGCTGAGGGCTAACAACCCCACCACAAAGACGATGGCTAATCCCATCAGCAAGCCCGGCACGGCAACTTCCTGTGACCAGCCAAAGCTGACCATCAGAACAATCGCTACCAGCAAGACCGCCCCTCCAAGCAAGGCCAGCAGGTAATTCACCCGCAGCTCCTGCGCCAGGTAGGGATTAATCATCCCACGGAAGAGCAGCAGCATGAACGCAAAAACCGCCACGATCAAAATGGCCGTTAAGGCTGAAATGGCACGGTATTCTTCAGGCAGCTGCCAGGCAAAGAACATGGTGCGTACGGTTAGCAGCCACAAAGGCGCCGTGACCCAGATGATGTCCACTGCCGAACCCGCCGGGTAGAGCAGAATGAACACCAGGCCAAAGATCCACCAGATCAGCAGGAAAATACCCAGTCGGTCCCGGACTAAAATCGCACGGACACTGCCCCATAGCCCAATGATCAGCGCTTCCACCGTATAAGCCACCAGAGCCAGTGGAATTGGAACAGGTCAATTGTCCTGTAGGCGGCAAATCCTTGAACGAATTCCACCAGACCCGCAAAACACCGCTCAGGTGGCCGGGGCCAGGGTAATCCCGTCCCAACCACCAAGAGGGTCGCGCCAAATCCCACGCCAGCACTCAGCCAGAATGGCTTGCGGTCTTCAATATCCACAGGGTCCATCAGGGATTCATTTGAGAATATCACTTTGAATATTAAAACACTGATACCCCAGATGACCAGCCCCAACCAGAAACTCGGGCCGCTCATCAATGCCAGAGCCAAAGAAACCCCAGCCAGGATCGGCTTCTGTTTGAAATAAAGCCCCAATGCGAGCATGAGGAAGACAAAGGCCATCATCGGCGAACCGATGATTCGGGAGAGCCCAACCATCTCAGGTGAAATAGCCAAGACGCCTGCCAACAAGACGGCAGGCCAGTGGCCAATCCGCTCTCGGAACAGCCAGGGCACAAAGACCACCAACGATCCCGCGAGCGCAAACCAAAACCGGGCCAGGAAATTTCCCGAAGTGAAGAGGTAAAAATCAAATCCGGTCAGGCCCACGTAAGCGGCAAAGGAACCAAAGACGGTCGTCTCATGCCTTGCCACGGCCAAAGCTTGCAGTGCCAGTGAGGCCTCCTGATTTCCCCAGGGGCAGCACGCCCAAACGGATCAGCCGCAGCGCAAGGGCCACGGCAAAAACCGCGAAAAGGAGCCATATCGACAGGTTCTTATTCTTTGAAGTATTCATCTTAGCTGCTATTATACTTGTCAATCTCTCCGCTAAAACGCGGTTTGTGAGTAGTTGTTGCAAATCAGAGTTTAATCCAACACCTGATAGATCACCGTGCTGCCAGTGCGAAACACTTCCTGCCACAGCACGCCGTCATAAAGTTCAAATTTCGTCAGCCCTTCCCCGGGATAAAAAGCCTGTTCCAGCTGACCCACAACAATATAGGTCACATTGAACTCATCCAGAAACGCTTCCGTCCCAGCGCGATCTTCGGTTTGATAGAAGAGATTTACTGCATCCACGCGCTCCTGCACAATATTGCTCTGCAGGATAGCCCGCTGCTGCCGCTGGTGCCAGTTCCAGCCCACCACGCCCGGCAAGCCGGTGTAGATGGTGTAACGGTTGCCCCAACGGTATTCGTAGGCCTGACCTTCCACAATCACCGGCGAACCTTCGACATTATCCTGCAGCCATTGGATCGCCACGTAGTCTTCTTCCAAATCCATGTTCAGACCCATATCATAGTAGCTGGCATAAGCCATATAGGCCATACCATCCAGGGTTTGCGGTGCGTCCACTGCCATGCGGTCATCGATCTTATCCGCCGTCGCCAATACAGGGAACAGGGCGGCTGAGGTCACCAGGACAAAGCAGACAATCTGCCAGATCAGCTCCAGGCGTGGCCGCCAATAGCGCAATGACTGAACCGTCCAGATAAAACTGACCCCGGAAGCCAGCGCAAACATGATCCAGGCCTGCAGATAGAGCTTAAAGACGGTGTTCATCCGACCGATGTCCCCAGGAAGGTAAACCATCTCTGCGGCCAGGGTCAATACCAATGCGGTCCCGATCAGGAACAGCATAAATCGCCGTCCATCGGATTGCCCCGGACGCAGCATTAACACGATCACCCACAAGCCCAGCGGCACAATGACCAGGCTACTGTGACGCCCAGGATCAGGAAAGCTACCAGGAGGATCAGGAACAGGATCAATACCGCATAGACCCAGGTCATGTGTGGCTGCAGTTTGTTCAGATCCGATTGCGGGGTGGTTTTCATCCAGTGGTAGGTCTCCCATCCCATCCAACTCACGATCAGGAACAGGAACAAGCCCCAATGGGTCAGGTAGGCGTTCAACGCAGTCCGCTCCCCGGTCCACAGCGCTACGGTGTTGTAACCTTGACCAAACCAATAGGCGAAGGGTTCATAGAGCAGAATTGCCACAGCGGCCAATGCCAGCACAGCGGCCAAAGCAACCGCTAGCTTTTCGATCAAGCCTGCCTTGGTGAGATCCCATTTTAGGCGGGGTTGATAATGACGAAGGACGGAATATACCAGCGCCGCTGCTGAAAAGACCAGGTAGGTATAGAAATCCCAGGTGTTGGTCGGCCGCAGCGCGCCAATCACCAGGCCGCCCAGCAGGAAACCCATCACTGTTGAGAGAATTCTGTGGCGACCGCCTTCACCCCATCGACCCTTGCTCATCACCACCGATAGACACCAGCTGATCGCCAGCACCGTGATCGGGAACGCCAGCATATGCGCGTGAAGATCGGCATAGAGGAAGGTGAAATAAGGAAATTCTGTGATCACCTCACCGGGAATCACCCGGCTGGAATACCAGTACCAATCGCCGGGATAGAACGGCATCGGTGTGCCCTTAAGGAACTGGACAAAGCCCTGGAAAGTCCAGGTGATCTTCTGTCCCAATCCCGCATCGGCCAGCACCGCTCCACCGGACGCGATTCTTTGGTACCCCTCCACGATCTGCCGGACCGTGCCCAGGTTCCGAGTACAGCCAGCACCAGTACGGTCACCAGGCCGGCCCAGAAGGCGTTGCCCAGAACCCGCTTCGTTCTTGGTTCGCCTGCCCTCAGCGCACGGGAGCGAGGAATCCCCTCGTACAGGTTCCAGCCAACCGAGAATGCACCCAGCACCAACAGGCTGTACCAGATCGGCAGCACGATATTATAGGCAATGGCGGGAATGATCCCCAACAACTTGATCGGCATCGCTGCGATCACGAAGCCGTAATAGTAATAATTGATATAACCGCCTTCAAACCAGGGATCATAAGGCGGGAAGGTTGCGCTCTTTAGAACAGCGTTCAGGTAGGAGAAATCCATCGGCTTCTCGCCGCCCTTATAAGGGTGCCAGAGGTCAGGATTGCCCAGGCGGATCAAGAGAAAGGCAGTGAACGCCACCAAGGCCAGCAGTTCCACCGTCAGGAAATACTGCCATTTTGCCTTTAATTCCTCCTTCAAAGCCTTACGCTGGAGAATGGCACACAGAACGCCCAGCAGGACGATGCCCCCCAACACAGCCAGGATCGTCGTCCGTGTGAATGGCACACCTGCGGAGCCCAAAATCCACACGCCAAAGGCAGGATCAACAGCCCCGCCATCTTACAAGCGGATAGCCGCGGTCTGCCAGCCCCGGCAGCGTCAGGCGGATCACCGGGTAGACCAACCAGCCTAACAAGGTCACCAGCAGGTAGAACACAATCACGGCCAAAGGCTGTGAGGTGTTCAACAGGCTTTCACGGTCAAAGAGCTCTGACCAGGTGCCGCCGGCTTGCTGTTCTTGCAGGCGGTCTTCCGGCAGCATTAATGTCGATTGCGGGCTGTCCGCATCCACAGCTACATAGTTTGCTGCATCACCTGGCGTGAAGTACACCACTTTGCTCAAATCCACCGATTCCAGCAACGTGTGAACGGCAAGCGAGTCATACGAATCCGCCTTCTTGAAGATCAGCACCTTGGGGTGGTCATAAACGGTGAAGGCTTCTTCCGAAGCCTGATCGTTGATCTTCAATGACCCCAGGTTTGGGTCATTCTGGAAGGTCGCCACCAGTTCAAACCCGAGATTACCCTCGAACATGCCCGGCTCAGCCACGCTGTAACACCATTCGATATCCTCACCCTCGGGGCAGCCCAACAGGTTCTGATAATAGAAGGTGGTCAGCGGGTAACGTTCCGGCACACGGGTGGTCGTCCCCCACTGACGGCTTGATGTGATGAAAACATAATCCGCCAGGTCCAGATTAGTCTCAAATTTATCCAGTTTGAGCGCATCATCCGCCCAATACATCTCAAAATTTAGATCACCGCGATAATCCCGCCCGTTTCGCTGTAGGGGCTGAAGCCATCCACCGGGTAAGGCACGGCGTCATCCCAGGTGCTCTCATGGGCTGGTGCGGGGGCATGCAGCACCAATCGGGAGCTCGCATCCGACGTGGATAAGGTGACATAAAGTTTCTGCCCGGTCTCCACGGTCAAAGGCTCATCCAAAACAAACGTATATGAATCACCACGGGCATCCTCACCCGGAGTGAAATCATCGCGCAGGGTCGCCGTCACGCCGGAGTCCGCCAAATTGGAGACGGACAGCGTAAGGGTCAGGTCTTTCTGGCCCTCAACACCCATCAAGTCCACCAAATAAGGGACCTGAACCTCGGTGATCGCCCCGGTCCAGATCATGCGGACTTCCATATAGTAATCCGAGCCGCGCGGGCACTTTGCATAATGCGAGGCAGGGGCTGTGAGAGAGTCAATCCATCAACAGTGATGATATTGATCTCAGGCGAACCATTCAGCATCAGGCTGGAGTCACCTACCTCAATATCCAGCTCCAGGTAATACAACTCGCCCTCGGTCAACTCAACCGCCTGGGCAAAGAAGAACGCATAGGAAGAGCCACGCCAGTCATTCTGTGAAGCGACAAATTCACTCGATACGGAAGCGCTGCCCAGCGGGACATCCCGCGCATCCGCCTGGGTGATCGTCAACCCAACCTGGGTCGTGTTGGAAAGACCCGTTGAATCCAGAATATTAGCGAAGGTCACAGACTCCACCAACCGCTGGTCTCAGCATAGAACGGAATGGCAAAGGTCTCTGTCGGAGATAGGATATCTCCAGCCCGGTAAGGCATCGGCTGCAGCAATGTCCCCTCAACGGTATCCGCCGATAGAGTCAGCGCGCCGGGGGATGTTCTGATAAATCCACTCACTGGCTGCTGCTCGAGGTTGGGTGCGTGTGTAGATCCGGTTGAAGGCAAAGGCCCAGGCCGCCGTGGTGAGCACAACCACCACCGTCAGCACAATCCCTACCACCCGAATCAGCTTCGGCTTGAGCGTGACGAACCGGATTTTGATCTGCTCTCGAGCCGTCCAAGCTTCACGAGGCCCCACCCGGCAAAGAGTGCCAACGCAGGATAGATCAACATCTGGTAGCGCATTGAACGCACCCAGGAGATGGATTGCCAAATGAAATACAGCCCAGTGAACGCCCATAGCGGCAGGTTGTTGCTCTTCTCCCGCTTGCGCAGGATCGACCAACCCATGCCGAGATAGGAAAGCCAGGCCGTGATTCCCAGGGGCACCCCCAGCCCCCACTTCACCAGATTTTCCAGTGAGAAAGTCAGGGGACGCCGGGCCCACTGCAGAGCAGGTGGAAAATCCACATCGCCGGAGGCCTGCGCTCGCAGACTCTGCAGGCTGGCCCACCAACCTTCATTGATACCCATTTAAAGAAACCAGGCCGATGAAAGCATAAGGTTGGCCTATTCGGAAGACTAGGAAGCTGACCACAGCCGCAACGGCCACATTGCGCACGGCCAATAGCAGCCCTTTTTCACGCTGTTCCTCATTCATCCGCCGGATTCGCACCCATTCCGCCAGCGGCAGCACCAGCGCCACCACGACCGCATTGATCTTGGAGGCAGCCGCTGCGCCCAAGGCCACGCCAAATAATAAATATGGCGCCATGCTGCTAAATATTCGCACTAATTTGGATTGATCTTCCGGAAATTTTGGTTCCAGCCGGGTCAAGGCCCAGATGGCAGCCCATATTGCGAGATAGGCAAAGGTGTTGGTGACGGTATCCACTGTAGCAAAATGCGAAAGTTGAATCGGCAGCACTGCAAAGGCATAAAAAGCCGCACCAAGCAAGCCCACCCACTTATTTGCCAATCGCAGGCCGATTGCAAAGACCAACAAGACAGTCATTACATCAAAAATGGCAGAAACCTGACGACCGAGGAGCGTTATGGTGTCATACCCTGTCTGCCCCAGCGCCTGCCCGAGATAACGGACCATGAACAATGGCAAAGTGCCATAAACAAAGAAACCATATCCCTGATTGGCAGGATTCAGGGTGGAAGTCTCAGTGTTGAAATAATCCCCAAGATTATCCACCGGCACAATCACATTCCAGACGAGACTGAGGAAACGCTCGTCGGGGTGCATATGCTGATTCTCGTCCCAATTGACCCCCACCAGGCGGAATGACGCACCCGCCACTAAAGTGAGGATCAGCGCGATGAAGACAACGATATTTTGCCAGTGCTTAGGCTGCTGCCCTGCAGATTGGTTTGAAGAGTCCATCATCAAGGGGTTTCTCCTTGCAAAGGTGGAACGGTGTAGATCATAAAGTCTTTGTATTCCACCGCCGAATCATAGTATTTCAAGGTGCCATTGGGAAGGTTTCTTCCAACAGGGTGATATTCTCCTGGTCATTGATATTCAGGAAGAAGATCTTGGCCCGCGGGTCCTCCACAGTGGCCGGGATCTGGTCGGAAAAGATCGCGTAATCCCAGCCGGGATAGCCCGAATTGATCGCCACCAGGCGGGAATCGATCCAATAGGGGTAGCCCACCACATAGGTTGACTCTGGACTGCCTTCGGTTTCAATGAACAACTTGGCAAGCTCACCAATCTCCGAGGTGTTCCAGCTGGCATCTCGGTAGAGCGTGTAATACTGGTTGAACACCAGATCGTAGTTATTCAAAGCGGACCAGATCAGCATGAAAGCCAGCACGCCATAAACCACCAGCTTTCCAATCCGTCCCCGCAGTTTCTCTTTCAGTGTCCGAATGGTCGTCTCCAGCGCCAGCCCGATCACCACGAACACCGGCACAATCGCCCCGGCCGTGCGGTTCAGGCAGGGGTTCTCGCCTGGATAGGCCAGGGAGAGGATCGAGGGCATCAGCAGCATCGGGATTGAAACCAGCAGGAAAAGGTCCATCCAGTTCCGTTTGCGAATATAGCGGACTAATAAACCTACTATTCCCAGGAAATACAGCGCGCCCGAAACCACTTCCAATGCCGGCCGGTTCGGGACGGAATGCGCCCAAATCACGCCGTTATCCCAGAAAAACATAATGCTCGCCTTCCAGAAGTTCTGGAAGAAGATCACAATCGGCGAGGTCTGGAACGCCACCTCCCCTCCCGTCAGGCGGGAAAAAGCCCGATAACCAAAGGTGCTCGGTTCAGCCAACCAATAACGCAGCAGGGGCAGGAACACCACCACCGAGACCAGCACGATCAGGAGCAGGGCGAACAGCGTCTGCACCCGCCGGTCACGGGCAGGTTTATGCAGCAGGTAAATCAATATGCCCATTGCCACAAAAATCGGCACGATCCGGAAAGGCGTGTACCCATGCAAGCCGATCCCCAGGAAGAGCCCCGTCAGCAGGATATCATTGATATTTTGTCGCCTCAGCCCGCGGACCATGAAATACATCACCGGCGCGGAAAAGAGCGGATAAAGCGGGATGCGCAAGTGCCAGACGGGTGAATAATAGCGGCCAATAGGCGATTCCCGCCATCAGTGCCGCCCCCAGCCCGACCCATTTATTCCCGACCTCCTTACCAAGCAGATAAATGAAGAGCAAGGTCAGCAGATTGGTAAACACCGCCACCATTTTGAGGTTCAGGAAGGACACATCCAAATTAAACAGCGCCATATAGGCCGCCGTCAGGTAATAATGGATCATTTCCCTGCCCGTATTCCGGGGAAAGAAAGTAGGCCGCCAGCCATTCAGGACGTCATTCACATCCAGCAGGGTTTCGGCATGATCGGAGACCATCTCCGGCGGGACCGAATCGAGGCGATAGAAGTTGAAGAACAAAATCACAGCCACCGCCGCCAGCACGATCAGCGTCCAGCGGGTGATCTTCACCTGCCAGCCCTTCGCTGAGAATTGTTCCCAGCGTTCCTTTAAGGTCAGGCGTGGTCCCGGTTTGCTCTTCCAAAAAGCCATAAAAATGAAGACCAACGCGAGGATCCAGAGCATCGTATTCACAAAGCCCATCGTGCCGGAACCAAACAGTAGGAATGCGAACACAGCCAGGACAATGCCCACCAGAAGGTATTGCACCTTGAAGGCTGTTTCCATCGGCTGATCCGAATCGGGCTTGAGTGCGGGCAGCTGCCATTCTTTTCGGATGATAGCCGCCACCAGACAAACCAAGGGCAACCGCGTAAAGCGCCAGTCCAGGCCAGGGCGTGCGTCCGGCGGAAGGCTCAAGGGTCAATTGAGCCACCAAAGCCAAAATCAGCGCGCCAAAGGTCAGCCAGGGAAAATGCGATTTCTTCTCAGGCTCTTCGAGAAGCTCCGGTGGGGTTTCTTCGGTTACCTGCCGGTCCCAAAACTTCAGCCTGGTGACAAAATGGTCCCACACGCTGGGTTCAGTTATTGGCGCCGGATCTTGTGATTCAGACATAAACAATTCCTGGATGTTTTTGAATTAATGCGTTCTGGATAGGCTGACGAAAAATATCATACTCCACCATGTCACCCCCTGACAACCCCCGCCGATTTCTGAAGCAGAAGGCTTTTAACCTTCCCTAGTTGCAAAGAGGTAACCGATATCCTCGTGGACGATATTCTCCCACCAGAAAACCCGGAAACCGGCATCAAGCAATGCCGCGCTCAGGGTCATATGGTTGTGCTCCTCATCCAGGTCGTGATATTCCATTATGATGCGGTCCACTTTGGCAAGGGTCTCATGGGATGCCCCCATCAGGATCGGATATTCCGCCCCTTCACAGTCCAGCTTCAATAGGTCAATCCGCTCAACTGCCTGCTTATCCAGCACATCCTGCAAGCTGATGGCAGGCACACTTCGGGCTGCGTCAGCGCTGCTGGCCTCTTCTGCCTGGTTGCTGGAAATCTGCAGCGGCTCCCCGGTGGACTGATCCAGACTGACCATGCCGCGCTCCCTCCAAACGGCCTGTTCAAAGGGGAAAATGTTCTCAATCTGATTTGTGGCAATGTTCTTTCCTAACAGCTCAAAAGACCCGGCAAAGGGCTCATAAGCAATCACTCGCACCGAAGGATGGCTATACGCAGCCAATATCGAGAAATCGCCCACCCCTGCGCCGATATCCACCACTGTCCAACCCTCCTGCACCTCCACACCGTATTTGGTGTAGAACTTGTCCAAAAAGGTCTCTTTGACCGCCCAAAGGTCCATCCCCCCGCGGATCGCCAGGCGAACGGGCGGATTTCGCAGGATCACCTCATGTTCAGAGACATCCTTGCGGCGCAATAACAGTCCCAACATTGCGGGCCAGTTGCGAATCCCGCCAATGATCTCCAAAATTGACCAAAAATAGTAAGCCCATTTCTTCAGAAATCTCATGCAGGCCTCCGGGCAATGAAATAAGTGCAAACGCCCTGCTCTGAGCGAGGATTATCCAAGGTTTTACGGGTCAGCGCCCAGGGGATAACGAGGTTCCAGCGAGTCGGCACCAGCACCCACCGGCCAAAAACCACCTTACTGATGAGCGCGGGAATACCCAAAGGATGGCCCCATTCCAGCACATGCAGCGCCTTTGGTGGGAAATAATCCCAGGTCTGTTCCACTGCCAACCCTGCCGATGCCAGACGCTCCTCCCAGACTTCTGGGCAATCGGTGTGCGCATGGCGGGCGATCTTATTAAAGAAACGGCTGTATTTCTCCGCCAGTTTATGCAGTCCCAGTTTATCCAAAAACTGCCGCCCCCACAACAGCTTTGGGAAACGGTGATTGGGCACACAGAACACAAACCGTCCACCGGGCCGCAGCACGCGGGCAACCTCGGCGATCACCGGGTCAATCTCGGGAATATGTTCCAGCACGGAAATACTGGTCACTGTATAGAAGCTGGCATCCGCCGCTGGGATCTGAGCGCCCTCCCCCAATACGAGCATCCGGTAGGCATCCAGCGTGCGGGCTTCCTTCATCGGTGCCACCCAGGGATCCAGCCTATGTCGGGTTTGTGGCTAAAGGCGACCGAGGCGAAATGGCCGTCCCCGGAGCCAAGGTCCAACTGAGGTTCCGTCAGCGGGATTTCCTGTAGT
>LQAI01000203.1_pt1 | contig 11590 bp, 12 predicted proteins | sample 1535821 | NCBI WGS metagenome assembly LQAI01 (sample SAMN04331586, study PRJNA305678) | bioreactor metagenome | isolation source: bioreactor_5 inoculated with Wadden Sea sediment 1st replicate of a... | place: Germany:Bremen | reverse complement strand
GGTATGTTCAAGACGATTTTGTACAGCACCTAAAGATGCTCTTTCACTAGAGACAGATGTAATGGCAGCATCAATAGCCTCAATTGCTGACTCTGCACCGGCTTCAGTTGTTACATCAACACTATTAACAGCTAAAGCTGTTGATGACATTTCAGAAATTGCGATATCAATCTTTTGTCCTGCGTTGGCTCCAATTTGTAATGAAACACTGTTATCTGTTACTTCAATGGCAGAAGTACCATCTGCCATGGTTTCATCAACAGTAAATGTAAACTCACCAACTTCAACTTCGCCACTTGTAGCACCAGCTACAGATACGGCTGTTTGACTACCTGTACTACCATTAGTTAAGGTAAAATCTGCTGTGAGTTCATAATTAAACTCAATGATACCTGCGGTAACATCATCAGCGCCGCCGTTGGTTAAATCAACAGTAAAATCACCAATAGCTTGTGTTGCACTTGCTGCAGTCAAATCTATGCTGTTTAGTTCGTCAATACTTTCTCCATCTGAGTCATATAGTGAGATCGTATAAGTACCTGCACCGTCATCAGTTATTTCAAGGGTGTATTCACCAAAGTCAGCACCGCCTGCTGCAGTTGCAGTAATATCTGCATTGTCTAAAACAGTTGTGTTTGTACCTGTTGCAGTAATATCTTCACTGGAACTGGCTATTTCAATGGTATAAGTTCCTTCGTCTACAGAGGCATCTACATCTACCGTTGCAATGGACGCTGCATTGGTAGTAAATTGTGCATCTACATCTAATGAGCCATCGAGTAAAGTTTTATTATTAAATTCTGTGTCGTTGGATATTCTATCAATCTCTTCAACGAGTTGATCAATTTCACTCTGGATAGCTGTTTTGTCATCGGCAGTATAGGTATCATTAGATGCTTGAACAGAGAGCTCTCGCATACGTTGAAGAATTTCTTCCGTTTCTTCTAATGCACCTTCTGCTGTTTGAACCATAGATATACCATCTTGTGAATTACGTGAGGCTTGGTCTAGACCACGAATTTGTGAACGCATCTTTTCAGAGATTGCAAGACCTGCTGCATCGTCAGAAGCACTGTTAATTCGGTAGCCCGAAGACAGCTTCTCAATTGATTTATTGGCAGCAGAATTATTAACAGTATATTGATTGTAGGTATTTAAAGCAGCAATGTTTGTATTGATTCTCATAATATTCCCTCCTTGGGTAATGGGTGCAGAATCCTTTCTGCAACAAGGTTTGTCATCGTCAAATGACTTCATAATCCCGGGATTTTGATGTCGATTAGGCGTTAGCCTAATAAGGAGCATCAATAGTATTTGACTTACTACAAGAATAATAAGAAGTTCTGTTTGGTGATGGGATGCGGATGTAAAATTGCGGATGTTGAAGTGAAAATGTGGGATGTAGAGCAATGAACAATGAACAATTTACAATGAACAGTTAAGATCAAATGCAAGCAAAAAGAAGACCCTTGAATAAGGTCTTCAGAATTTGAATTAGGGTTTTCAATTGTACATTGTTAATCGTTCATTGTACATTGGTAAATAGAAAGCATTGCTTGCTATTTACCTACTCGTTTATCAATATAATAACCATGTGATTGGTGCCTTGTTTTTAAATACCCATTGATCACATGTTTTTGTCCTGATTTTATGGTTTGAAGTTGTTTTCTACTAGATTCAAGGTGGGTATGGGCATACTTCATATTTTGTGTGATTTTGAGTTGGATTCTTCTAAAAGATTGATTAAGTTCTTTTAGAACCATCATGTATTTTTCTACTTTTATGATTCCTCATCATGGTATCAATTTCTTTTTTTAGTAGACAAGCTTTTTCAATCCGTATCTCGTTTTTCTTTGATCATACGTGCAAGTTTGCGCCTTTGGAAAATTTTCAAGGTAGTTGAATTTTGTTTTTCGATGGTACATTCAATGACCTTTTAGAAGACTATTAAGTTCTTCGCATTTTTCTTGAAAGATTTGTTCCTCTTTGCTCATTTGAATCTCTCCTTGTATGAATTAATCAAGGCCTTTTGAGTTAACCAAAACTAGATTGTATAGATTCTAATTGAGAGTTCATTTGCGATATATAGGTTTCCATATAGGTGTACTTTTCGTAATACCATTCTTCTTTCTCTTCTAAATAATCTTCTAAATCTGAAAGGGTATCCTCATAATCTGTAATACGGTTATATAAGAGGTTATCTTTCGCGGTCATGTCACCTGTTGTGCCAGCTTTCTCAAGTAAAAAACCTTTGTTTCCATGTAAATCACGTTTAGTAGAGACACTGTCTTCAAGGGTATCGAAAACTTTCCACATTAGTCCACATTCTTCAGAACGAACTGAGCGCTCTTCTGCAGTTAAATCTCGTGCAGATGATTGAGGATAAGTGTCAGATTGTTGTGAGAATAGTTTCATGACTTCTTCCGGGTCACTTGAAATGGCTTCTTTAAGTACATCTTCATCAATGTTGAGTTTGCCACCTTCGTCATAAGACCCAGTTGTTATACCTATTTCATAGAGTGTTAAGGTACATCCATCAACAGGTTCGTATAGAGATGCACGTAAATTATCTAGTAGTGTTTCAATGGTTGAATCTTTTTCTAAGATACCGTATTTGGCCTGACTGTTCCAAGTCTCTATTTCATCTTCAGACATATCCGCTTCCTGTGCCTCAGTTAAAGGTGGATAATCGTAATCATATTCTTCTGAAATGGTATTGTCCAAAGATTCAATTAAGGCGTTATAAGCATCAACAAACCTACAATTTCATCCAACATGGCATCTTCGTCAAAGGTAACCGTTGTCGTAATGGGCTCTGTTGTTACAGAATTAAGTTTATAAGTTACCCCGTCCATAGATATGGAATTAGAACTTCTGATCATTTGCTCATCATCAATTAGGATGACTGCATCTTGTCCTTGCGTGATTGTTTCTAGTCCGAGTGAACTTAAGAACTGTCCTGATGTTTCAGAGATTGATAGGGTTTCCCCAGCACCAGTTTCCTCAGCAGTAAGTGAAAACTGGTCATTTAATGCATCGTATGCAAAAACAACATTGGCTTCACTTGAATTTATGTCTTCAATAATGTCATCCAAAGTATCTGTTTCGTCAAAAGTAAAGTCTACAGAATTTATAGTGAGTTGAATTTGATTGTTTGTGTCAAATGTAAAAGGTGTAGCTAGGGTAGTACTGATAGTCTCTAAAGACGCACTGGTTTCTACGCGGTTAGTATATGAATCATCAGAAGAAAAATCCTAAGGCGCTTTTAAGGTCGTCGTTCCATCAATTGAAAGGGCGTGTGATCCACTATCACTAACGGTATCAAATTGAAGGGAACCAGAATCATCATTAACTGTTATCTTTCCTGATCCGAAAAGAGTGTCTATAGCCTCCTGTAGGGTTTCAGTATTATTGATAGAACTATCTATGGTGAGTGTACGGCTTGTACCATCTAAAGTCATTTCAAGCTCAAGATCTTGTGCTTGATCAAAATCATAAACACTGCTAGCTGTAATTGGATGAGACACGGATTCGCTACCTATACATTGTGCAGAAGAGGCAAGTTGTAAAACTTCAACGGTATGGCTTTGGCTAGATGAGCTAGCACTTGCGGAAACAGACACGGCACTACTACTGGAGTCGCAATCATATTGCATATAGGTAGATTGAGCAAGCATATTAGTGTCTGCTTGTGAGTAGTTAAAATACGTATCCTTAAACCCAGCAATTTCTGTTGTTACATCCCTATAGGCATCCATTTCCCAACTTGTTTTACCTTGTCCTGATAAACAGAATTATACTCCGCCATTTCTGCCGTCATAAGATTAGACACTGTTTCGTCTATATCCATACCAGAAACCATTCCAGTTACCCTATAGCTACTTGAAGCGCCTGCTACATACATAAGATTCACCTCCGGTGAATGTTGAAAGTTTATAGTTAAAAGTTGAAAGTTAGCTCAAAACCCAGAATCAAGATCAAGAAAAGGGTTCATAAAGAACCCTTAAGTTAAAATTCATGCTGTTCATTATTCGTTTGATTTAGATTTTAATTGTCAATTGTACATTTTCAATTGCAGTTGCTAGACAACTGCTCTATACCCGTGCCCATATATCGTTTCTATTCTCAGACATGTCAGTTTACCTCTAAGCCTTCTAACCAGATCATCGACGACTCGGTAATTCGCATAAGAACAGGTTCCCCAAATCTTATTAAGGATTTGCTCCCGAGATAATGCATAACCTGAGTTTTGTGCAAACATGGATATAAGGTCAAACTCTTTAGAAGTTAAAAAGATTTCAAGGTCATTGTATTTAACGACGCGTCTGCCTTCATCAATAACATAGCTTTGTAGTAAGAGTTGATTATTGCGCTTATTCAAATAATAATGATTGGTTCTGTACAGTAATCGATGTGCTCTAATAATGAGCTCTCTAGGCTCATAGGGTTTATCTAAGAAATCATCTGCTCCTAGCTCTAATCCTAAAACGCGATCGGCTAGGGTGGTTTGTGATGACGTCAAGATAATGGGTACATCCTGATTGCTACTTCTAATTTTGCGTATGAGATCATAGTCGCTGATAGAGGGCTGGTCCATATCAAAAATCCAAAGATTTGGAGATTCATTATAGGATGCAGTTGCATCTTCAGCTGAATTAAATGTGTATACATTCCAACCTTCCTGTTTCATGTATACAGTTAATATGCGATTTAGATTGGCCTCCTGCCCTACTAAATAAACCTTATAGAACATAAAATCTCCCCCACTCGTTAGTTAATTTGTTAGAAATCACACAATTCAAAAGTGATTTCTCTCTTTACAATTAGTTTTAACCCACAATTTTGATAGATCTATGATGGAAGTACAGAAAAATTGTGGGATAATGTTTAGAATAATGGACGAAATGAAGAATTGAAGAAAGGTGTACTTAAGCAATATGAGTTATACATTTTTTCTATTCTTCATTTCTTCGCTTCTTCTAGTCGTTTTACCTCATAAAATCCACCAATGAAGGCATTATAATCTTTGAAGCAGACGAAAGAGAGGCCTCATAAACATATTCTGCTTGCGATAATTCAACGGAGACCTCAGCAATATCTGCATCCTCTGTTTCTGAGAGTAAGGTTTTGTATGTTAATTCGTCATCACTTAAACGATTGATGGTCATTTCTACATAGTTCATTTTGGCACCCATTTCTGCATGAAGACTTAAAAGTGAGTCTTGACTGTCTGAGAGGGCGTTAATTAAATTGTCTGTCGAGATTTCTTCCGTTATTACAGTGATAGGAACTGATGTAGAGTCAATATATTTATAGTCTGTATCACCAGATAAGTAAAGATCAAATTGAACACAGGTTTCATAAAGGCTTCCTAAACTTTCGCCAATGAGTTCGTATCCTTCTATGTTTACATCCACATCACTATTGGCGTTTATGTTAAAGGACATAATTTGATTTTTTTCGTTAGTTCCAATGGCATTACCCAACTGAGCGTTATAAAAGGTCTCAATATCTGTATCTGAATACGTAGAAGAAACAGATCCTTCTAAACAAAGATAAGTGTCTTGATAGGTAACTTTGGGGCCAATGACCGTATCCTCAACTTCAAAAGGTGGTGTTGCAGACTCGTAACCTGCAAATATATAGGTTCCAGCATAATCAGAATTAGCTATTTCTATAATTTCATCCATGAGCTGTCTGACCTCGGCTTGTATTTTTTCACGGTCTTCTTGTGTAACTGTCTCGCTAGATGCTTGCAACATAAGTTCATTGGTTCGAGAAACACAATCATCTAAACTTTCAAGAGCAGACTCAGTTACTTCCATCCAGGCATAGGCATCGTTGGCGTTGCTTGAGTATTGCTCTATGTCTGACAAATAGGCTTCATATTTCATTGCATTTGAAGCACCAATAGGGTCATCAGAAGGGGATTGTATGGTTTTTCCTGTAGAAAGCTCGCTATAAATAGTATTCATAGTGTAGAGGTTATTATTAATGTTATACATAACATTATTTTGTATCATAGAATTTGTTATCCGCATGAATTAGCCTCCTATTAATCGAATGGTAGTATCGAATATGTCTTGCCATACTTGAATCATCTGAGCAGCTGCTGTGTAAAGCTGTTCTTGCTGAGTTAATTGAGTCATTTCTTCATCTAAAGAAACACTTGAAACGGACAAACGATTATTTTCTGCTTGCTCCAACAGACTGAGCTCAGAACTTTCCATTCGTATGGCATAGGATGCGTCTATCCCCAAAGTAGTTTGAATCATAATAAGTGAATCGTTTAAAGTACCGTTTGTGTGAGTTGACTTTGGCTAAAACATCAATAATCGATTTGATGGTTTCACTATTGCCTTCTTCATTTGGGTTACTTGCTACAGCAATGGATTCAGGTGTATCTTCAACATCAGAAGAAAGGGATATGTTAAGTGCAGATATGGTTTCATAAGTTTCTGTTAATGTGCTTGCACTGGCTAAAAAATCGGTTGAATCCATGTTGTTAATTGTAAAAAAACAAATATCCGTTTCACCGTTTTCGGTATATCCACTGCGATGACCATCTCCTAGAATATTTCCTTCAGAATCCATACCTTCATTAAAAGAACGAGCTAAATCTTGTGCAAAGGTGTCCAGTTCATTTAGATAATAGGGAATACCGTTATAAGTGTTATTGGTTCCAGTACCATCTCTAAGGTCTAATGCTGAGTTTATAGTGCCCTCATTAAATTCAACTGGGTTTTGATTGCCTTCCCAGCGTATGTCCCACTGTGGAGACCCATCAGAGAGGGTTTCCTTAGTATAAACTTCCATTGCATATGACTTGGATCCAGAAACGATTGGATAGCCATCAATAAGTACACGACATTGGCTCCCAGTGTCTCCATCAATAACATTTACTTCAGTTAGTTCAGAGAGGTCATCAATAAGTAAATCACGGGCATCGTAAAGAGTGTTTGGGTTACCACCTAACTGCTCAACGCTGTGAATTTCTGAGTTTAAATAAGCTATTTGTCTGCGAGGGAATTAATATTGTCAACATGCATTGGAATCTCACTGTTAAGATCACTTTGTAATTGTATAAAGTTTTTCAGCTGTGGTATTAAGAGTGTCACATAAAGCATTGCCAGCTTCGAGAAGAGAAGCACGTGCAGCAGAGTTATCAGGTGAAATTGTGAGGTCTTCAAGAGCATTATTAAAATCTGATGTTAGGGCAGATAAACCTTCGTCTGAGGGTTCGTTAAAAATACCCTCAATCTCAGTTAAGGTTTTGCTATTGCTATACCAATGATTATAAACAGAGGTTTGGTCACGGAAGGTCATGTCATAATAAACATTACGTTCTCTCGTAATATCCGTAATTTGAGCACCTGAACTGGTAGACATGTTTCCGTAAATAGGGGTAGATTGACCTGCTGAAGTACTTATATTCTGCAAAGAATAACCATCTGTACTGGCGTTACTTATATTTGAATTGGTTGTGTACATAGCAGATTGGCTACTGTATAAACCTGCCGAAGAAATATTTAAACCAGTAAATGTTGAAGCCATATGAATCACCTCTATAATAGTGTTTTTCAGGGTCTGCTTCCTATCGTTATCAATTTCTTGTCTTTCAACTTTCGACTTTTTGTCTGAAAACGACAGAGTCGTTTTGCTCTTACATTTGATTAATGACTTGTTCTAGGAGTTGATCTAACACATCAATAACTGCTGCGTTAGCATTGTAGGATTGTTGATACATAATCATATTGTTCATTTCCTCATCTAAGGAAACAGCCATGACAGAAAGACGTTCATTGGATAATTGGTAGACAACTGCATTTTGTGTTTCAGAATGAGTTGTTGCAGACTGTAATGTAAAACCGGTCCATTCTGTTAATTGGCTACAATATTGCTCAAAGGTTATGGAAGATGCTCCATCGCTTAATAAAGCAGTGTCCTTCAAGTTAGAAATCTGGGTTGCGGCACTACCATCTCCGCTTAATCCAGACTCAGACAATGCCAAATGTGTATGGTCGTCCAAGAGTGGATTTACTTGTATATTACTTAAGCCTATAGGTTCATCGCTATCAACTGCAATAAAAAAGGCATTGCCTGTTCCGCCGTCTAAATCTATAGAGAATGCATGAATTGCGTTGATCTCATCTATCATTGTAGTGGCATAATAGTCGAGGGTCTGCTCATATGCACTTAAGAAAGCTATTGTATCTGATTCAAATGCAGGAATGGGACCAGTATAGGCCTGAGTTAAGTCTTGTAAACTTTTTAATGTACCAGTGTTTAGTTCGAGAGGGTAGCCATTGTCTTGCCACACAACAGAAGTTGACCCGTCTGCTAGACTTGTATGTACTAAAGTACGGTTGCCACTGTCATTTATAAGTGTTTGATTACCCAAATAGACATCAATAGAGCCATCAGATTTTTCTAGGATGTTCACATCTCCATAGGTCGAAAGCTCATCTAATAATAGGTTGCGTTCATCTTCTAAGAGAGTCGTATTTGAACCTAAGCTGGTTGCAGTCTTTATTGCATTATTGAGATCATTAATAGAAGTACTAATTGAGTTTATAGTATCTACCGTGTTTGTAATTTCTGTTTGAATCTGCTCAGTTAAGGCGGTTAGATCATTAGACAATTGATCAAAAGTTTCTATCATTAAAGCGCCTTGTTCAATTACGTTGACACGGGCAGAAGCATCATCAGGTGTTTTACTCGCTTCTTCCCAAGCGTTAAAAAATTCTTCGCTTGTGTTGAAAAGGCTGTTTTCTTCGCTGTAACTAAGACTATTTTCAATATGGGTAAGTGCGCTGGATGTTGTTTGCCAATAGCCTAAAGAACTATTTTCCTCTCGGTAGGAGGCATCTAAATACACACTTCGAATATGCCTGATTTCTGATACGGTGGTACCTCCACCATACAGGGTTTGGTCCGTATAATTTGGAGATAAATCAGTTTGCATAACTTGTTGACGCGTATATCCCTCAACATCGGCATTGGAAATGTTACTAGATGTGACATTAAGAGCTGCCTGACTTGAATAAAGCCCAGAACTTGATATATAAATACCACCAAATGAACCTGACATGGAAGACCTCCCTTAAGGACAATGAACAATGAACAGTTAACAATGAACAATGAAAATCGTGTGTATTTTTCTGAACTTAAAGATCTAGTCTTAATACTTGATACTCACGACTTGATACTAAAAAGCGCTACGCAGCTTTTTACTTCATATTTATAAGCGTTTGCAACATTTCATCAGCTGTCGTTATAATCTGACTGTTTGCTTGGTATCCTCTTTGAGCAATAATCATTTGACTAAATTCATTGGATAAATCAACATTAGACATTTCTAAATAACCTACACTTAAGGAACCAACACTTTCTGTTCCAGGTTGGTAAGCAGATGTAGCTTCCCCTGAATTGGCTGTCGAAGTGTACAGGTTGTTTCCAACTTTCTCAAGACCAGCAGGGTTAGAGAAGTTAGCTAAAGAAATACATCCGAGTGGTTGCGTTTCTCCAGTATCATAAACGCCTAATATAATACCGTCTTGACCAATGGTATAATCCACAAGTTCAGACGCTGTATTTCCATCAGAAGATAAAACATAGGCAGTGCTTTCTGAGTTGTACATAGAGAGTCCGGATAAATCAAGTTCAAAGGTTACATCTGTTGTTCCAGAAGTCGAATCAGAAATTGTAATATCAGGGGTCGCTTCAAAACCTGTTTCATCAATGATTTGTCCAGATTCATCAAATTTTAAATAGCCGGTAGCGGCAGAAGATCCATCCTCGTTGGTAACTTCATAAAACCAAGAAGTCACAGGGTTATCAGGATCAGACTCATCAACATAACATTTGCTTAAATTGATATCTAAATCATATTCATTACCTAGTTCGTCACAAGCTGTCATAGGTACAGAAACTTGTGGTGTTGCTGGCGTTGTATTAATGTCATCAAGGGCAATCCCTTGTGCTTCTACTGAAGAGTCAAGGTTGCCTGTAAGATTAATTAAAGAGGTTGAATTGGGTTCTAAGGTTGATTTGTTGGCAATAAAGTCGTCTGTAAATAAATTAATACCAGTTGGGTCACTGGATGTATTAAAGGTATAGGTACCATCATCGTTTACTGTGTACTCTGACCATCCACATACACATAAACCATCAGCGGTAACTAAATTACCACCTTCATCTATACCGAAAATTGCCTGAGCGTGTGTACATGTAGGTACCATCTGTATTTTGAATAACAAAGTAACCATCTCCATCAATAGCCATATCTGTTGGGTTACCTGTCATCTGTAAACTGCCAGCTGATGTGTTGGTTGTTATAGAGGCAACACCAACACCTAGGCCCATTTGCATAGGGTTGGTTCCACCATAAGAACCGCTTGCATCTGGAGCAGAGGCGCCGCTAATGGTTTGGTTAAGAACCTCCGAAAAGTAACCTGTTCAGCTTTGTATCCAACTGTATTTGAGTTTGAAACATTATTACTTATAACATCAAGGTATGTTTGGTTGGCTTGCATACCACTGACACCTGTAAACAATGAAGTCATCATTGAAAATCACCATCCTTTATAATTGTTGGTTTTGCTCTTGTTTTGGTTTTTTATTGTCCAAGAAAGTCGATTGGTTTTTAACTTTCAACATGAAACTTTCAACTTTCAACTGAAAACAGCTAAGCTGTTTTTCTTATTCTGCTTCACTTATTTGAATGACATCGCCTAGTTCAATAAAAGAATCGTTAACTTCTAAATAAGAAATACCATCGCTTACTTTAATACTTTCAACCGTTCCGGTTTCTTCTGTTGTTAAACCTGTAGATGAATCTTTTACAAGATAGGTCACATCTTTACCTAATGTAGAGAAACTATTCATAGAAGAAAGATTAGAATTCATCATCTCCATTTGCTCAAGGGTACTAACTCTGTAAGCTGAGAGGTCATCTCTTCGTGTCCATGGGTTCTAAAGGATCTTGGTTCTGAAGTTGTGTAATGAGTAATTCTAAAAATTCGTCTTCACCAAGAGAAGCATTTGGGTTTTCATAATCAGAATAGTTTGGACTAATGAGCATTGCATTGGAAGTTGTCGATATGGTTGACATAGATTCATCTCCTTATTTTCTCTAACCCAGTATTTTGAAACCATTAAGCGCTTCATTAACTTGGAGTTTGACTTTATATATATTTTGAATGTAGGCTTAGAAAACGTAAGAATAATGGAGTAACAATGAAACTGCGTGGTAGATTAAAGTGAATTGTGTGAAAAAAGAAAAGATGTGGGATAAGGTAACTTTTTTTAAAGTAGGGGTTTATTAGAGCCGATAACATGGTGAGCAAGTTGTATGTTTGCAAAATAAATATATAAAAAAGACATAAAAAAAGAGAGATCAAATTTGATCTCTCTTACTGTTTTTTTGATGTTTTAGAACTGTAACTTATTCTTGGGAAAGTGCTTTTCCATTGCTTAAATGTCATTTTTCGTGTTCCTTCAATAATTACAGGATCACTTTCTGCAAGAGCTTTTGCTTTTTCGTAAGTGTCCATTTTTATAAAATAACAAGTCCACCTGTATGGTCCAT
>LQAI01000202.1_pt1 | contig 11597 bp, 13 predicted proteins | sample 1535821 | NCBI WGS metagenome assembly LQAI01 (sample SAMN04331586, study PRJNA305678) | bioreactor metagenome | isolation source: bioreactor_5 inoculated with Wadden Sea sediment 1st replicate of a... | place: Germany:Bremen | reverse complement strand
AGGCATCCTCAAAAGTGGTTGGATCGGCGACAGTCGGACCGGATGCGATCATATCCAAATCATCACCGATCACATCCGAAAGGATAAGCGTTTGAATTCTAGCGGGCGACCATCGAGCCGCCAGCCGTCCGCCTTTAACCATATCCAAATGTTTGCGGAGGGTGTTGATCTCCTGAATATCCGCTCCACTCTTCAACAACAAACTCGTCACCGCCTGCATATCCGAAAGGGTGATACCTTCAACCGGGTCCGTGAACAGGGCAGACCCACCGCCTGAGATGGCCGCAATCACCAAATCCTTTTCAGTAAGTGTGGGAATCCTGTTGAGGACTTCTCGGGTCGCCTGCACAGATGCTTCTGTGGGTATGGGATGACCGCCTTGAAAGACCTCCAATTTGCCCAGATATCCATTCATCACCAGGAATTTCGCATCTTTCGTTACCGCCATCGCTTTTGTGATTAAATCCCCCAATTTATCCAGGACCGCCATCGTCATTGGTACAGAGGCTTTACCAATCCCCACCAGAAAAATCCGATCAATTTCAAGTAAATCGATTCGCTCCCCATTGATTGAGATGACACCTTCATCCTTTGAAATATGATCTTGGACGCAAGCATAGGGATCAACAGCATTGAGCGCTGCAGCCATTACCGCCTCTGCGGCATCGCCCAATTGTCCATTCCTTTGGAGAACCTGATTAGTAAACATTTCTGGGGTTATCAATGCCATCCATAACTCCTACGATAATCCTCATTAATATCTGAGATAATTGTCATAAACAAATAACTCACTGGAATTATACGGTACAATAGCGAATGTTGAATTTGTCAATTGAACTATTATTGTTCAAAGCTTTTAAATAAATCTTTTAGGAGGATCTCGTGGATGATGCAATTACCGGTCTTCTCAGACCAAAAGGTATAGCAATTGTTGGTGCTTCAGACACACCAGGAAAAATTGGGCACACAGTAGTCAAGAATCTCATCGAAGGTGGTTATGAGGACGGGATTTACCCGGTCAACCCCAAAGCCGATGAAATTCTTGGTTTAAAGGTTTATAAATCTGTACTGGATATCCCCGGCCGTGTTGATGCCGCTGCTATCACTGTCCCAGCCAAATTTGTCTACAACGTCGTTAAAGAATGCGGCGAAAAAGGCGTCAAGGGTTTGATCATCATTACCTCTGGTTTCGGCGAGGTTGGTGAAACCAAACTTGAGCAAGACATCGTGGATTTAGCCCATGAGTATGGTATGCGGATCCTCGGCCCGAACGTCGTGGGTACCCTTTCCAACTCAGATAAATTGAATGCATCATTTGCACCCTTCCTCCCTCTTAAAGGTTCAGCTTCATTGGTTTCCCAATCCGGCGCTCTGCTGATCGCCATGGACGCCATTACCTACACCCGCAGGATCGGCTTCGATAAATTGATCTCGATCGGTAACATGTCCGATCTCAACTTCGCCGACATGATCAACTACCTTAATGAAGATGACAACACCAAATGCATCACCTTCTACATCGAAGGTCTCAAGGACGGTCACCGGTTCATCGAGGAAAGCCGAAAAGCTTCCAAACCGGTCGTTGTGCTCAAATCTGGTGTTTCCGAACATGGCGCGGCCGCTGCCGCTTCCCACACCGGCTCACTGGCTGGTGCCAGCAAGGTTTATACTGCCGCTTTCCAGCAGGCAGGCGCAATCCAGGCTACTGATCTGAACGATCTCTTTGACTGCACCCTTTCTCTCTCCTTACAACCCCCAATGAAGGGCGATAACCTCCTGATCATCACCAATGGTGGTGGTGTTGGCGTGCTCGCAACCGACTCAGCCGAAGCGGCTGGCGTCCCGCTGAAATTCGCTCCCAAGGACGTGCAGGAAGAGCTCAAGCTCCACATGCCCGCTTTTGGCTCCGCCAAGAACCCTGTTGACCTGACCGGTATGGCTGGCAACGATTGGTACCATGACACTGTCAATTTTGCCTTTGGTCACAAATGGGTGGATGCCCTCGTAGTTCTCTATTGCGAAACAGCCATGACCAACCCAATGGAAATTGCCAAGAGCATTCACAAAGCAATCTCCGAAACCGGCATCAAAGATAAACCTGTTACGGTTTCCTTCGTCGGTGGCGAACGCTGTGAAGAAGCTATGCAGTGGCTGGTTGAGAACAACATCCCCGCTTATGACGCCCCCGATCTCGCTGTCAAGGCGATGGGCACCCTGCGCGAATACGCTCGCTTGCAGGAAGTCAAGAGCGTGAAACCCTACGAAAACAAGAAGGCTGATACCAAGACTGCCCGCGAGATCATCGAATCCGTTCGTGCAGATGGCCGCACAGCCCTCACAGAAATTGAAGCTAAACGCATTTTCTTGTCCTACGGTCTGCCTGTTGTCTCAACTGAACTGGCAAAATCCGAAGATGAAGCCGTCAAACTTGCAGAAGCCAACGGCTATCCCGTCGTTTTGAAGATCGTCTCCCCCGACATCCTCCACAAATCGGATGCCGGTGGCGTGAAAGTGAACATTAAGGACGAAGCTAGCGCTCGCGCAGCCTATCAGGAAATCCTGAAGAATGCCAAAGCTTACAAAGCTGATGCCAATGTACACGGTATCGCTGTTCAGCACATGGCCCCCTGGGCTACCGAGATCATCATCGGCTCCATCAATGATGCCACCTTTGGCCCCACCGTCATGTTCGGTTTGGGCGGTATCTTCGTGGAAGTCCTCAAGGACGTCACCTTCCGGGTGGCTCCCATTTCGGAATCCGAAGCAGAAACCATGCTCAACGAAATCCGCAGCGCTCCCATTCTGGATGGTGTGCGTGGCGAATCAGCTCGTGACAAAGCCGCTCTGGCCGATGTCCTGGCCAAATACGCTTTCATGGTTTCTGATCTGGCCGACGAGGTCAAGGAATCAGATGCCAACCCTGTTCTTGTCTATGAAAAGGGCGACGGCGTGCAAGTTGTTGATGCTCGCATCATCTTAAAAGATAAATAAGTCTAATCAACCTAACAAATAAGCCACTGTGTGAGTAGCACCTATCCACAGTGGCTTCTATTTTGAATTAGAATAATGAGCATGCGAGTAAATAAGATAAAAGCCATCAATATCCAGCCCAAAGATTTTTCCGGCAGAGCTTTCTTCCCTGGCACCGAAGAACACCCCTTTCACGCTATCAATACCCTCAACAAATACACTGCTATCCTACCTTCGTTCCTGTACCCCCTGATATTTGCAGGGATACTCTTTTTACTTACTGGCAATTGGGTTCGAACGATTATCTATTTCGGTTTCATCTTCACAGATCTATTCATTCTCACCCTGCTGCCCAAGTTGAAGGTTTCTTTGGTCCTCGCACCCTGCCGATGATCTTTTTAGCCATCTTCCGGCTCCCTTTTATGCTTCTGGGATTGCCCTATGCCATTACTTTTCAAGCCATAGGCAGTCTGATGGTCATCTACGGTTTCATTATCGAGCCACAATTCCCAAAAATTGAGCGGTATTGGGTCATCAAGCGCAAGCCTGGCAATGCCGAAGCAATCAAGATCGTCCATATCAGCGACCTGCATATGGAATATCTCACTCGAAATAACGAACGAGTGATTAGAATGATCAACGAGCTTGAACCGGACCTGATCCTTTTCACCGGTGACTTTTTTAACCTTTCCAATCAGCACGACGAACAAACCAATCGTGATATTGTCCATTTCTTCAACCAGCTCCCGTCATCCAGCAAGGTTTTGCCGTGACGGGCAGTCCGGCGGTTGACACTGGTGACAGTTTGGATTGGATCCTCCCGCAAACCAACATTCACCTGCTGAATGATGAACTGGCCACTCTGGATATCCAAGGGAATAGTGTCAATATTTACGGCCTGGCCTGCAGTCACAGGCCTGGCGAGGACAGCCTGAGGCTCCAATCATTGCTGCAAGAATCGCCTCCCGTTGGCGACGTCAATATTCTTCTCTATCATTCTCCTGATCTCGCACCGGATATCGCTGATTTCAACCTGGACCTTCAACTCTCTGGACATACCCACGGCGGCCAGGTCCAAATCCCCTTCATCGGGCCCATCTTTGCCGCCTCCCTCTATGGATTAGCATTCACTAACGGTCACTACTTGGTGAACGATCAATTAAACCTGATCGTTTCCAGGGGCCTCGGATTGGAAGGTAGCGCAGCCCCGAGGGTCAGATTTTTTAGCCCCCCTGAAATTGGCTTTATTACTTTGGAATTTCTTCCAGATAATGTACAATAAAGGGCGATAATTGTTGAAAATACAAAGAGAAAGATATTTAGACTAATGAAGAATTTTATAATTGATATGGATGGTGTCCTCGTCCAGGGCAATCAGATAATCCCTGGCGCGGATGAATTTATTAAGCGGCTGCGGAAACAAAAACGGAAATTCCTTTTGCTGACTAATAACCCGATGTACACCCCTCGGGACCTTGCCCACCGCCTACAGGCGATTGGTATTCAAATCGAAGAAGACCAAATCTTCTCCTCAGCCTTGCCACGGCGGCATTCCTGCATCAGCAGCGCCCTGATGGCAAAGCCTTTGTCCTCGGAGAAAGCGGCCTGACCGAAGCTATCCACGATATTGGCTACATCATCACCGATGTGGAGCCTGATTACGTCGTCTTAGGCGAGACTTTGGCCTATAACTTCCAGATGATCAAGAAAGCCATTCGGCTGATCCACGATTCGGGCGCTCGGTTCATTGCCACAAATCCTGATGCTTCCGGACCCAGCGAGGGCGGTTTAGTGCCCGCCTGCGGCGCCATGGCATCCCTGATCGAAAAAGCCAGCGGTGTTTCTCCCTTCTTCGTCGGCAAACCCAATGCCTGATGATGCGGACAGCGTTGAATTACCTCAACGTTCACTCGGAAAATACGATCATGATCGGTGACCGGATGGATACGGATGTCGTAGCCGGTGTCACCAGCGGTATGGAGACCATTCTGGTTCTTAGCGGCTCCACCAAAGAAGAAGATATTGATAAATATCCTTATCTTCCGACTTTCATCCGAAAATCTGTTGCGGAGATCATGCCCGAAGAATTTGACGATTGACAGCGCCCACCCACTGGGTATAATTCTGGGCTATGACCAACAAGTCCTATTCGCGCAGGGAATTTCTTAAATTAGGCGCGCTTAGCCTCTCCTCCCTGGCGTTTTCCCCACTAACCAAAGAAACCAATGAACCCACTCAGCGTCGTTTGATGCGGGTGGGCTCTGAAAATGTAGCTATTCGCTATCAGCCATCGGACAATAGCGCAATTTTCTATCAACGCTATCTCGACGACCTGATCAATGTCTATGGCACGATCGATTCGCCGGACGGGCCCGAATGGAACCCCATTTGGTATAAAGTCTGGGGAGGATATATTCACAGTGGTCACCTGGTTGAGGTGGAAAACGTTCTTAATGACGTCGCAACCAGCATCCATGCAGATGGTCAGCTTGGTGAAGTTACAGTTCCCTATACCCGGGCCTACCGGTATACCTCCTATGGCTGGACGGAACTCTCTCGCCTCTATTACCAATCCGTCCACTGGATCATGGACATCATCACCGGACCGGATGGCATGGCATGGTATGAGCTCGAAGATGAGCTAACCCGTCTGCGTATCGCCATCCCCGCTGAACACATGCGCATCATCCCGGACTATGAGCTGGATCCCATCCATCCTGAAATTCCCGCCGGTCAAAAACGCATTGAAGTGTCCCTCTCTCGTCAGGAATTGACCGCTTTTGAGGGCGGCAGCATCGTCATGCAGACAAAGATTTCCAGCGGCCTGCTCACCCCAGAAATGTCCACCCCAGCCGGGGATTTCCACATCCAATCCAAATATGCCTCCAAACACATGGGAGATGGGCATATTACATCCAATATCCATGCCTATGAATTGATGGGCGTGCCCTGGTGCTGTTTCTTTGTCCTGGAATCCGGAGTCGCCACCCACGGCACCTACTGGCATGACAATTTCGGCATCCAAATGAGCCACGGCTGTGTCAATATGCGTAATTCTGATGCAAAATGGCTATTCCGCTGGGCGGAACCCGCTTTTGATCCCCATCTCTTCACCCGCACGATGGGTTATGGCACCCCAATTTCAGTTGTTTAATTTCAAACGAATGCCATAAAGACCTGATTAGCCACCATGATTCCATGGTGCGTCAACCGGATCCGTTTATCATCCCCATCACCTGCCCATTCTAATAACCCTAAGGCCAAAAATCGGTTGATCTCTGTACTGAATTTATCTTCCAGCGGCACCTGATAGCGCTTGAAGAACTCCTTGGAGTTAACACCTTGTTCTATCAAACGCAATCCTAGCATCATCTCATCATTCATCCGGGTTTCAAGATCAACGAAACTCACTGGAAATAATTGCAGGTGTATCGGGGAAGATGAAATCATTACGTTCATTTGAATTCATTCTCAACAAATAATCCGTCAGCCTGGGCGTGTTGACCAGCCGTTGGTGTTCAAAATACCCCTGCGCCCCTGCTCCGGCGCCAATATAGGGATCGTTCAACCAATATTGCAAATTGTGCCGGCAACGAAAATCTCTGTCTGTATCCACTTTTGCCCAGTTGGAGATCTCATAATGTTCATATCCGGCGGCAGATAGCATTTCCATCGCCAGTTCATACATATCTGCCTGAAGGTCCTGATCCTGAGGTTCAATCAGGCCTTTTTGATGCCAGCGATAGAGGGCAGTCCCCTCTTCGATGATGAGAGAATAGAGCGAGAAATGCTCCGGTGAGAGGTAAATCGCCCTTTGTAAGGAATTTCGCCAGCTCACCAGATCCTGCCAGGGTAATCCAAAGATCAGGTCCAGGTTGATGTTATCAAACCCCGCCCTTTTCGCATCAGTTACTGAGTTGATCACATCCTGAATATTGTGAATGCGGTCCAGCCGCTTCAGGTCAAATGAATCCGTAGATTGAACGCCTAAACTGAGCCTATTAAAACCGAGTGAGCGAAGGCCATCCAAGTAATCTGGATTGATTGTCCCGGGGTTCGCCTCCAGGCTGATCTCACATTCCTCCGTAAGCTCATAACTTGTCCTTATTTCACAAAGGACCTTTTCAAAACTCTTGAGCGACACCAAAGAAGGGGTTCCACCGCCAAAGTAAATGGAATGAAGGTTAATTTTTGATGGGTAATTATTGGCTATACGAAGCTCTTTACTAACCGCATCCGACATAACCCGGCAGCTCACGCTCGCGCCCGGCAGTTGTGATAAAATCACAATAATGACAGCGATGTTTACAGAATGGAATATGAATATATAAGCTGGTATTCATAGTCCCAGTTATACCACTCCCCCTAAGGTAATCCCTAAATTCTTTTCATGGTCAAGTTCTTTGCCTTGAGGTATACTAGTCCAGAATTATTATGAGCCAAGAAACGAATAACACCAAAACGAAACTATGTCCCGTTTGCGGAACGCGCTTGAATGAGTCCGCAACCAGGTGCCTTGTCTGTGGTACAGAATTGGATGCCAAAGCCGATCTCAAGAAAAGCAGCGGTGTTAAGGCCAAAAGGCTACCTGAAATCACCCTCAGCCTGCCTGCAGCGCTGGGGCTTCTGGCACTGTTCATTACCCTTGGTGCCGTCGTTGTCTTCCTGATCCTCAGTGGGTCGGCCCAGGAAAGTAATCCGGAAACAGCTGAGGCCATGGGCACAGCAACAGTCAGCCCCACAGTCACACTCACCCCAACAGTGACCCAAACAGCGACCATGGAACCAACCTGGACGCCCTTGCCCACCCTGAGCTATGTCGTTAAAGCAAACGAAACCTGTTCCGATATTGCTTATGCGTTCGGAATCTCAGTCCAAAGTATCATCCTTGAAAACAACCTGACCTCGGACTGTATCCTCTATGAGAATCAGCAATTAAACATCCCTCAGCCCACACCCACTGCTTCACCGCAGCCCACGGCGACCCTGAGTGATGTTGAAAAGACGGAATCAGCATGTGGCACCGTGGAATACACTGTACAAGCGAATGACACACTAAGCACAATCGCTGATAACTACGATGTCAGCATGACCTCCATTAAGGAATACAATGGTATGACCAGTGACACGGTCTTTGAAGGCATGCCATTGACCATTCCGCTTTGTGAGCGGGTACCCACTCAAGGCCCCACCCCGACCCCAACAACACCCCCGCCTTATCCCGGCCCCAATTTGTTGCTCCCTGCAGATGGCGCTTCGTATGTTGGATCAACTTCTATCACTCTCCAGTGGGCAGCGGTCGGTGAATTATTAGATGATGAAGCTTATGCGATCACCATCGTCGATCTGACCAGTGACAACCGCGAGACCATCACAGATTTCGTCACGGATACTTCCTACATCCTCCCGCAATCCATGATGCAGACGGATGGCATCCCCCATATCTACCGCTGGTCCGTTTACATCGCTCGGCAGGTTGGCGGCGGTGCAACAGAAGCTGACAATTGGGTCTCTGCGGGTAATCTAAGTGACCTACGGGTATTTGGCTGGTTCAGCACCAGTAGCTCCGTCCCTGCAACGGTCACACCAACACCCTAAGCCGGATCTTCACGAAACTAAAAACCGGAGGTGAACACCTCCGGTTTTTCTATTAACTTTAAAATTATAAACTTATCCAGCTTCCAGATTTTCCAGGAATGTGTGGCTTGAATGGCTGCCGCAGCGCCATGCCCGCAGAGGTGATAACCTGGCGGAAATGAGGGTCAGTGATCTCGCCTGCAGCATAAATACCTGGCACCGACGTTTCCATCACACCGTTGGTGATGATATAACCGGCCTTATCCATGTCAATTTGACCTGTAAACAGCTCTGAATTAGGAATATGGCCGATGAAAATGAAGATGCCATCCGTCTTATGGATAGTCTCTTCATCCGTCTTGACATTTTTCAGCTTGACGGCATTCACAGCATCCTCACCCATAATTTCTGTCACAATGCTATCCCAAATAAACTTTATCTTGGGATGTTCCATAGCCCGTTTGCGCAGGATTGCCCCCGCGCGCAATTCATCGCGCCGGTGAATAATGGTGACGCTGTTAGCAAAGCGTGTCAGGAACAGACCTTCTTCCAAAGCGCTGTCACCGCCGCCGACCACGACAATATTCTTATCTTTGAAGAACCAGCCATCGCAGGTCCCACAATAAGAGACGCCCTTTCCGGTGAATTCCTTCTCACCAGGGATTCCAAGTTTCCTTGGGTCAGCACCAGTGGTGATGATCAGGCTCTTACACTGATATCCTTTCCCATAGGATTCAATTTTGATTGGTCTTTGTTTCAAGTCTGCGGACGTCGCATGATCCATAATGATCTCAGCGCCAAACCGTTCGGCCTGAGTTTGAAAAAGCAGACCCAACTCAGAACCGCCCACACCTTCAGGGAAACCAGGATAATTTTCAATCGTATCCGTGGTTGCCGCCTGACCGTGCAGGGCCATTCCAGTAAGAATTAGTGGGTGCAGATCCGCCCTGGCGGCATAAATTGCCGCAGAAAGACCGGCCGGTCCCGATCCTAAGATGATCAGATCTCGTTGCACAACCTCTTTATCATTTGCCATATTGTCTCGGCCTCCTTAGTTTATTATCAAACTTATGATGCGATTATGCCGGAAACGGTTACAAAACACCTCATCCATTATGCCTAACTGGAAATCCACCGTCAAGTAAAAATCCAAAACAATAATCAAAATCAGACTGAAATTACCAATTTTTATTAAGATGACATATAATTCAGGAGGTCAATTTCAAACGGAAGGAATAAAATGACATCAAACAATATCTCTGCAGCAATCGCCTACTATCAATCCCATTATGATGATCTGTTCAGCCAATTCAAAACGCTCCTGCGGATCCCGTCCATTTCAGCTTCCGAAGAAGCCAAGGGTGACGTTCAAAAGGCTGCAAATTTCATCGTTGATAAACTAAAATCCATCGGCTTGAATAATGTCAAAGCCTATCAAACCCCTCGTCATCCCCTGATCTATGCGGATTATCTGGTCAATCCGGAAAAGCCAACCGTTTTGATCTATGGGCATTATGACGTCCAGCCCCCTGACCCATTGGATGAATGGGAAACACCTCCCTTCGAGCCTACCATCCGCAACGATTATCTCTTTGCCCGCGGCGCTTCTGATATGAAAGGGCAAGTTTGGGCCAATATTTCTGCCCTCGAATCCATCCTCAAGACCAGTGATCTTGCAGTTAATATCAAGATCCTTTTTGAGGGTGAAGAAGAAATAGGCTCTCCCAGCCTCGATCCCTTCCTTGAAGAATATAAAGACATGCTCAAATGCGACCTCGTCTTGAACACAGATGCCGACATGCTGTCACCCAATCAACCGACCATCATTTACGCCCTGCGCGGTCTGGCCTATTTTGAACTCCGGATTTACGGACCAAATGCAGATCTCCACTCCGGCATTTTCGGCGGCGTCGTTGATAACCCGGCCAATGTTCTGGCAAAACTTATTGCCGGCATGCACGATGAAAACGGCACTATTACTTTGCCCGGTTTCTACGACAAGGTCCGCAAGATCAGCCCCCAGGAAAGTGAAGAATTATCCCGCATCGGCATGAACGATGAATTCTTCAAAAAGATCTCCGGCGTGCCCGCCCTGGGTGGCGAACAAGCTTCCCACCAGTTGAGCGGATCGGTGCCAGGCCAACCCTGGATGTGAACGGCCTCTATGCCGGCTATATCGAGCCCGGCGCAAAGACCATCATCCCCGCCTACGCCATGGCCAAGATCTCCACCCGGCTCGTACCAGATCAGGACCCTAAGGACGTAGAAAAAGGTCTGACAGCTTATCTCGAATCGCATGTACCTGACACCGTAAAATGGGAATTGATCTCGATGTCCGGTGCACCCGCCTATATTACAGACGAGGCCCCCGGGGTTGATCTCTTCATGCAAGCCCTGGAAGAAACCTGGCATGTCAAACCGATTAAGAAACGTGAAGGCGGCTCCATTCCCGTGGCGACCTCCATGAAGAATATCCTCGGCGTCGACTCCATTCTGACCGGTTTCGGCTTGCCCGACGATCAAATCCATTCACCGAATGAACGGCTTCACCTGCCCACCCACAAGAAAGGCGTGCAGGCTCTGATCCGTTTCTATTTGAGCTTCTAAAGAATTAAGGACTAACTGTGAAAGAAAGAATGCCCTCTTATGGCGGCCAGGCAGTGATTGAAGGCGTGTTAATGCGCGGACAATCCTCGATCGCAATGGCTAATCGGAACCCTGAAGGCGAAATCGTCGTCAGCCAGGAACCCCTGACCGGTATCTACAAGACCAGTATCCGAAAAATCCCCTTCCTCAGAGGCCTTATCATCTTATGGGATGCTCTGGGCCTGGGGATGCGGTATCTAACTGATTCAGCAAATATCCAAACCGGCGAGGATGAGAAATTGGAAGGCCCTGCCTTACTTGACTCTCGCATTTTCTCTGGTAATTGGTATTGGTTTGTTTTTCCTCCTCCCAGCCCTAATTTCGGGGTTATTAGAAAAGGTCATTACAACCAGCCACTGGATGATCAACCTGATGGAAGGCCTCCTGCGTTTGGTCATTCTGAT
>LQAI01000201.1_pt1 | contig 11599 bp, 15 predicted proteins | sample 1535821 | NCBI WGS metagenome assembly LQAI01 (sample SAMN04331586, study PRJNA305678) | bioreactor metagenome | isolation source: bioreactor_5 inoculated with Wadden Sea sediment 1st replicate of a... | place: Germany:Bremen | reverse complement strand
ATAGAACATGGGAAACGTCATTACTGATCTTTAAAGGAAAGATTGAATTTTGCTAACTTTGCATATGAAAAATATCGGGTTATACGAAGGATGAGCTGATGGGTTCGAATATTGACATGGTTAAATCTGGGACCCACACAGATACTTTTTATAATTGATCTTTGGTCAACAATTGGGAAGGGCGAAACATGGTATGGAGAGTTTGATAATATTCGTAAAAATGGAGAGCGTTATTGGGAATACAACATTATCACTGGTGTAACTGATACCAATGGTAAAATTCATAGTTATATTTCTTTTAAAGAAGATTTAACGGCCAAGAAAGAAGCAGAAAAGTCATATTTAGAATTAAAGGTCTTACGTGATAGTATAATTGATAATACGGATATTTGGGTAAGTGCACATGATGGCAAAGGTAAGATGATGCTCTGGAATACTGCTGCAGAAAAATAAGTGGATACACCAGTAAGGAAGCCATGGCTTTTGATAATATTATTGATGTGTTGTTCCCAGACCCTGATGAAGCACGAGATAGGAATGAAGTGTTTGCTAAGGTAGCAACTCATAAAGGGATAATAGAAAATGATGTGCAAAAGATTGTTACTAAAGAGGGGGATGAAAAATACATATCTTGGGATGCAAAAAGTCTAGAATCAGCAGGTGTTCTTAAAGGCTGGGTTATCGTAATGGGTATTGATATTAGTAAAAGAGTAGAAACAGAAATGGAACTACAGTCTTTATACGATGAGTTAGAAATAAGGATAGAGGAAAGAACCATAGAATTAAATGATTCAAATCGAGAGCTTAAAACATCCTTAGTGGATCTTGAAAAGAAAGATGATGAATTGATTCAAATGAATGTCCAATTAAAAGAGTCTCTAGAGGACTTAAAAAACGCTCAAGAGCAACTCATTATGTCAGAGAATCTTGCTTCCTTAGGTGAATTGGTAGCAGGAGTAGCCCATGAAGTTAATACACCTTTAGGGATTGCTGTGACATTGTCAACGTTCATACAAGAACTGCATACAAAACTTGAAAAGAAAATATAAAAACAAATACAGTGGGAAAAGTGGACATGGATAATTACTTGGTTTCTGGGAAAGAAGCCATTGACCTCATGGTTCTTAATTTAAACCGAGCGGCTGAACTTATTTCAACATTCAAGCAAGTTGCTGTCGATCGTTCGACTTTTGAGTTACGTAAGTTTGATTTACGTGATTACATTAATGAGGTTGTTAAGAGTCTAGAACCAAGGTTAGGTAAAACGGATCATAGTGTTACTATAACTGGTGACGATGACTTAAGTATGGTCAATTACCCAGGCGCTTTTTCGCAAATTGTTACAAATCTTATTATGAATTCACTTATTCATGGTTTCGAAAATATAGAAGAAGGACATATTAAAATTCATGTGGAAAGGCTAGATAGTTCTTTCTTGTTTGTCTACGAAGATGATGGTGTGGGCATATCAGAAGAACATTTAGACCAGGTTTTTAAACCTTTTATACAACTAAGAAAAACAAAGGTTCTACAGGTCTTGGTATGCACGTCATATATAACACTGTTATTCAAGTTCTGAGAGGGCGTTTAGAACTTGAAAGTAGTGTCGGAAAGGGGATAGAGCTAAGAATCATTATTCCGAAACTAGAAATTGAAGAATATATTGAATAAAAAAACCGACCAAATTTTAAATTTGGTCGGTTTTTTATATACTTTTATATCTTAATAATCTCCACATAATTCAAGATGTTTATGTGGATGTTTAAGTTCTTCGAAGCCAAGAGTTTTATAAAAACTATGAGCGAAGGTCGTTTTTAATCGCCATTGTGGTACGCAAGAGAGCTCTGTGTTATTCAATATCGATTTTATTAACCAATGACCTAGTTGTTTGCCTCTATATTGAGGGTCGATTACAACATCGCATATGTATGCAAAAGTTGTTTTGTCTGATATAACTCTGGCAAATCCTACAAGTTCATTGTGGTTAAAAACACCGAAGCAAATAGCATTTTCCATGGATTTAGCTACATCGACTTCGTTACGATTACAAGCCCAATGAGTAAGACCAAGCAGCCGCATAACATCACCTATGAGTAATGCAGTTTGTTCATTTGTAATATAAAAATCTTCAGAATGTTGATGTGCGAGCATGAAAAACACCTCCTTGTTCGTTATAATAAAAATAATTATACAACAAGATGAATAAAAATACAATTATTGTTTTTGAAAACGTATGTAGCATTTATCTAATGAAAGAAATGTCAAAGTATTAGCAAAACACCTGTAAATTAAGTTATATGCTTAATGAATAGTAGAATGCATAAGTATTTCAGTTCTTAATACTGTGAATCATTAGAGATATGTACTAAGGTGGATATAAAAATATGTATGACAAAAAAATAACGACGCTTGTATATCTATAAAACTTGTAATATAATTTGTTTGAAAAGTTAAGATCGTTTCAGATGAAGATGACGAGAGATATTCTTAAATGAGTAACCGAAGAGGCAATATATGGTGGATACCAAGACCCATGTAGAATCTTTCAGGTATAGGATCGTTATTGGATGAGACTCTGGAGAGTTCGCATGTAGTTTTGCGACACCGGCGGGGCAACACAAAGAGTTTGTTTTTGTGGAATCTCTCAGGTTAGGATACAGAGATATATTGGCATGTATTTCACGTGCTCATATATCTTTTTTTAATTGCAAACTTTTTGTTAAAAACTCACAAAGAAAAGGTATAATATAAAGACGTAAAGCGTGTAATCGCTATTAAGTGTGATAAAAAATTATCAATATAATCTTATTATCGTTGGTAATGCAATGTAAAAGCCGAGAAAAAGTTAGTTGTGACAAGTATACAAATGAGGTGGCCTTATGAATCGTAGATTACCAGAATGGATGCGTGTACCAAAACCTAATCCAAGTTCAATGAACCGTATGGAAAAACTTATAAAGAATAAAACTTTGCATACTGTTTGCCATGAAGCAAACTGCCCTAACAGGAATGAATGTTTCGAAAAAAAGTCAGTCACTTTCATGATTTTAGGTAAAAACTGTACACGCAATTGTCAGTTTTGTAACGTCACTCATACAGAAGCTATGCCAGTAGACCCAAATGAACCTCAAAATATTGCAGATGCAGTGAAAGATTTGGGCATTCGGCACATTGTGATCACCTCTGTAACACGAGATGATTTAGAAGATGGTGGGTCTTTACAATTTGCTAAAGTAATTCAAGCTATACGGGACTTAAATCAAGGTATAACAGTCGAAGTTCTAATTCCTGATTTTAAAGGCTCAGAAAAGGCTTTAATGAATGTTATAAATGCTAAACCAGATGTAATTGGGCATAATATGGAGACAGTACCTTCACTCTATATAGATGTAAGACCAGATGCGAAGTATAATCAATCTTTAGACGTATTGAAGTTTGTTAAAGAGCAATCTAAATCCATATATACAAAGTCTGGCATTATGGTTGGCTTAGGGGAAACCTATGACGAAGTCGTACAAGTGTTATCAGATTTAAGAGGAGTAGATTGCGACATACTTACAGTGGGTCAATATTTACAACCATCAAAAGCACATATGGAAGTAACACATTACGTAGAACCAAAGGTGTTTGAATCCTATGAAGAAAAAGCAAAAGAATTGGGATTTAAAGCAGCAGCCTGTGGTCCTTTTGTAAGAAGTTCATACAATGCATTTGATGTTTTACAAGCAGCTGACATTAGTCAAGCTAATGGATAACTTGCTTTGCAAGGCTAACGCACCTTTGGTGCGGCTAACGTCTACAGCGTAGACGGCAAGTTCAAAAGCAATTAAGCCAAAGCTAAAAGCTTTGTAAGCCATTCGCAAAGTGAATGTAATCCGTTGGTAGCGGCAACGTAAACCGTTACCTAAAGTAACGTAAGCTGATCTTAAGTGTCAGAAGATTATAAATTTTCAAAAATCAATTTACGACTGGCCGAAGAGAGTACCCAAGGGACTTCTATGGTTAATAACACTGGAGTTTGGATATATGTAAAACAGGTAACTTGGCGAAGGTCTTCATAAATTACCGGTTAAACCGGTTTATAGATAATATTTTATAGAGGGGAGCTTTATGGAAAACTTAAAGAAAACACCATTATGTGATGACCACATTAAACTTGGGGCTGAAATGGTTGAGTTTGCAGGTTGGTACATGCCGATTAAGTACGAGGGACTTGTACCAGAACATCAAGCTGTAAGAGAACAAGCTGGACTATTTGATGTATCTCATATGGGTGAAGTTGAAATTACAGGTAAGGATGCTGAAAGTTATGTACAAAACTTGGTATCAAACAATGCAAAAGTACTTGAAGACTCACAAATCATGTATACACATATGTGTTACCCGGAAGGCGGGACAGTGGATGATTTGTTGGTCTACAAATTCGGACAAAATCACTTCTATCTTGTTATAAATGCAAGTAATATTGATAAAGATTTTGCATGGATGCTAGATCAAAAAGGCGATTATGATGTTGAGATTGTAAATCAATCAGACATCACTGCAGAAGTTGCATTACAAGGTCCTAACGCACAAAAAAATTCTTCAAAAATTAACGGATACAGATTTAAATAGCATTAAATTCTTCTATTGCCAACGTGGTGTATTAGTAGACGGAGCAAAATGCCTCGTTTCACGTACCGGCTATACTGGGGAAGATGGTTTTGAGATCTACATGGATCCTAAAGATGCATCTAAGGTTTGGAATGCAATACTTGAAGCAGGTAAAGAAGAGGGTGTAGCTCCAGCAGGACTAGGGTGTCGTGACACGTTACGTTTCGAAGTAGCATTACCTCTTTATGGACAAGAATTATCAAAAGATATATCACCACTACAAGCTGGTTTAAGCATGTTTGTTAAATTAGACAATGATGATTTTATTGGTAAATCAGCATTGGTTAAGCAAAAGGAAGAAGGCTTAGGCAAAAAAAGTTATTGGCTTTGAAATGCTTGAGAGTGCCATTCCGAGACATGGATATAAAGTTATTGCAGACGGTAAAGAAATAGGTGAAGTTACAACGGGTTACCTATCACCAAGCGTTAACAAAAAAAGTAGGATACGCACTAGTTGATATAGAGTACGCAAAAATGGGTACAGAAATAGAAATACAAGTACGAAAGAAAACTAAGAAAGCTGTTGTTTGCAGTAAACGTTTTTATAAGAAAAACTATGCAAAATAGCAGTTTACGTCAAGCAAGCTGACGGCTTACTTGCTGACGCAAGGCTTACGCACCTTTGGTGCGGCTAACGTTTGCTTTACAAACGGCTAAGAGCTTAAAGTCTTAAGACTTGGCCATGCCAAAGGCATGTAAGCCAAAAGCACAGCTTTTGTAATCCGAAGGCAAAGCCGAGTAAGCCATATGCGCAAGCAGATGTAAGCTCCTTTAGCTACGCTAAAGAAATTGTCGTTAATACCGGAGAGTATGAGGTTACTGGCCGGTCAATTATAGCCCGAGAAGGGTAGATATTAAATTATTAGGAGGATTTTAACATGAAAATCGAAAAAGGATTACTTTACAGCGAAGACCACGAATGGGTAAAAGTTGACGGAGACATAGCATTAATAGGGATTACAGATTACGCACAATCACACTTAGGTGATATCGTATTTGTTGAGCTTCCAGATGCAGACGACGAGTTTGAAAAGGGCGATGAATTTGCTGTTATCGAATCAGTTAAAGCTGCTTCAGATTCTTACCTACCATTGAGCGGTACAATTGTTGAAGCTAATGAAGCATTAGATGATGAGCCAGGCCTATTAAATGTAGATTGCTATGCTAACTGGATCGTTAAAATGAGTCTTTCTGATAAAGGCGAACTAGATGGCTTATTGGATGCAGAAGCATACGAAAAGTTCTGCAATGAGGAGGCATAGAATGTTTCCTTACATCCCAAATACAGCTGAAGATGAAAAACGCATGCTGGAAAGTATTGGGATCGACTCAGTAGAAAGGTTATTTGATGATATTCCAGACAATATCAAACTTAACCGTAGACTCGATCTGGAAGCGCCAGTTTCTGAATTAGAATTATTGAAGCGTATGGGTGATTTTGCAGCTCAGAATGACAGTGCATCAAACTTGACTTGCTTCTTAGGAGCAGGTGCATACGATCACTACATTCCTACAGTTATAGATCATATAACATCGCGTTCGGAGTTCTATACAGCTTACACACCTTATCAACCTGAAATTAGTCAGGGTACAGTAAGAGCTATTTTTGAATTCCAAACAATGATCGCTGATATAACTGGTATGGATGTATCAAATGCGTCGTTATATGATGGTCAAACAGCTTGTCCGGAAGCTGCCATGATGGCAATTGCTGACGTTAAAAAGTCAGATACTATTTTAATTTCTAAGGCAGTTTGTCCACAAAGTCGTTCTATTTTGAAAACATATATGGAATGTCGTGACATTAATGTCGTAGAAGTTGAAATTGAAGACGGAACAACAGATTTAGAACACCTTGAGTCAGTAATGGGCAAGAATGTTGCTGGATTCATCGTACAAAGTCCGAACTTCTTTGGCTGCCTAGAAGACGTAGAAGCTATTGAAAAGTAGTACATACAACAAAGGCAAAACTGATTTAAGTACGGATCCAATTGCACTTGGTATTCTTAAAAGCCATCTGAGATGGGTGTCGACATCGTAATTGGCGAAGGTCAAGGTCTTGGAAATTATATGAACTGGGGTGGACCTTACCTTGGTTTCATTGCAGCGACTAAGAAACTTGCGCGTAAAATGCCTGGTCGAATCGTAGGTCAATCAGAAGATCCTAAGGGTAATCGTGCCTTTGTTTTAACACTTCAAGCTAGAGAGCAACATATTCGTCGTTATAAAGCGACATCAAATATATGTTCAAACCAAGGTTTAATTGCAGTTAGAGCTACCATCTACATGGCAACACTTGGTAAGCAGGGACTTCGTGAAGTTGCAATGCAATGTGCACAAAAGGCGCACTATGCATACAATCAACTCATAGAAAGTGGTAAAGCAGAAGCTGTATTCAATAAACCATTTTTCAAAGAATTCTCGGTTAAGTTAAAGCGTGATGTTAATGCAGTAAATGCTGATTTAATGAAAGAAAACATCTTAGGTGGATACAATGTAACTGAAAGCTATCCAGAAAACGAAAACACAATGCTCATTGCTGTTACTGAGAAACGTACAAAAGCTGAAATTGACAAACTTGTGGAGGTGATTAAGTAATGTACGATAAGCTGATATTTGAAATTTCTAAAGAAGGTCGTAAAGGTTACTCACTCCCAGTTTGCGATGTACCTGAACAATCACTTACTGATATGTTTCCGGCCGATTATGTATCCTCAGTTGATGTAGAATTGCCAGAAGTTTCGGAAGTGGACGTTGTACGTCACTATACAAACCTTTCACACTTAAATTATGGTGTAGATACAGGTTTTTATCCACTTGGATCTTGTACAATGAAGTACAATCCTAAAATTAACGAAGTAACAGCAGCAATGCCTGGCTTTGCCAACCTTCATCCATTACAGCCTGAATCAACAGTTCAAGGCGCAATGGGGATGATGCATGAACTTGCTGATATGCTTGCAGAAATATCTGGTATGGAAGCTGTTACCCTACAGCCTGCTGCTGGTGCACATGGCGAAATGACAGGACTTATGATCATTAAAGCTTACCATGATAAGCGCGGTGACACTAAGCGAACTAAAATTATTGTTCCTGACTCGGCTCATGGTACAAACCCATCGAGTGCTCAAGTTGTTGGATACGATATTGTTGAAATAAAATCAGACGCTCATGGTCATGTTGATCTAGATGCTTTAAAAGAAGCGTTAAATGATGAGATCGCTGGTCTAATGCTTACAAACCCATCTACACTTGGTCTTTTTGAAAGAAATATAGAAGAAGTAGCAAGTCTTGTACATGAAGCTGGCGGACTTCTATACTACGATGGAGCTAACATGAATGCTATTATGGGTCAAACAAGACCTGGTGATATGGGCTTTGATGTGCTTCATTATAACCTACACAAAACATTCTCAACACCTCACGGTGGTGGTGGACCTGGTAGTGGTCCGGTAGGTGTTCGTAAGGATCTTGTTGAATTTTTACCAGTACCTGTTATTACTAAAAAAGCAGATGCATATATATTAGACTACGATAAACCAGACTCAATTGGTAAGGTCAAAGGTTGGTATGGTCACTTTGGTATTAATGTTCGTGCCTATACTTACATTAAGACAATGGGTGCAGAAGGAATTAAAAAAGCAAGTGAAATGGCAGTACTTAATGCAAACTATATGATGCACAAACTAAAAGGCGCTTATAAACTTCCGATGGATCAAGTTTGCAAGCATGAGTTTGTATTGGCTGGATTAAATCAAGGACCTTTAGCAGAAGTTACGACCTTAGATGTTGCAAAACGTTTTGTTGGATTACAATTATCATCCTCCAACTGTTTACTTCCCGCTTATTGTTCCTGAAGCAATTATGATTGAGCCAACTGAAACAGAGAGCTTAGAAACCATAGACAAGTTTTATTGAAGCTATGTTAGCTGTTGCTAAAGAAGCTGAAAGAAGATCCACAACTCCTAAAAAATGCTCCACATACAACGGTTGTTGGTCGTATAGATGAAGTTAAAGCAGCTAAAGATATGATCCTTAAATGGACAAAACAGTAATTTAACACATTGGATAGCAAACATGTGTAAGGCGGTGGGTGATTAAATGAGTTATGATATTATCATCATCGGTGGTGGCCCGGGTGGCTATGAAGCGGCTATACGGGCTGGTCAACTAGGTGCAAAAATAGCGTTAATAGAAAAAGATCATCTTGGCGGTACATGTTTAAATCGAGGTTGTATACCGACAAAAGCATTGTACAGAAATGCAGAAATCATGAACACCTTAAAAGATGCAGACCATTTTGGGATCGAAATAAGCGATTATAAACTTAACATTGATAAAGTCCATGATCGTAAAGAAAATATTATTTCTGATTTAAGAAAAGGAATCCATCAGTTAATGGGTGCTCATGGTGTAGAAGTTATAGAAGGTTTTGGGAAGTAACTACTAAAAATCAAGTAACTGTAACACTCAATGATGGAAGTGAAGTTCAGCTGGAAGCAAAAAATATTATTATTGCAACTGGTTCTAAGCCTAAAAGTGTCCCCGTTCCTGGAGGCGATTTACAAGGGCTTATGACCAGTCGTGATATTCTAAATATGAGGAAAGTACCTAAAAGTCTAATTGTTGTAGGCGGTGGCGTTGTTGGTCTTGAGTTTGCGGGTATATTTAACGCATTTGGTACAGATGTAACAGTCTTATCAAGATCACTCATATACTTAAATGATGACACAGATATTACAAAGCGACTGACCTCTTCCTAAAGAAGAAAGGTATGAAAATACTTACATCAGCTGCAGCAGCAAATTTTGAGAAAACAGAATCTGATTACCGAGTAACAGCTAACACACCAAAGGTGAAGTGGTTGTCGAGGCGGAAGAAGTTCTGCTTTCGGGTGGCAGAGGTCCTGTACTGATGGGATTGGTTTAGATGAAGTTGGTGTAGAATATGATCGTACGGGCATTGCCGTAAACGAGCATTATGAAACCAACGTAGCCTCAATTTATGCCATTGGTGATGTTACGGGTCAGTGGATGCTTGCTCATGCAGCTTCTCATAATGGGATTGCAGTAGTCGAACGGATCATGAACTTTGAAAGTAACATTAACCAAAACTTAGTACCAAATTGTATTTTTATATTCCCTGAAATAGCTTCGGTTGGGCTAACTGAAATGGAAGCCAAGGCAAAAGACTTAACCATAAATGTAAGCAAGTTCATGTTTGCTGCAAACGGAAAAGCACTTGCATTGGGTAAATCTGAGGGATACGTTAAGGTAATTGAACATGAAGGTAAGTTGGCGGGTGTTCATATTATGGGACCCCATGCGTCGGATCTTATCCATGAAGGGACGTTGGCTATAAATAAAGGGCTGACTGTTCGTGATATAGCAGAGACTATTCATGCGCATCCTACCTTATCAGAAGCCTTTGTTGAGGCAACATTAGGTCTTCATAACGAAGCCATTCATATGGTTCCAAAGAAGAAAAAAAGATCAAAGTAAACAATTTTAAACCTCATACACTTAATCAAAGGGCGATGTCTAATATGGACATCGTTTTTTGTGCTGTTGTGAGCATAAGAGCTATAAAATATTTATACTTCGACTTTCTATAAAGATATTAAATAAAAAATACTGATACAAGTAGTTATTTTTATATTTAATAGCGATCTATAAATAAAATATCCATAACTATGATAAAATATAATAATACCCGAATTAGATATAAGTGACGAAAGAAGGCAATCCAATGCGCTATTTAATAGATGAAGAACTTATTAAAAAGAAAGCTGCACTTCCTACGACCTTTCAAAAAGGGAGTAGTTTATACCGACTAAACAATGTTTTTGGTTTAACTGGTTATGGTTCAGCTTCCATTAAAACAACTGTTCGTGGAAGTCAAAATTATAGACTGTTTTTCGAATTTGATCCTAAAGGTTATTTAGTTGAATGGGGATGTTCGTGTCCTGCATCAAAAAAATATAAAGGATTATGCAAACATACTGTTGCAGCATTGTTGAAATTAGATGAACGTCAGAAAGATGATGACAGTGGTCCCCATAGTTTCTTGTTAAGTAATAGTTCTAAAAAGATGCTAATGATGTCATGGAAGTTTTAGATCATATCGTATAAAACATGAGGAAACTGAGACAGAAAACTGATAAAAAGGATTTTCCTCAGTTAATGAAATAGAGTATATAAAACACTAACTTTGAAATGTTTATTAATATTCGAGAAGATGTAGGTCCGGAAGAACCTCAAGCAGCCTTGAGTTTAAGATTAGGAGATGAACGTCTTTATGTTGTTCAGCGACTAAGTGATTTTTAAAGGCTGTTAAGGAAAATACCATATTTGAATTAAATAAGAACTTTATCTATGACCCTCGAATTCACACATTTACACAAACAGATCAATTTATCATTCATACCCTAACTCAAATATGGGAAGATGATCAGTCTAATCGTCAAATGAATAATTTAAGACTTGTTGGGCCTGGTATTTTTAACCGTAAACATTTAACCTTGTCAGCTCATAGATGGGACTTGTTATGGGATATTTTAAATGTAAAAGGATTTAGAATTGGAGAATTAAATCAGTCGGTTCAAGGAGCCTTAATTGAAGCTGTGCCACCAATTGAATTGGAAACAGAAGAACCAGATGATGGTCTAAAGTTAATAACTTAAACAAGGCATACTTTTATACCTTTAGTGAGTAATGGATCATTTGTATTTGATAAAAATGCAACCATTTATAGGGTACCCTTTCATGAAAGATCAAGGCTCGACTTACTATATAGATGCTTTAAATCTGATGATACTTTTTGGATACCAGAACATATGACCATACCATATCTAATTCATATGCATCCTGTTTTAGAAACTATGTGTCATTTAGAACTGCCACATAAATTAGAAGAAAAATTGGTTAAACCAGCACTTGAAAAAAGA
>LQAI01000200.1_pt1 | contig 11653 bp, 14 predicted proteins | sample 1535821 | NCBI WGS metagenome assembly LQAI01 (sample SAMN04331586, study PRJNA305678) | bioreactor metagenome | isolation source: bioreactor_5 inoculated with Wadden Sea sediment 1st replicate of a... | place: Germany:Bremen | reverse complement strand
AAAGATTGTGTCATAACAATCATACGTTTATTATCTAATGGTGCTGCAAGCTGAACAACTTCTTTGCCTTCCTTTTGTCTATCGACAATACCGTAAATAATACGATTGGGCTCATCTTTTGAAGCGTTTCTTTCAATATGTTCTCTTAGGTTGGGAGGTAACTTAGATTGATACCCAGGCTGAAATTCGGGTGCAGAGACATAAGAATCTTATACTTGTTATCTATGACATAATACTTATAACCGTTTGATATTCCTTTATTCAAGTAATCATATAGATGATCCGTGCTCTTTAATGATTCATTTATTTCTGTGAGTTCACTTTCAAATTTTGCTTCGGTTATTTAACGTAATAACCTTCAAGATAAAAGTATTGGTTAAATAACAGAAGCTATAAAAGTAACCAGTAATATTGCTACTAATAGGGTCCATTTAGCTTTTAAGGATTTCATGATTCTTCACCTCTATAGCAGTAGCCTTTGCCTCTTAATGTAACTATATGGTCGCCCAAGTCACCCATTTTAGACCTTAGCTCTTAATATGTGTATCTACAGTACGTCTGTCTCCATAATAATCAAATCCCCATACGAGGTCTAGAATCTGGTCTCTTGAAAGAACTTTGTTTTTATTTAACAACAGGGCTTTTAAAAGTTCGAACTCTTTAGGGCGCAAAGGTATTTCTTCTTCATTTATAATCACAGAATTATTGGTTTCATCCAATTTAAAATGTTCACCAGACAATTGATCTTTTTCTATGGTTTGTAGCCTTCTGAGGAGTCCTTTAACGCGTGCAATAAAAAGTTCGTGAGAGAAAGGTTTAGATATATAGTCATCTGCGCCGTTTTCGATGCCAAAAACTTCACTATTAACATCATCTAATGCAGTGAGCATTAAAATTGGGACATGGGATATTTTTCGAATGGATTTGCACGTTACCCAGCCATCCATAACTGGCATCATAACATCTAAAATAACCAACTGTATATCTTTATCATCATGGATTATTTCTAATGCTTCTTCGCCATTTTCTGCTGTTACGACATCATATCCGGATTCTTCTAAAAACATTTTAACCAGACGTCTGTAATGTGCTTCATCGTCTGCGTATAGGATTTTAGTTGACATATTGCTACCTCGCTTTTTTTATGGAGTACGGAGCTCGGGGTTCGGAGTACGGTTAAATACAAATTCAAAAACTATTATTAGCCACGAAAGACACTAAAGACGCTAAGGGTAATTCGTTTATTAATCTCTTAATTATAGTTCTAGATTTGCAGGCTTAAGACCTGCCCTAGGGAGCTTTGTTTAATTTAGCAATTCTTTTTTTAACTTCCAATAAATCTAACTGTTAATAAATCATTATACTAATGTTCTTATCCACAAAGTTAGTCACACATTTATAAATACCTGTTTATAATTTTTTTAGGGATTGATCTTTTGATGTTTGGTGACAGTTTGAGATTTCTCTTGGCATGTGAAATTGATTCACTTCAGACACATACCATTCTTGCATCTCTAAACCTTTAAAGCGAATGCGATATAGGTAGCTCTCTCCTGATTCAAGATCATTTAAGACAATATTTGCAGGTGTTTCTTTTGACCCTTTTTGTGTACTAGTAAGCATAACTCACAGGATTATGACTGTATTCATAATAACAACCTACTATTAATGTCATGGTTAATATAAGTAATAATAATTTCTTCATTTTCTATCCTCCCTTTCAAAAGCTCCTTTTGTTACTCTTATTAGCGTCTTTCGTGGCTAATAAGTTTTTTATAGTTTCTTTGAATTCACTAGCTATTTTTTAGCTTCTTTATAAAGCTTCATTATCCACTTACATTATCTAATCTTTATGTGAGAACTGTGTGAGAACATTTGTGTTTGCATTCTCACATAGTTCTCACATTGGAGGTCCAAAATGAAATTAGAAACACGGCAAGCCGAAGATAACAGATGCAAGATATCAGATATCAGAATTGACAAGGAACAAATCTTAAGTTCGTGAATTAATGTTTTAAACTTACTGATACCTGATATCTAAATGCTTGATTCTTATTAAGCATTTTTCTACTAGAACCTACTCAAGGAGGAAGAATCATGAATAAACAAATAAAAAAAAGTGCTCTCACTAGCACTCTTATCAAGTTTACTTATTACAAGTATCGGGTGTAGCAATGGTGTCGAAGCAACATCGGGAGCAACCGATGACAAAGCTACAGACCCACCTGCACAGCAGCAAGAACAAGAGCAATCTAGAGAAAATGATCCAGAAACATTAACAGATGAAGAAATCGCAAAAGTTGGTTTAATTCTCGAAAACTATGATCCTAATAATATTACGGTTGAAGATGCGCTTGCCATAAATGAAGCCATTAGAGATGCAGGTATCCACGGTGGTCGAGCAGTTGGTGCAGCCATGAGAGAATTTGGATTTGATAATGAAGTTATTAAAGAACTCGCACCTCCACCAGACAGAGGAGGTAAGGAAAATGGCGGAGAAGCAAAGCCACAAGGTGAAAACAAACCTGAAAATGGTGGGCAACCACAAACTGGAGAACAACCACCAAGAGATGAAAATACTCAGCAAGGTGAACAACAACCTAAACAAGGTGGTCAAGGCAACTATTCAATGGAACAAGCTATGAGTGACAATGCTCAATTAACAACCATTGCTTACTCTGGCCTAGCTTTTATTACTGGCTCAGAAGGTGCCGACACCTTTATGCTCCTGGAAAAGTAGCCGATTTCTTTGGTTTCCAATACATGCGTGATGTAGATGAAGCAGGATATGGACACAACACAACATTTTTAACAAAAGCAGCAAACAATATTTTAGACCTATTAACAGACACTCAAAAAGCTAAGCTTATTGAATTAGCACAAGAACAAACAGAACTCTATAATGATTTTGCATATAATCGTTACCCACTTTTAAAAGCATTCCGTATGAATTTAGAGGGTGATCAACCTTCAGGAGCATCTGATTTGGACCTAGACCAAGTAGCCGCTTATACAAAAGCCTTATACGAATTCGATGCCGATTTGTCTTACGAACGTGCTGTAGTACTAGGTGACATTGTTCAATCATTCTCAGCAAATCAAATTGCAACACTAGACAGTATGGAGTTTAACGATTCTTCGACTTGGTTAGATGTAGAAGAAGATGAGTCTCTTAAAAGATCTATGGACCACGATACACATGTCGCACTCATGACTTATGCCAGTGAACTATTCTCTTGGTATAAAGGAAGCCTTGAAGCAGATTCGTATTTCTGTCCAGAAAGACATGGAACTTACTTTGGTGGCTTCTTTATGAAAGATTACTTCGCCATGGGGACCCAGATTACTTTATTTCTACTTCTGTTACTGGTGACAGTGGCCGTATATTCTTAGAAAGCTTAGACAGTGAACAACGCCAGTTAATTGAAGGGATTCTTGATATTCAAAAACCTTGGCTAGAAGAGATTGGTGAAATTAGAGTAGAGGTAAGTACACTTCTTAGAGCATCAATGGAAGGTGAAACAATTGATAAGGCACGTGTATATGAACTGATTGGTCGCTACGGTGAGTTAGACGGATTAATGTCAGGACTTTATGCATCACGTTTTGCACAAGTTAATGAAACCCTTACAGATGCTCAACGCGCATCATTTGATGCCCTAAGAGGCTTTGACATTGTACCAGACGGTGGCTACTACTTCTCAGCACCAGTTGAGCTTCCAGACGTAGGCAGTGTAGACTATCTATTTGGTGTAGGCAGTACGCCTTCTGACATGGGTCAAATTGATGATGGTGAATTTGTATCCATAAAAGGTGCAATTAGATAGAGACTAGTTGAAAAGAAGAAAGACGCCTTTGTCAACAGTCTAGATTGCTGAGAAATCTTCAAATTCGCGGAACAAGCATTTTATCGGATCGCAGCGTATATTGACATACGTAAGAGTCGGTAAAGTGCACAGTGACAAAGAAGTTGAGGACTTTCTCAGCAATCTGAAGCCCTTGATCTTTTAAGATCAAGGGCTTTTTACTTCATTATTTCGTAAACAGCCAAACGCCTAGTACGAGAAACATCAATGCCCAGATGTAGAAGAATATTTCCGTCCCCGTATCACCAGTACTTTTATGAAAAACTGTATTTTTTCATATTCAATGGTTCGGTTTAATAACAGCTATTACAATTACCAATGCGGCATAAAGTATTGCAAGTATTGCCCATAACGTCATATTCATGTCCTCCCTTTTTCAACTATTCCAATCCTTTTCTTATTCTTGGTCCCAACACCAAAAATACCAATACACTCATTGCGACTACTATGCCTGAGTATTTAAAAATATCAAGCCATGTTCCCCTGTTTGAAAGAACAAGGTCATTCCCTTTGTAGGTCCAATAAAAAGGGATCCAGTAAAAAAGGGGCTGCCACTTGTCCGCCAGAAGCTCTTCAGCCGCAATGGATCCAAACAAGGGTAAAAAGAGTAGTTTTATGTTACCTGCTGCATTCATGACATCATCATTGTTTATGCCTTCAATAAATCCTACGAGTATGCTTATAATGCACGAGGTCCCCACCATGATAACTGCATGAAAGTAATTTACACCCCTGAAACCTGTAATGGTTAGAATCACCAAAGTTCCCACAACTGGAACAACAACACCAATCAGGCTTTTTCCGGCTATAAATCCGATTCTTGAAATTGGTGATAGGTGAATGGCACTTATTGTGTTGTCCGTTTTTCTTCAACTATATTGAGTGCTATAATCATGCCTCCCAGAATCGAAGTAAAAATCATGGCTGCGTTAACCATGAGTTTCTTCAAAGGGGGAATTTCCCTGCCATAGTCCACAATTTCGGCGATTGAATCCTCCATTCCAATATCATAATGGTCAAAAGCAATTAGATTTCTTACGTAATCTACAATAAAATCAGGCTCATCGCCCTGTGTCAAAATAAAATATTCATCGGTACGATCGGGCAATACAGCTATGATATTGTCTCTTTTTCTAACCCTGTCCTCGACATCCTCAAGCGTCTCCAAAAGTTCAACCTTTGCGAACTGCTTAAAGTATTCACTCTGCTCCGTATTCTCTCCTTCTAACATTACAATTTCAACTGTAGTGTCATTAATGCCAGGTGAAAACACATTAATAATCACAGCAAAAATAACCGGTACAAGGATGATGTACAAGGTTATAAAACTCCTTACGCTTGTTTTCAAATCTCTCTGAAATATTAAGAATACTTTTTTAATCATATAGCAACATTCCTTCACAAGGACAGTGTCTTCTTAAACCTGTAATCTACCAGAATAAAAATAGCAAGACCCAATACTGCAAATCCTAAAGACGCAACCATGACATAAGTCATATTTCCACCTACTGATATGATTTCTTTAAAACTCTGCAGCATAACATAGCTCGGAATAATCTTCACCCAATCAGGATCCCAGCTAGGTGTAAAGTAAGAAATATTAGGCATAATCATAATTACGATGACAATGTACATGACTCCAAAAGCCTCAACAATATCCTTATAATAGCTTGCTAAAAGCAAACCAAGTGAGGCTGCAAAAAAACCTGAGGTAACTATAAACAATAGCATGGCTAGGTAATTAGGTTGTAGCCCCATGACCGGCAATGCAATAATGAATGTTGTCACAATACTTGTCAGTATAATAACCCGATCTTACTCAATAGATAATGCCAGACCGAGGATGCGGTTATTGCATATGCCTTTATAATCCCTTCGTTCTTATCAAGAAAGATATAGGCCGCAATAATAAACAGACTCATCAGGCTTCCGTTGTAGGTTAAAAATACAGGTATCATATTCTCCCTGTCACTTAGGGGTTTTACGTTCTCGTAAAGACTTCTGACCTCAATATTGTCAGAATATGCATCAAGGGCGTCATGACCAGCCAGCCTGTTGTGGTAAACCAGTAAAAGATTTTGAAGCTTCTCAGTTTCATACCCTTGCAAATAGTAAGTGTGAATGATCTGATTATCCTCATTTACACGGACATGAACCACAGGTACTCTTTCCGAATCCGAAATGGCATTTAGCCCATCCATACTATCAAGCAGATAGATCTTCGATTCCTCTGTTTCATATAGCACTGCTGATAATGTGTGGCGATCCGCCTCCAATTCTACCTGCTCATAAGTCTCATCCAGATCCTCTTCAAGCATATTCTTTTCGTACCTGTCCCTTACAACCTGAGGCAAATCAAGAAAAAAATACTCCTTTCCCTTGCTGTCAAAATCCTCAGGAACCACAAATATAAGAATCAGCAAAAGTACAACAGCCATTCCCATTTCAATGTAGAAGTACCAGCTTTTAGAGGAAAGGCTCAGTTCTTTCGCAAAACTGTACCATAGTTTCATTTAAACCAGTCCCCTTCCAGTTACTTTAATAAATATTTCCTCAAGGGTGGCTTCTTTGGTATGCATGGTTAGAATCTCATTTTTTCGAATTACTTGAGCCAGCCTATCCTTTTCTTCTTTAACAACTGTAGAAAAACTGTCCTTTATGAGTTCACCATCTTTAAAATATTCGACATCCACCAGCTTCTCGCCGTACTTAAGTTTTAAGGCCTTTGGAGAATCTATAAGCCTTATCTCTCCGTCTACAATAAATGCAACCCGGTCACACAATTCATCTGCAATGTACATGTTGTGCGTTGTCAGAAAAATCGTTACTCCCTTTTCATTTTCCCGCCTTATTATGTCCTTGATTTTGGACGCAATTGCAGGGTCTAGTCCTGTAGTTGGCTCATCTAGGAACCACATTTCTGGGTTGTTAATCATGGACCTAGCAAAGGTCAGCCTGTGCTTCATCCCCTTCGAGTACTTTCCTGCTTTAATACTTTCTTTTCCGCCGAGTCCCACAAGTTGAATCAAGTCCATGGGGTCTTTGGTATCCACATCAAACAGTTTTCTATAAAATTCAAGGTTTTCGAGTCCGGACATTTTACTATATACATTGGATTGTTCAAAAGACATTCCAATTTTATTGAACATATTATTCTTAATATGTTTAATGTCATAACCTGCGACCTCAACCACGCCTTGCTGAAGTTGCAAAAGACCCACAAGGATATTTTGTGTTGTTGATTTACCAGCACCCGAGGGTCCTAAAAATCCAAATATCTCACCTTTTTCTATTTCAAAACTAATATTGTTAACAGCATAATTATCATCATTACTATATGAATGGTAAAGATTTTTAACTTTTATCATCCTATTCATCCCTTCATTTACCACGTTCTGCAGAGTGCCCGCTTACTCTTCCTGATAATTCAAGATGACCAGTTCTCCTTCTTTTAGTCCTTCTTTTACCTCAATAAGACTGTCAAATTTTTATACCCGTACTAATTTCTCTTTCAAAAAACGTCTCCGTCTTCAAGAACCTTTACGTATTGCTTTGCCTTTTTCCAAATAACAGCACCATCAGGAACCAGTAGTGCTTCTCTTGGCGCCTCAATCATGACCTTTGTTTCCACCTCAAGTCCATAGGCGAGTGCTTCTAAAGATTTTGGAAGGCCAATTTCCACCGTCTGCCGGTTTTCTTCAACACTAAGCTCAGATAAGCTTACAAATGCCTTAGGATAGACCTTGTTAACCTTCAAATCGTCAATATGAATATCAAGATTTGGGTCCTGAATTTCTGCCTTCATATCTGGTCTTACTCTTCTTGCATCTTCCGCCATAAAATCGACCAAGACGACTTTTTCTGTAGGATCCTGAATTTCTATAATCATAGAACCTATTGTTGGAGTATCTCCTTGGAAGGTGTTTAGTTCTGTCACAATACCCTCCAATATCCGCATATATTTCATAATCATTTCTATTCTTTTCGTGTATTTTCAAAGTTAGAAGCAAGACATCTATTTCCGCTTCATATTTTTCTCTCATATTTTTTGAGATTCCTTTGGTAAGCTCATTGTAAGTATTCTGAGCAATTCCAAGACTGCTCTCAAGCTTTTTCATATCATTGACTTCTTCCTCAAGCTCACTGAGTGATGCGGCTCCATTATTGTAAAGTTCCTCTGTTCGGTCCTTATTTTTTGTTTGCCATTTCCAAATCATTTCTGATACTAGACACTTCTATTCTGGCGCTGTTTATACGGTCTACGTCCGTTCCTGACAGTGCTTCCCTATATGTAGCCTCCAAAGCTTTTATCTGCTTTTCAACTTTTTGAATTTCAAGATCCAGATTATCTTCATATTTAATCAACAACTGTCCTTTTTCAACGTGGTCTCCCAGCTCTAAGGTCATCTCCTCTACTTCACTTGCACCATTTCCATAATATTTTCTGATGTTTTTCGAACTGATCCTGCCAACATCCTCAACGTATTTTCCTACTTCTCCTCTAATGACTTCCACGGTATTGTACTTTACACCGATATTGCCCATTGTTAAAAAATAAAATAAGCCGAGTCCTATTGCTGAAAATATGGCAAAAACGATTATCAATTTCTTATTCATAGTGACCTCCAATTTAAGCTGGTCTAATGTTTCTATATTATTCATACTCCAAACCACGTAAGAGACGTTTAATCACTTATTATTACTCTTATTAATACCCGCTCAAAGAGATCTCAAAAGTCTATTAAACAAACGTATTTGTAATTTCCCATGGTAACCAACAGATTCTCGTATCATTCCTACAATATAGGAAAGGTTTAATTTACAGAAATGACTTAATTTAAGCAAAAACATAGAAAAGCCTTGATTCATTTTGAATCAAGGCTCTCTTTGATTTGAACTGCTAATTGCTATAAGCTAACAGCTGCACTTTACAAATACGTCCGTTTCTCAGGGATAACCCCACGTACACCACCCTCAGGTCTTTCCATATCACCATGGTAACGTGGAATAACATGGACATGTAAATGAGGAATTGTTTGGCCTGCTGCTGGGCCATTATTAATCCCAATGTTAAAAGCATCTGGGCTATAAATTTCATCTAATACCTTTTTAAGTTCTCTTACTGCACTCCATATTGCACGGTCTTCTTCGTCGGTTATATCAAAGAAACTCGCAATATGTCTTTTAAACAAACTAAAGCATGACCCTCACTTACAGCATTAATATCATATATTGCGTAAGCCAGTTCATTTTCTACTATGTAATCCTGAATATCACAAAAACACACGACATGAACACACTCCACCATTCTTATTTAATTGTCTTTTCGGTATTCTCTCTATATAAACCGCGACTTCTTAATTATCTCATGTTACTCGACCGGTTTCAACGAATATCAGATAATATAAGAACAAAAGAAGAACATTTTTGAGCATGTTCTTCTTTCGGTATGTTTAATTCTCTTATCACTTTTTTATTTATCGTTGTAACTTTTTCTATGTCGCCGCAAGACCGACGCTACGGTTGGGGTGGGTTTATTGATAAAGTTCTTTAATACGCTCGTCAGCTTGTTTATGAAGTTCAGATGAGCGATTCATAAGGTCTTCAGAGTTTTCATAACTTCCTAAAACGCCATTTTCTCTTGAGTCTACAAAAGCTAATAAACCTTTTACAGTCTCTTGAATTACAGGTGTATCGTCACTATTTACAAGTTCCTGATACACTTTCATCATGTCTTCTTCAATAACAAAATTATCATCAGCCATGCCATCGAATGGCGTCGGACTCGCTAGTTTCCATAAAGAGACCATAAGTAAAATACGAAATGTCTTCTTTTGTTTCCTCAATTTCTGTGTTTTTAGATATGTCTCATAAGATACTGCTCTTTTCCTAATTCTTCAAAGATACAGCTAAGTATTCTTCTACAGTTAGGTGGTCTTTAGCTTCCTTATCCATAATATTTAGATATGCGTGCATATCTTCGCTTACCACCAACCCCATACTGCTCAAAATAGTCAGAGTATCCAAACCATAGTAGTAAGACCCTTCTGCATTATATAATCCTAAACCTTGGTTTAAGTATTGCTCAATGTCATTTCTTATGTCACCCTTTTCCATAAGTTCAATAAGGGTATGTTTATCCTTTCCAAAAAAAAGAATATGCTCTTTCAAAAGAACCTTGATTTGCCTCATAGGTGCTGTAAATAAGTTTGTCAATTTCCATATAGTTGTCACCATAAATAAAGTCATTGGCTGGACCTAAAACTTTTTTTGATGCATCTATAAGTTCCATAACCATATCAGTTGCGAACTCAGGTGCTACATCCTTTATATGCTCATCTACAAAAGCTCTTAATCCACTATAATCTGTGTTTTTAGCCTCTTCATATGCTTGCTTAAGAGCCTCTATATCAACTTCGGTTTTCTCAGTCTCTCTATTTACTTCATTTGAGATTTCAGTATTTGACCCATTATCTTCAGTTATGTTCTCAGCTTCTTGGTTGCAACCTGTTAAAAGGCCTACAAGTACAACTCCTATTAAGGCTTGTTTTATATTTTTATGCATTTTGCTTGCTCCTCATTTTTTAAATAGTAATTTTTCACTTTGTCCATTCTATCAGAAATTTCTTCATAAATACCTATACAAGTCCTTAAGATTTCCTTAAACCTCTTAATAAAGCACCTCGCATTACAATCTTGTTTTTGTTAATATTAAATGACTAGTAAACCATCGGAGGTCCCATGAAAAAAATATACTCATTATCGAACCTTTCTTTTCTGGTTCGCACGAAATATGGGCAAAACAATATCAAAAATACACTTCACACACTATAGAAATACTCAGCATGAAGGGCAAGTTTTGGAAATGGCGTATGTATGGTGGTGCCGTAACCATGGCAGAGGAATTTAAAAAACTAGATTTTAAACCTAATGTTATTCTTGCTACAGACATGTTAGACCTATCTACTTTTTTATCTTTAACACGTAAAGTGATACCCCGTGATGTAAAAATTGCTGTCTATTTCCACGAAAATCAACTGACTTATCCGTGGCAAGCAGATAGTGTAGATAAGCAAAAGAATCGGGATCTGCATTATGGTTTCATGAACTATACAACTGCACTAAATGCAGACAAAGTTTTTTTTAATTCTGAATACAACATGGATTCTTTTTATAAGGAAATGCAAGGTATTTTAAAAGCTATGCCAGATTATAAACACAAAAACACGATTCAAGAACTAAGAGAAAAATCTCAAGTTCTCTCCATTGGCATGGAACTTAGTAAACTAGATGAATGCAATTTGCCTGTTTACAAGGAAGAGTTACCACTTATTCTTTGGAATCATCGTTGGGAATATGATAAAAACCCAGAAGACTTTTTAAAGCACTTTTCATTTTGAAAGAAGAAGGTTTGCAATTTAGAGTTGCTCTTTTAGGCGAGTTTTACGATAACTGTCCACAGATCATCAAAGATGGCCTTAAAATTTTAAAAGATGAGATCGTTGTAACAGGTTATATGCGTAACCCTGAGTATGGTTCTTGGATGCAAGCAGCAGATATATTACCTGTAACATCAATCCACGAGTTCTTTGGTATAAGTGTTATGGAAGCTATTTATTGTGGTTGTTATCCGATTTTACCTAGACGATTAACATATCCAGAACTATTTGATGATCAAAAGAATCCTGAGCTTTTTTATGATACATTTGATGAACTTTGTTTCTAACTACGTTATGCGATTACACATATTGATAAAATACGCTCTAAAAATTATATTTCTATTGCTT